>Ga0123355_10003137_pt1 | contig 23609 bp, 16 predicted proteins | sample TergutEmb28metaG_3_FD_89872 | JGI IMG/M metagenome (GOLD analysis project Ga0123355, IMG submission 89872) | Embiratermes neotenicus P1 segment gut microbial communities from Petit-Saut dam, French Guiana - Emb289 P1 | ecosystem: Host-associated > Arthropoda: Insects > Digestive system > Gut ... | reverse complement strand
CAGATACAGATACAAATGCAGAAATGGTTGAAAATTCTACTGTATTTCTTTTGCTTTCTTCTGCAAACACAAGCGATAGCCAAAGTGTACAAATATCAATCTCGCAAGCAATGGCGCTTGACATGAAGCGGCTAGAACATGATATAAACAATTGCGACGAGCAAGGACTTTACATATTAAACCGCAAGTTACATGAGGTCATAAAAAGAAAAGGAGCATCGTACAAGGACTCTGCTTTTGTAGACGAAGGGATTAATGTAGCTAATCAAATTGGGATAAAGGCCTTGATTTTCTTATTAGTTGCAGTGGTTGGCGGGTTTATTGTTGTTAGGGCATATGACATCCTAGAAAGACTCCATCCATCCCCATACGAGATGGTAGAAAACACACCCCACAACATACCAATCTCCCCCCCAGGCACAGGTTATATATCAGAGCCTGTACTCGACACAGCTACGTTAGAAATAGTTTTAGACCAGGCCAATGAGGGTAGTATAGACGCTATGTACGAGCTTGGGCATATGTTTTTGGATTCACATGACTTTGAGTTAGCAGCGTATTGGTTTAAGCAAGCCGCAAATGGTGAGCATATAGGGGCAACAATGGCGTTGGGCACATTGTACTGGGACGGAGCCGGTCATCATGACTTTAGTGACAGGGCAGAGGCATTTATGTGGTTTTACAAAGCTGCAGAGCTAGGTCATGCAAACATGCAAAATTGGGTCGCAGGGTTTTATAGGACCGGCGCAACCATACAAGGAGCCATGCACGATGGGGAAAGGGATGCCAACACATTAGAAATCCCACGAGACTACGATATGGCCATGTATTGGTATCGCAGGGCGGCATTGCAGGGGCATAGCGGCGCGCAAACTTCGCTGGGCGTTATGTATGTCATGGGAGAAGGTACAGCCGTGGACACAACACAGGCCGTATATTGGTATAGGCATGCCGCCGCGCAGGGTCATGCCATCGCCCAGGGCAACCTGGGTATTTCTTATATATTAGGCGAAGGCGTTGACCAGTGCTATCAGCAAGCGGCATATTGGTTTAGGCAGTCTGCGGAGCTTGATAACTCCCCCGCACAGGTTAACTTGGCTTGGATGTACGAAAATGGCCATATAGGCCCCCCTGACCTAGAGCTATCTTTTTATTGGAACCACCGTGCGGCTGCACTTGGCAACACTATTGCGCAAAACAACATAGGCCTAATGTACATGCAGGGGCGCGGTGTAAAGCAGTGCTACGACCAAGCTATTTACTGGTTTAGACGCACAGCAGCCAACAACTGTGAAAGAGGTATTGCATACCTTGCACTGGCATATGAAGCAAGGTATCAAGAGCAAGAACAGTAAAACGTTGCTTACATCGTAATTTCTTTTTATAATACAGTCGTTATGTTTTGAGATAAGACAAAGGACAAATATTAATCGGAGGGATTAGTTTGATTTTTCGTACAGGCGCAGGTTTTGGTATTTTGGATGCAGTGGTTTTGGTCGCGATTATACTTGCTATTATTTTCGTGGTCTTGTACTTCCTAAACAAGTGGGCTGGCCGCAGGATGGCAGACCAGCAAGACATGGTAGAGCGCCACAAGCAACCAGCCACAATATATGTTATAGACAAGAAAAAAGACAAAATCACAAACGCTAATTTGCCCAAGGCCATGGCCAGCCAAGTGCCGCGTATGGGGCGCATGATGAAGATGCCGCTGGTAAAAGCCAAGATAGGCCCCCAAATCATGACACTGGTGTGCGACAAGGCCGTATACGAGGCTTTGCCTGTCAAGAAAAATGTAACAGTAGAACTGGCAGGTGCATACATTGTCAGCATGAAAGGTATGAAGACCAAGCAACAACTGGCAGAGCAACGTAAGGCGCGTAGGCAGGCTGGTGATACCTCTGTACCACTTAAGTGGCACGAAAAGGTTTTGGATAAGTTTAAGAGATAACCCCCTGGTGGGTAACCCCCTTTACAACTCTATAGAAAACCGCGTTCGCGCGGTTTTCTGGATGGGTTATGGGGGTATTTTTATATAGGAGGCAAATATGGGATACCGTGAAGCATACACAAAATGGCTAAACGACGCTGATATAGACCAATCTACGAAGGATGAACTCCGTGCCATAGCTGGCAACGAGCGTGAAATAGAAGATAGATTTTTTAGGGAGTTAGAGTTTGGCACTGGCGGGCTCAGGGGTGTACTGGGTGCGGGCAGCAACCGGCTTAATATTTATACCATCCGCAGGGCTACTCAAGGCTTGGCCAATTATATCCTTAAGGCGGATGACTACAAGCCCGGCATGGGTGTAGTAATAGCACATGATAGCCGTCATATGTCACCGGAGTTTACAATGGAGACGGCACTGGTGTTTAACGCAAACGGCATTAAGACATTTGTGTTTGACAGCTTGCGGCCTACCCCTGTACTTTCATATGCGGTAAGGCACTTGGGCTGTATAGCGGGGATTGTTATAACCGCAAGCCACAACCCACCAGAATACAACGGCTACAAAGTATATTGGTCAGATGGCGGGCAGTGCACGTACCCCAGAGACAATGCCATTATCGATGAAGTTAATAATGTTACAGATTTTTCTATGGTCAAAAAAATGCCCAAAGCCCAAGCTGTCAAAAATGGCCTGTATAATATAGCGCCTGCAGACGTTGATGATATGTATATAGCAAATGTTAAGTCATGCTGCCAAAACCCCTCAATTATTGCAAAGTCAGACATTAAAATTGTTTTTACACCCTTACACGGTGCTGGCAATGTGCCGGTGCGCCGTGTCCTTGAGGAATCTGGCTTTAAGCATGTATATGTGGTTGCCAAACAAGAGCTGCCAAATGGGGATTTCCCAACCGTGTCTTCGCCAAACCCAGAAGATAGCGATGCATATAGCCTGGCATTAGAGCTTGCCGGGCAAGTTGATGCAGATGTAATAATAGCTACAGACCCAGATGCCGACCGTGTAGGCGTAGCAGTTAAGCACAATAACAAGCACGTGATTTTAACAGGAAATATGGTAGGCTCTATCTTAACAGAATATCTACTGTCACAAATGCAAGCAAATGGGCGTTTGCCTCAAAACAGCGCAATAATATCCACGATTGTATCATCAGACATGGGTTGTAAAATTGCCAAGTCATATGGCGCAACATATCTAGATGTACTAACAGGCTTTAAATATATAGGCGAAAAGATGAACGAGTTTGAAGAATCGGGCACTCATACTTTTGTCTTTGGTTACGAAGAAAGCTATGGATACCTTACCGGGACATACGCCAGGGATAAAGACGCAGTAGTTGCAAGCCTACTTGTATGTGAGGCCGCCGCGCATTATAAATTGCAAGGCCTAACCCTGTATGATGTACTGCTACAACTGTACAAAAAGCACGGGTTGCATCTAGAGCTAACCACATCCCTTACAATGAAAGGTACAGAGGGCTTGCAAGATATTCAGCGGATAATGGCAAGCTTGCGTACGCAACCGCCAACAAGCTTAGGCGGCTCTGTGTTGGTAGAGTCTCGTGATTATTTAAACAAGCGCATCAAATATTTGCACGATGGCCGGGAAGAAGCCACAAGCTTGCCCATATCAGATGTACTGTACTTTACAACAAAAGACGGCTCATGGGCATGTATACGCCCATCTGGGACCGAGCCAAAGATAAAATTATACTTTGGCATATGTCTGCCACCAACCGCAACAATGGAAGACGCAAGCGCCAAACTAACTGCCCTGGCAGATGATATGAAGTCTAATATAACACCTGTTACTGTTGGGAGATAAAATACAGGGCTAGAACGCCTTTACCAATTGTATCAAAACCGACATAAATGTCTTCTAAGCATGCATACTAATAGAGAGAGGTACACCATGATAACAATTGAAAGCATCAAACAAAACCAAAAAATCAAAACCTACATCCAAAAATCCGACGAAGCCCTAGGGGCACTGGGCTACACAGACCATGGGCTCTATCACTCAACAAAGGTAGCCAACGAAGCTCGTGATATGCTTTTAACCATGGGCTACCCAGAACGTGAAGCAGAGCTGGCATGGATAGCCGGTTATTTACATGACATAGGCAATGTTGTTAACCGTACAGCCCATGCACAAAGCGGCGCGATTTTGGCGTTCCGTTTACTGGAAGATATGGGCTCTAACCCAGAAGATACCTCAACCATAATAACCGCAATAGGCAACCACGACGAAAACACATCGCGCCCAGTAAACCCCATATGCGCCGCCGTAGTACTGGCAGACAAATGCGATGTAAGATATAGCCGCGTACGAAATCAAGACCCAACAACCTTTGATATCCACGACAGGGTAAACTACGCAGTCAAACAATCAGCCCTTAGGATATCAGACAATAAAAAAATAATTTGCCTGGATATGACAATAGACACCACCCAATGCGCAGTTATGGATTATTTCGAGATATTCCTATCTCGCATGGCGCTTTGCCGCAAAGCTGCAGATAGTTTAAACTTGCGGTTTGCATTGGTTGTTAACGGTCAGCAGCTGCTGTAAGTATAAGGAGATACCCAATGCCAAAAGATAAAAGAGTAGAAAGTATAACAGACATGAACCAAGACTTTGCCCAGTGGTATACAGATGTTGTGCGCAAGGCAGAGCTTGCAGAGTATTCTGAAACAGGTGGCTGTATCATCTTCCAGCCATACGGCTATGCCATTTGGGAGTTAATCCAAGCGCACCTTGACGGTGAACTTAAAGCCACAGGCCACGAAAATGTATACATGCCAATGCTAATCCCAGAAAATTTGCTTCAAAAAGAGAAGGACCATATAGAAGGGTTTGCGCCAGAAGTTGCCTGGGTAACACACGGTGGGTCAGAAGAATTAGCAGAGCGCCTGTGCGTACGCCCAACTTCGGAGACATTGTTCTGTTCACATTATTCTAATATCATACAATCGTGGCGCGACCTGCCAAAGTTATACAACCAATGGTGCAATGTTATGCGTTGGGAAAAAACAACCCGCCCATTCTTGCGTACACGTGAATTTTTGTGGCAAGAAGGGCATACCGCACACGCTACAGCAGAGGAATCCCTTGCCGAAGCGCTAAAAATCCTAGATATCTATTGCAATATGGCAGAAAATATACTAGCAATACCAGTAATAAAGGGGCAAAAAACCGAACGTGAGAAGTTTGCAGGTGCACTAGCGACATATACATTCGAAAGTATGATGCACGACGGCAAAGCACTGCAAACAGGAACTACTCACGACCTTGGCGATAAATTCGCACAAGCATTTGATATAAAATATCTGGATAAAGACAACAAGCAACAATACGTGCATCAGTCATCTTGGGGCGTAACAACGCGCCTTATTGGTGCAATAATAATGGTACATGGCGACAACAATGGCCTTGTACTGCCCCCGGCCATTGCACCAACCCAGGTTATGATAATACCCATAGCATCACACAAGCCAGGTGTAGAAGCAGCAGCAAAGGACTTATGCACACGCCTAAGCAAGACAGCACGCACAAAAATAGACCTAAGCGATAAGTCGCCAGGCTGGAAGTTTGCAGAACATGAAATGAAGGGCATACCAATACGCTTAGAACTAGGGCCAAAAGACATAGAAGCAGGCCAGTGCATTATAGCCCGCCGCGATACCAACGAGAAATTTACCGTCTCGCTTGAAGGCGATACTCTAGAGACTGCAATTGCAGATACTTTGCATGCAATACACAGCAACTTATTTGCAAGAGCCAATGACCGTGTAAAAGCAAAAACGTATATCGCATACAATATAAATGAGCTAAAAAGTATCTTAGACGAAAAATCCGGCTTTGTTAAAGCAATGTGGTGCCGTGATGAAGCGTGCGAAATAGTCGTAAAAGATCATGCCACTGCAACAAGCCGCTGCATACCATTTGAGCAGGAAGCAATTGGTGATGAGTGCTTTGTTTGTGGTAAACCTGCAGATACAATGGTAGTGTGGGGTAGGGCGTACTAATACTGAGCCTGTATAATTTATTTATACACCTTGACTCATTTTGTTAAACCCTGTATATTAGCCGCGATAACTTTAAATTAAGGAGAATAACCATGCATTTATGCCTCGTTTTTGCTCTGTACAGTCCATAAAAGGCGGAACGTTGTACAGAGCATAATATAGGTTTCGCCGGTTGAAACAGCAGACTGGTCACAATAGTTTGTGACGGGTTTTATTTGTTGTTCTTCCGGCATGTGCATTAGAAATCTTTTAGGCTGTGAGCGTTTTGCTCATGGCCTTTTTGTATTGTGTCATGGGACGCTAAGCCTAGAAATATTGAAAGAACAAGGAGAAAGTGTGAAACATCCGCGAAGCGGATTTTCATACCAACCTATTTGTTCCACCGACGAAGGAGGCATGAATTAAAAAATGAGCATACTAAAAGTAACAAACATGACCCACTCCTATGGTGATAACACCCTACTGCAGGGAATCAGCTTTGACCTTTTCGAAGGCGAGAAGATGGGGTTAGTCGGTCTCAATGGTTCTGGTAAAAGTACATTAATTAAAATCCTTACAGGTGAAATAATCCACGAAGCTGGCGACATCCACTGGCGGCCAAAGATATCTGTTGGATATCTGGACCAATACCGCGAACTTGACCAAGGGCTTACTATAAGAGAATACTTGCAAACGGCCTTCGCAGAGTTATACGATATTGAGGCTAAGTACAATGCCATAAACGACGAACTCATGCTGTCCGCAGATAAAAAGAAAATCGAACAATCGGCAAGTTATTTGGATAAACTTCTGATAAATGGCTTTTATGAGTTAGACAGCTATATAGACCGTGTAGCCTCTGGCTTAGGCGTAACTCTGCTAGGTATGGACACAGAAGTTTCCAAGCTTAGCGGCGGCCAGCGTGCAAAAGTAATATTGGCAAAATTGCTTCTAGAGCGCCCAGATGTGCTTATTATGGACGAGCCAACAAACTTTTTGGATAAGTCGCATATACAATGGCTGACGCAGTTCTTAATAGACTTCAAAGGCTCCTTCATTGTAGTGAGTCATCACTTCGACTTCTTAGATGCAATTACAAACTGCGTTGTAGAAATCGAGTTTAAGTCTGTTGTGAAGTATAAAGGTAATATGACCGCGTACCTGGGAAGTAAGGATATGCGACGGGCGCACTACATTAAAAAATATATGTCACAAGTCAAATGGATAGAAAAAACAGAGGACTATATATCCCGCAACAAGGCCCGGGCATCTACGGCAAATATGGCAAAAAGCCGCCAAAAAATGCTAGACAGGGTAAGCAGACTCGCACCCCCTAAAGAAAATTTAAGGCCAAATTTCAAATTTAACAGTGCCCCGCTAGGAAGCAGATATGTAATTGAAGCGGATAACCTCGTAATTGGTTATGATTACCCGCTTTTGCCGGCAATAAGCTTTAAGCTTGACTGGGGTGCAAAAATGGCTATAACCGGGTTTAACGGCATAGGCAAAACCACACTGGTCAAAACTCTTTTACAAGTAATCCCCGCATTGTCTGGAAAGTCTCGCTTTCATGATAAGGCCTTGGTGGGCTACTTTCAGCAAGAATATGCATGGGGTGAAGACACGCCATACAGTTATATAGCGTCCCTTTTTCCTAAGATGGCCAACAAAGAGATATATCTCGCTTTAGCGCAAGCCGGTGTAGGTGGGAAACATGCCCTTCAGCGCCTAACGACACTATCCGGCGGCGAGCAAGCTAAAGTTAGGATATGTCATTTATCACTTACACAACACAACTTGCTTGTACTGGACGAACCTACAAATCACTTGGACATTACGGCAAAAAATATCTTGCGTAAAGCACTCATAGAGTACAGCGGCAGCGTAATTGTAATTTCCCATGACAAAAACTTTAACGAAGGACTGGTTGATTCGATCTTAGAATTAACGTAGCATACAGGTATATCACACAATAAAAGTTATAGGTCAGGGTCAGAATCCAAAGTTATAAAATAATCATAAAACGGCATCAGAAACTTATAGCCACTAACAAGGCGCTCCACTAGTTTAGAGGAAAACAGCTCCTCGCCATTATCTTGCTGATGTACTAGTATAAGCGATTTCTTATTATACCAGTCAGCAAGATGTGGGGATGGGGCTGTTTTTATACGTTTATAGTCGTCTCCATCCAGTGCAAACTCATCTTGTTTTTTTAGTGGCGCTATAAGCTTCTCAAATGCTTGTGTGTGCTGGTCTATACGAGCCCGGAACTTAGCCATCGTTATAGGCTTTGCCTGATAGTACCCTAGGCCGTACCTCCAACTATCGGGTGAAAGCTCAAACCAAAACACCGGTGTTGCAGTCCATTCATCGCTGGGTTTTTCTATAGTAAACCACATGTTGCACCTATATGGTTCTCCATCACGTACGCGGCGCGCGTCCTTATATATGCGCGAGACTTTGTGGGCAAAGCCGTGCTTGCTGTATTTCGATGCCAGCTTTTCATAAACTTCTTTAGCTAGGGCTTTCATAGGGGTTTGAAAATCTTGAATAAAGTTTTCTTTGTTGGCCTCGAACCACGCTTTCTCGTTGTTTAAGCGTAGGCCCCACATGAAGTCTATGGTTTTACTAGTAAACCCTGTGAACATTGTATGCATCCTCTCTTTGTAAGGCCCCTTTGTATTGCCATCTTGGCCTTAGATGAATCCCCATGGCTGTTACAGCTTTTTGAGGGCAACGGTTTACGCAGCGGTAGCATATAATGCAGTTGCCTTGCGGTATGATTGTACCATTCTCGTTTCTAAAGTTTTTGACAGGGCAAATGTTTACGCATAGGTTGCAGGCTGTGCAATTTTTGTGGATTCTTACGCTCTTTTTCACCATGCCCTCGGCAGACAATTTGGCTGGGGCAATGTTTTTGCTACTCCCTTGCCAGGCTAGGCCTTGTATATTGCCAATTAGTTTGGCGAATATTGCGAAACCACGTTTTTTAACAATGCCGTTTTTGATATCTTTGCAGATGCGAATAATTTTGGCTTCGGCTTTTTTGAATTGCTGCCGCACAGTCTCATCGCTGGGTTCTCCTAAGATTGGGGTGTTGCGCAAGATTGGAGTGTTACATATATTATTGGGCATTTTTATATGTTCGGCATAAATGACTTTCATTGCACCACGTTCAAACATATCTGTAAATACCCTGGCCCCGTCGCCAGAGAATGCCCCCTGTGTCGCAAAAATAATTATCTTTTTGCCATTTATCGCGCATCTGTGTTTTGCCACAAACTCCCGCATATTGCGCGGCACACGCGAGCCATATATAGGGTAGCAGAAAGCTATTGTGTCATGGGCATTAATTGTCTGCATAAAATTGGCATTATCTTCAATTGATAAACACACCGCCCCCATTTGCTTACTAAATACACGTGCGACAAATTCAGAGTTGCCGGTCGCCGAAAAGTATAATGTTAGCATTTATGATATTCCTCCTAACATAATCTTCCGCACTATTATAACGTGCATTTGAGTCAAATGAAAATGGTTTTTCTCATGGTTTGGCATCGAGTTATATTGTATAATAGCCTTGCCTGACGCAAATAGGTTTTGGTAGACATACTGGTAGACATGCAAGGAAAAATAAAAAAATACAGACCCCCGGTTTCCCGTAAAGCCTGTATTTATAAGGGTTGCGGTTGACAGGACTTGAACCTGCAAGGGGCGAACCCCACTAGGACCTGAACCTAGCGCGTCTGCCAATTCCGCCACAACCGCGTGGCAGGTGGCATTGTAATGCAGTAAAATGCGGGTGTCAAGTGTATAGGAGGCTATGTATTTGATTAATAAAATTAGCACAAAACTCAAATGGGATGATACTAGATGGTACCCCAAGGCATTGTTTATATCAAAAACCGTGTTGTATACAAGCTTAGTGGCCTTCCCACTGTTTTGTATGATGATAATGGAGTACATGAACTTTGGCGGCTATCTTCACATTGCACTAGAGTGGCGTAGCAATTTCCCATTATCTGCGTTGTTTGGGGCCATTGTGGTATCTTTTATTTTTGCCGCGCTGTTACTAATATGCCGGAAAGCGGTAATTGCATGCGCTATATTGGGCTTGGTTTCTACGATATTTGGGTATGTCAACTTTATTAAAGTCGCAACCAACGGTGATAATTTTTTCCCCCGCGATATTGCTATGGCCAGGAATGCCGGTGATTTGATGTCGTTTGTAAGCGGTGACATTCCCGGTCATTTTTGGGTTGGTGTGGCCACAATTGTTGTTTGGGTTGTGGTGCTGGGGCTGTTTGATATAGAAATCCCCATAACCTGGAAAATACGGCTACCGGTTGCCGCACTGGCTGTCACATTAGTGCTAGTGATATTTTCATCAAACAACCGTGCAGAGAGCATACTATCTAGGTTTAACATGAGCTTCTTCAACGCAGCTTTACAAAGCTCTAACTATGAAGCCAACGGGTTTGTAAGTGCTTTTACAATAAACCTGCTTAGCATGAACATAGAGCGGCCAGACGGTTATTCCCATGACACTATTACAGGGCTGCTAGAGGGGTTTGAGTACACATCTGCTACGCAAGATTATTTCGATGTTATTGTCGTGCTTAGCGAAAGTTTTTTTGATGTGCGTATTTTGCCTGGGGTTTATTTTTCGGAAAATCCCTTGCCCAATTTTGATGAGATTATTGCCAGGCCCAATGCCTTTAGCGGCCTTGTATATACAACGGCATTAAACGGCGGCACAATAAGGCCCGAGTTTGACATCCTTACGGGCCTTACAACAGATTTTTTGCCAAGCGGGTCCATACCATATGAATTTTTGCGGGGGCCAATGGCTACGCATGTGTCTAATTATCGTGATGCCGGCTATCGCACCATTGCCCTACACCCTTTTACAGAGCGTTTTTATATGCGGCATATAGCTTACCCGTTTCTCGGTTTTGATGCATTTTATGGGTACGAACAACTCAACGAGCGGTTTGACCTGCAATACGCTTGGGGTGGTAAAATATCAGACATTTCGTTTTTCGAAACTATGAAATATTTCTTGGATGACGCGTTAATAGATGCGATACCTATGTTTATGTTTGCAATAACCATGCAAAATCACCAGCCGTTTCCACCCATGCCTTATGAAGACATACGTATCCACGTAACATCGGACATGCTTACAGAAGGCGTGCTGGACACAGTAACGTCGTTTACCCATGGCCTGTCCGATGCCGATACAATGCTGGGTATGCTGGTAGATTATATAGACAACCGCGACAGGCCCACTGTCATGCTATTTTTTGGTGACCACCTACCCAACCTTGGCGGCCAGCTTGCGGCATTTACTCAAACCGGCATGCTTACACCGGGAGAGTTTCATACACCAGAAGCCCGTATGCTCATGTACTCCACCCCGTTTATAATCTACTCTAACCGGGAGCTTGCACCTATATTGCCAAACTTGGACAATCATATTTCGACATATTACTTGTTGCCAATATTGGCCTACCAAACCGGGTTTTACCGTACTGCTTATATGAATTTATTGCTGGATTATTTCCGGCGGGTACCATTTCATAATGCACGCCTCAACTTACCAGAGACAGATGATAATCAAAGCTTAGCAAATATTATGAGACTAATAACATATGACAGGTTGGTTGGGGGCGGCTATTCTGTAACAGGGGATTAGGGATTTATGATTAATAATTGACAATACCCTTTTCATATGCTATACCCGTAATAAATGAAAATTTTTTTGCCTACGACGTGCACCGCAAATTAATTTCATAAATTACTCAAAACAAAGAAAGGGGTTTATTAATGTTTATAAACAAATCGGCGGAGATTTTCGCCCCAAACCAGGCCGACCCGCTAAGCGCTTTATCCAAAACTACAGACCTTTGCATAGGCGCTCACCACGACGATATCGAGATTATGGCCTATGGGCCTATCTCTAAGTGCTATGGCAACCCCAACCAGCATTTTACCGGGGTTGTAGTAACAGACGGCGATGGCTCTCCAAGGACCGGTGTGTATGCCAACTATACAGCAGAAGATATGAAGGAAATTAGGGCAATAGAACAAAAACAAGCAGCACATATAGGCCGCTATCATGCGCAGGTTATGCTGGCCCACAAAAGCAGCGATGTTAAAAACCCAAACAACACTGCAATTGTAAACGAGCTCAAAGAGCTTATATTAGCTTGCTCACCAGAGGTATTGTACACTCACAACCTAGCAGACAAACACGATACCCATGTGGCAGTATGCCTACAAGTAATACGTGCACTTAGGGAAATACCACAAGATAAACGCCCAAAAAGAATCGAGTCAATGGAGGTATGGCGCGGCCTTGACTGGCTTTGCGATGAAGACAAAGTTGTACACGACACCAGCGCATTCCCCAATATATCTGCTGCAATTTTGGGGGTATTCGACAGTCAAATATCTGGTGGCAAGCGTTATGACTTAGCCACGCAAGGGCGCAGGTTGGCCAATGCCACATTTTTTGCCAGCCATGCTGTAGATGCATACGAAGGTATTTGCTTTGGGCTAGATATAACTGAGCTGATAAACAACAATGCCGACCCCAGCGATTTTATCGTTGGCTATATAGACAAGTTTAAAAACGAAGTAGAAAGACGCGTTGCGGCGATGTCTTAGTTGCAAGCAATGCGTTCTGCCAAAAGGAGGCATAAGTCTAATCATGAATTTCTTAGGTATTGAGATAAAAATGTTAAATAAGCCGGTTTACGACCCAGGTTTTATTCCTATGTCACTGTTTAATAGGGAATTTTTAAAGCTGGCCACAAAGCCAATTGCCATATGTGTAGAGCGTAACAGCGGGCTACGGACCGTATACAACACACATATTACCGGCACCAATCACATGGCAGACCGCTATTATGTAGAGCGTATGGTCAAATATCTACTATGGGCACGAGGCGGCTACAAGGTAATAATTTGCGGGGACGAGGCTTTGGCCTCATATATAAAAGAAGCATATTCGCCTACCGGCAAGTACGCTTTCGACAACACAACTATGGCAAGAGTGTATGAGCAGCCATTTGAGGTTATTGGTTTGCCTTTATCCCAAACCCCCAAAGAAAACGAACAGTCAAACCCCGTAGGCGGCAAAACAGATGGCTGCCGCATAGGTTTTGACGCAGGCGGAAGCGACCGCAAAGTATCGGCTGTGATTGATGGCGAAGCCGTATTTAGTGAAGAAGTAGTGTGGCACCCAAAAATCACCCCAGACCCGGATTATCATTTTGAAGGCATAGTATCGGCGATGAAGACCGCCGCCTCAAAAATGCCAAGGGTGGACTCTATCGGTGTAAGCTCTGCCGGTATTTATATAAACAACCGTACAATGCTTGCATCATTATTTTTAAAAGTATCGCCAGAGGATTTTAATGCAAAAGTAAAGGATATATACATCCGTGCTGCCAAAGAAATTGGAAATGCACCCCTTGCCGTTGTTAACGACGGCGACGTTACCGCCTTGGTCGGCGCTATGGAGTTTAACGATAACAACGTGCTTGGCATTGCAATGGGCACCAGCGAAGCCGGCGGCTATGTAGACGAAAACTGCCACATCAAGGGCTGGCTTAACGAGTTGGCATTTTGCCCAGTAGATGCATCTCCAGATGCCATGCGCGACGAATGGTCTGGTGATACAGGTTGTGGAGTTAAATATTTTTCCCAAGATGGTGTTATAAAACTGGCCAAAAATGCCGGGATTAGCTTCGACGCTGCCATGTCACCTGGCGAAAAGCTAAAGCAGGTGCAGGATATGATGGATATGCCAAAGCACAAAGCAATGATACAAGATATTTACCGCAGTGTCGGGTGTTACTTGGGCCATACCTTGCCATATTATTGGGATTTGTATGGGTTTAAGCACGTATTACTACTGGGCCGTGTAATGTCTGGTGAGGGTGGTAATATTATCTTGGATATGGCAAAAAAAGTTATTGCCCAAGAATATAGTGAGTATAAATTTAACATGCACACACCCGATGAAAAAGCTCGGCGTGTAGGGCAGAGTGTGGCCGCGGCAAGTTTATAATTTGTAAGCTGGAGATATAATTATATACAGCAATTTTCCAACTATTCGTTGAATCCAACCAGTGGTTGTTGAAATGTCTCTTTCGGATGGGTATCCTATTCCCATCAAGTCATAACAGCTTGCAATGCAAGCCGATGACAAACGAAAGGGGTATTTTTATGTATGAACTAGAAGGTTTTGGTGCACGCCTACAGCAACTACGTAAGCAAAAAGGCATGACACAAGAAGACCTGGCTCACCGCGTGGGCGTAACGGGCCAAGCAGTGTCTAAATGGGAAACAGACCAAAGTTACCCAGATATCACACTAATTACATCCCTGGCAACTATCCTAGAAGCAGATATACACTATCTGTTTGGCAAAAAAGAAATAGCACCGGTAAGCACCAGCAATTTCCCCCAAACGCTAGGCGGGATGCCCATGGTACACAGCATACAAGGTGTCGCGTGTTATTCAAACAAGAATGTGCTGCATGTAGATGCATCTGGCGTCAAGTTTACAGATGGCAGTACGGCAGAGCTTTCTAATAAACTCGCGATTAACATGGGCAAAGGCGAAATAAAGTTTATAGCAGACGAATATGACCATTATGGCGGTTTTCGGCACATAGACCATACCATAACATCTATGAACGAAGAATATGATGCTACCGAAAACATAGAAATAGAAATAGGCTCGTGCCGCAGCGAATGTCATATCATCCCTTCCCAAGACGGCAAGACCAGGGTCAAGGCTTCCGGGGACGCTATTTTTATCCATACCTTAAACGTAGAAGTTACTGGCAAGACACTTAAAATAACCCAAAAACCAATAGAGAAGCACAATAGTCATGCAACAAACAAACTTACTATAGAAATGCCCTGCGAAGCAGGAGGACATGCTAAAATCAGCATAAATGGCTCGTCAAGCATCACATCAGAGATACCAAAGTTTACAACCGGCGCATTGGGCATCAACGGCTCTGGCACTATAAAAATGCTAAGCTTTGATAGCTGCACTGCAAACATCAACGGCTCTGGCGAAATATGCGGCACACATGCAGCTGATGTTGGTATAGGTATCAACGGCTCTGGTGTTGTTCGTTGGGAGACGAGTGTAGACGCAAAAGTATCCATCAATGGCTCAGGGGATGTTAGTATAACGGCTGCTAAGGATATAGGTGTTGGCATCAATGGCTCTGGCATTGTTACCGTAAACAAGATGACCGGAGACGGGCATGTATCAACCAGAATTTCCGGTAGCGGCATCATTAACATCAAAACCGGTAGCTGTATAAAATTTGGAGCCGATATATCCGGTAGCGGCGATATCACAGCAGACGGCCTAACAGTAAACGAAGCAAATATTGTACTACACAACGACGGCAATGTCATACTTGGCTGGGTAAAAGAGCGCTCCAGCGAACAGATCAAGAAAAAGGGAACGATAAAGGTGCTTAGAAGGGGCAACGCAGGATAAATCATACAAGGTATATGCCTCATAAAGTAAAAAAGGCGTTTGGACTCGTGACAGAATCCAAACGCCTTTTTTAGTTACTCAGGTTATTAGAACAACGAAAACGCAGCAATAACACTTACAACCGTAATAGAAACAGTAGAAACCATCTTGAACAGTGTATTAATAGACGGTCCAGATGTATCTTTGAATGGGTCGCCAACGGTATCGCCTATAACAGCGGCTTTGTGACAATCCGAGCCTTTGCCGCCAAGCGCGCCGCCTTCTATATACTTTTTGGCATTATCCCACGCGCCGCCGGCGTTACACATAAACACGGCCACAACAAAGCCAATAACTGTAGCCCCGCCAATAAAGCCAACAACGCCCTCTACGCCAAAGACAAGCCCAGTAATTATAGGTAGCACAATCGACAGTACGGTAGGTGCGACCATTTCTTTAAGCGCGCCTTTTGTGCATAAGTCTACACAGGCGGCATAGTCAGGGTCTGCTTTTTCTTCCATAATGCCAGCGATTTCCCTAAACTGCCGGCGCACTTCCACAACTATAGACTGGGCAGCCCGCTGTACGGCACTCATAGTCATAGCAGAGAAAACAAATACCAACATAGCGCCCAAGAAGATACCAATAAGCACGGCAGGGTTGTCTATACTCAAATCCAAGCCCAAAAATACAGACCCTGCTGCATTTTGAAGATACCCGTCGGCATTTTCATATACATAGCCGCCATGCCTTGCTACATGGTCTGTCGCAATTTTGATATAAGAAACTAGTAGTGCAAGAGAAGTAAGCGCGGCAGAGCCTATAGCAAAACCTTTACCGGTTGCGGCTGTGGTGTTGCCCAAGGAGTCTAGCGCGTCTGTGCGTTCACGCACTTCGGCAGGCATATGCGCCATTTCGGCAATGCCGCCTGCATTGTCAGCAACTGGGCCATAGGCATCTGTTGCCAATGTTATGCCCAATGTAGAAAGCATACCCACAGCGGCAAGACCAATCCCATAAAGCCCGTGCGTGAATGGGTCGCCATCTACCACATACAAGTAAAAGTCACCCATAGCGCCACCAGAAACCAGGAAGCTGGCAACAATACCCGCCACAACTATTAGCACAGGTGCTACGGTAGATTTCATACCAAGAGAGATACCGCCAATAACAATTGTGGCAGAGCCGGTTTCCGCTGCTTTGGCTAGTTCGCGGGTAGGCTTATAGTGGGTGGATGTGTAATACTCTGTAAAATATGCGATTAAGCACCCGGCAATTACACCCACGACTATAGAGCCAAACAGCCCCCATCTCCCGTTAAAGCCATCCATTACAAAAAAGGCCACCGGGGCAGACGCTACCATCGCCAGCACTGCGGCAGTATAAGTACCGGTGCGTAGTGTGTGTAGTAGCTGTGACTGTGTGGCTTTTTCGCCTGTACGTATAAGGAATGTGCCGATAATCGATGCAATCATGCCCACAACTGCAATGGCTACCGGCAAGAACATAGCCGCCCATACCATGTCGGTATTAGCAAAAGCGGCAAAGCCAAGGGCAATACCTGCGTGCATGGACTTGATATAACTCTCATAAAGGTCCGCACCCATACCAGCAACATCACCTACGTTGTCGCCTACATTGTCGGCAATAACGGCAGGGTTGCGTGGGTCGTCTTCCGGGATACCGGCTTCTACTTTACCCACCAAGTCTGCGCCTACGTCTGCGGCCTTTGTAAAGATACCGCCGCCAACACGGGCAAACAATGCAAACACTGCAACGCCAACGCCAAACATTACCATGTTTTCGGCAATTGCGCCGGGCTCAAGATTAAAAATGAAGCGTAGAATCAAAAACCAAACAGAAACGTCCAAAATAGACAGCCCAACTACCGTAAAGCTAAGTACTGTTCCGGATGCAAAGGCTACTTTTAAGCCCTGGTTAAGGCTTTCTGCAGACGCGTTTGCAGTACGCACGTTGGCTTTTGTTGCGATTTTCATGCCAATGAAGGCAGAAAATTGGGAGAAAATACCGCCAGTAAGGAAGGCGAATGGGATAAATACAGAAGCATGGCCCAGAGCCGCTAGTATCCCCAAAGCAATTACAACCACTACATAGAAAATTGCAACTACTTTAAACTGCCGTTTTAGGTAGGCGCTCGCGCCCTTCCTAATAGCGTCGGCGATTTTAATCATCGCCGGTGTACCTTCAGAGAACTTTAGTACTTTTCTGCTTTGCACAAAAGCAAATAGCAGAGCGATTATGGCCCCAGCCACGCCTATGACGAAGGCGATTTCGAAATTCATTCGTTAACCAATCCCTTCAAAATATAATATATTTGTACTTTGGCACTACTTCGCCAAATTACCTCATTCTAATCATTTGCAGATATCATTGTCAATATGTGCTGTCCATTTGTGTAATATTAATTGCGGACATTGACAATCCCCTTCAACTACTGTAAATTTTAAACCCGTGGAGAATAAATATCGAAGCGGGGTTTTTTTATGCAAACAAAATATATTTTCATGACCGGCGGTGTATGTTCTGGCTTAGGCAAGGGCGTCACCGCCGCGTCTTTGGGACGGCTTTTAAAAGCCAGGGGGTACAGGGTCACGGTACAAAAACTTGACCCGTACATTAATATGTACCCCGGGATGCTTAACCCGGGCGAGCATGGCGAAGTATTTGTTACAGAAGATGGCGCAGAAGTAGATTTGGACTTCGGCCACTACGAGCGCTTTATCGACGAAAATCTTAACTCTGGCAACAGCGTTTCGACAGGCAGAATATATGCAGAAGTCCTTAATACAGAAAGACGCGGCGGCTACAAGGGTTCTACTATCCAGGTCATTCCTCATATCACAAATGCGATAAAAGAGCATATTTTTCGTACCGGCGGCAACTCTGATATTGTGATATCAGAAATAGGCGGCACTGTGGGTGACATAGAGAGCCTTCCTTTCTTGGAAGCCATACGTCAGATAATGTATGACAAAGGCCATGATAATGTAATGTATGTGCATGTGACGCTCGTGCCGTATTTGTCCTTTGCCGATGAGATGAAAACCAAGCCTTCGCAACATGCTGTGAAGGAGTTATTGTCACTTGGTATCCGGCCAGATGCATTGGTGTGCCGTGCCGAAAGGCCATTGACGGATGATTTAAAGGACAAGCTTGCGCGTTTTTGCAACGTAAACAAAGACTGTATTATAGAAAATGCAAACGTTGACTGCATTTATGAAGTGCCACTGTTGTTAGAAGAAGAACGCTTTGCAGATATCGTATGCAAGCGCCTTGATCTAAACCCGCCAGAACAGCCTAATCTTACAGAATGGACAAGCCTCGTAGCTAAATACAAAGCCGCAGATAAGACGATAAACATAGGCATGGTAAGCAAGTATGAGTTGCGTGATGCATACCTAAGCGTATTTGAAGCGTTAAAACACGCAGGTATTGCCTATAATGTAAAGGTAAACACCAGGATGATAAATGCCGAGTGTATAAGTGACGATAACGCAGCCAGCCAGCTTGCAGACCTAGATGGCATTCTAATACCCGGCGGATATGGGAGTAGGGGAGTACAAGGCCAAATAAGCACAGCCAAGTATGCAAGAATAAATAAAATACCATTTTTGGGTATAGGCCAGGGTATGCAATGTGCGATTTTGGAATTTGCGCGAAATGTAGCTGGCATAACAGATGCAGACAGTACCGAAGTTAAGAGTGAAACATCAACCCCGGTAATAGACCATATTACTCCACCAATAATGGACGGCGAAACAAAACCCCCCATGCGTAAGGGAGCACAGCCTTGCAAGCTCGAGCCAAATAGCTTGGTTCATTCCGCATATGGCGAGACACTTATATACGAGCGGTTTAGACATTTATATAAACTAAGTAACCAATACAGGGGCGAACTTGTAGCCCACGGGCTTTTAGAGGCTGCCACTTCCCCCGATAACCAGTTTGTAGAAGCCATAGAGCTGCCAAAAAGCATGCACCCATGGTTTGTGGGTGTACAGTATAGGCCAGAGTTTAAGTCTCGTATTACACGTCCAAGCCCACTGTTTAAGGCATTTGTTGGGGCTGTGTTAGAGGGGTAATGTGTGATTACGTATATGTCAAATCATGATTGCGTAAGCGAGGATATGCTGCACGGTTTTTTTGTTGGTTGGCCTAACCCACCATCCGCCAAGGCGCATATGAGGATTTTGGCCGGGAGTTATTGTGTATGGCTGGCTATTGATACATGCACAAATAAAGTTGTTGGGTTTATAACCGCTGTGTCAGACGGCGTAATATCTGCTTATATTCCGCTGCTTGAAGTTTTACCCAACTATCAAAGTATGGGAATTGGGAGCGAACTCGTGAAGCGGATGTTGGACTCATTAAAAAGTTTGTACATGGTTGATGTGCTATGTGATGAGCATCTTATAAAATATTACGGCAAATTTGGGATGCATAGCGCTACGGGTGCTTTTATTAGAAGTCATGCCCGCCAAAATTGCGAGTAAACACTGTTTTGATACTTTCATAAAAAGAAAGAGGTTAATATATGTACACTAAGTGTCATGATTTATACCAGAGCCCAGGTGACTACCTGGGAAAAGAAGTTACGATAGGTGGCTGGATACGTACTGCACGGGCCAACAAGGGTGTAGGCTTTATAGAGCTCAACGATGGAAGTTTTTTTAGGTCTGTACAGGTGGTTTTTGACAGTGACTTGCATGGTGGGCTTAGCTTTGACGAAGCTGCAAAGCTAGGCGTAGGTGCGTGTCTTACAGTCACGGGGCAAGTTGTAGAAAGTCCAGGTGCGAAGCAGCCTTTTGAGTTAAAAGCAGCGACTGTTGTACTTGAAGGGGCTTGCCCAAACACATATGTATTACAAAAGAAACGTCACGGCTTTGAATTTTTGCGTACCATTGCACATCTTAGGCCGCGTACTAACACATTTTCTGCAGTGTTTCGGGTGCGCTCTCTTGCGGCTTTTGCTATACACGAGTTCTTTCGTAAGCGTAATTTTATATATGTGCATACGCCCATCCTTACCACCAGCGACGGAGAAGGAGCGGGCGAGATGTTCCAAGTAACAACCCTCCCGCTTAATGATGTACCAAAACAACAAGATGGCAGTGTGGACTGGGACAAAGATTTCTTTGGCAGCCAAGCATATCTTACGGTAACGGGCCAGCTTGCTGTGGAGCCATTTATCATGGGGTTTAGGGATGTATATACCTTTGGGCCTACCTTTAGGGCAGAAAAGTCTGTAACCACTATCCATGCGGCCGAGTTTTGGATGATAGAGCCAGAGATGGCTTTTGCCGACTTAGATAACTATATGGAAACCGCAGAAGCAATGCTTAAATATATCATCTGCTACGTGCTAGAAAATGCACCAGAAGAAATGGCCTTCTTTGAACAATGGGTAGAGCCTGGGCTCTTAGGCCGCCTAAAAGCCGTTGCCAACGCTGAGTTTGTGCGCTGCAGTTATACAAAAGCAATTGAGTTGCTTCGAGCCTCTGGCAGGGACTTTGAGTTCCCTGTTGAGTGGGGGGCAGATTTGCAAAAAGAGCACGAACACTATATATGCGAATATTATAACGCACCGGTTTTCTTGACCGATTACCCACGCGAGATTAAAGCCTTCTATATGCGTGTAAACGATGACGGGAAAACCGTAGCCGCTGCGGATTTGCTTGTACCTGGCGTAGGAGAGCTTATTGGTGGCAGCCAGCGTGAAGAAAGGCTTGATGTACTGGAAGACAGCATCAAGCGCTTTGGTCTTAAGCCAGAAGATTATGACTGGTATGTGGATTTGCGGCGCTATGGTGGCGTAAAACACGCCGGGTACGGCTTGGGGTTTGAGCGTTGCCTAATGTACCTCACAGGCATGAAAAATATCCGTGATGTAGTACCGTATCCGCGCACGTATGGGCAAATGAGTTATTAGGATTAGGATAGGGGTATAGTTTATAAAGGACGTTTGGATTATGTGATTGAAATAATCATATAATTCAAATGTCCTTTTTATTTGTAGGGCATGGCATATTCACTAGGTGAGTGCAAAAAGCCTTTCGAGTTGGTTGTAGTTTGCGATTTTTTTGTTAATAATGCGTTGGATGACCCTTTCAGACTCGGTGTTGGCTACACTTTCATGCAGCTCTGCCAGTGTGCGAAGTGATGCATTTTCTTCTTGCAACGCTAGGGTCAGCGCATCTTTTATTTCTAGGCCGGTGTTGATTTCAGCCTCGGCCGGCTCGAAGCTACTGTTAAACTGGCTGGTTAATATGTGAGTAAACTTTTGTGTATGTTTTACGCTGTCGCTTGCTATGTTGGTTAAAGCCGGCTCTATAGGTTGCCCCATCGCAGATTTTGCCAAGTGGCTATAAAAGATGTGAGCGTTGCGCTCATCTTGGATTAGTTCCTTGATTATTTTTATAATAGGTTCCATTTCCGGCGCAGTGAGTTGGGGGATGGATGCGGCTGTTTGCTGCGGTAGCGGCACCCCCAGAGGTGATGGTGGTGGGATGTGCGCGCTAACAGGCGCAAGTGGTTGCTGCATTGGTGGTTGTGCGTCTTGTGTTTCTGGTACGGGAGGCAGATGCCCATGCTCTCTTAATAAGCGCATTGTGTCTTCGTCCAGCGGCTCGTAGCGTACGCCATCTGGCAAACCTTTGTTTGTCCTGCGGAATTGGTTGGCTGCTTGCTGTGGAGACGGCGGCGTGTCGCTAGAGGTACTACTACTACTACTATGTGGAGGAGTTTGCCCTAGCGCGTTCTGGGGAACTTTGGGCGCTATGTTATTGTGCATAACTGGTGGTGCCATGGTATATTCTGGCCGTGCAAGTGGGCTGGCGTTGCCATGGGCAAGCGGTGATGTGGGTGCGCGCATCTGCCGCTCTGGTTGACGCCGGTTGGGTTGTGCCCTGCGGCCGGTTTGGGCTGGAGCTACATCCAGCGGGTATAAGTGCAATGTGTCGCCGCCGGGCCGGTTATTTCTGCCGTTTTGCCCGGGCAAGTTGCCTTTACGGCGCTGTGAAAAAAACGGGCTTGGTGCTTGGTTTGGGATAAACAATGGCATAAAAAACCCTCCAGCGAGGTAGAATTTATAAAGCTAAGTTATACGGTTTATATTATGCGGTTTTGTGTAAGAGGGTTACCGCGCAACACCAAGTCCAGCATGTAAAGCAATTCATCCTTTAAACGGTTCCGCCCGAGCCGAAAATAGCGGATGTTCCAACGCTTTTTCGGCGACAGGCGGGGCCGCTTTAAAGTTGAATTGCTGTTTTATTAGAAGTCTAGTTGACATATATGGTCTATGATGGTTATATACGCCTATAAGTTTGATATCGTTGCTTATTTTGGAGTGATTCATATGTTCTGGCACAACTTCCCAAAGGCATTAATAAAAAAATCCCTTCTTATTGCAGGCGCAATTTCCTCTGGGGCGCTGGTACTGTCAACTATAGGTGTGATAGCACTGTTAATCGTTGATGGTAGGTCCAGCCCGCCTCAGCTTATTTTGCATACCCCGTCACCGTACGAATACGACGAATATGAAAATAGTGACCAAAGTATTGCAAGCACATACGATGATGCCGATACACATGAAGCAGAAGAAAATAACTATTTGCGCCCCCCAGCCAGGTCAAACTTCCTGATAGCCGGGTTGGATGATCATAATCTAACAGACGTGATTATTGTAGGTAGTTTTTATCGTGATACAGGCGATATAAAAATGATGTCTGTCCCCCGTGATATGTATACCCGATTGCCAGAGCATAGGCTAGAACAGATGCGAGCAGAAGGCTTGCGGCCCCCTACCACCATGAAAATTAATGCCCTTAGGGTATTTGGTGGTAGAAACGGCATATATTATCTTAAGCACCAGCTTGGTGAGATGCTGGGAGTGGAGTTCCACTACTACGTAGAGGTAGACTTGGCGGCCTTTAGGCGGATAGTTGACGCAGTGGGTGGTGTATATATAAATGTCCCCATACCTATGTTTTATAACCCAGAAGACCAAGACTTGGTTATAAACCTCTCGCCAGGTTTGCAACACCTAAACGGTGAGCAGGCAGAGGGCTTTGTACGTTTTAGACGGTTTACAACCGGT
>Ga0123355_10003136_pt1 | contig 23611 bp, 21 predicted proteins | sample TergutEmb28metaG_3_FD_89872 | JGI IMG/M metagenome (GOLD analysis project Ga0123355, IMG submission 89872) | Embiratermes neotenicus P1 segment gut microbial communities from Petit-Saut dam, French Guiana - Emb289 P1 | ecosystem: Host-associated > Arthropoda: Insects > Digestive system > Gut ... | reverse complement strand
CGGCGGGTTGGAAATGTTATGGGGTGCGCCTGTCATAACCAGCTACAATAGGCCGCTTACAGTAAACGGGCGTGTTGGTAGGTTGGAGTAAAAAAAATAAGGGCATGCTCTGTAAACAAAACATACCCTTTACTACAGCGGCCATGAGTGCCAACAAGACCTACTTTAGCCTCTCTGCCAAAAAGCTGTTATGCGTAACTAATATCACCCTACACGGTAGTTTAATCAAGTGGTCTATAATCTGCGCAAAAGGTTCCGCTATGTCTTCATATGCAGTGCTTTGGAAAACCTCATGGAAAAGTATCATTCCATGGGGTTTTATTTTGCGGCAAATCGCAGACATTTCACGCACTTCTTCTTCAAATCTACCAAGCACTAATTCATTGGAGGAAAACTGAGCAAACAAACCAGATACAATAGCGACCTGCGTCTGTTCTGATGCTATAGGGAACCCAGCCTGGGCGAACAACTGCAGTAGTGCATACTCCTGCAAAACATCGAAGTGGTCAAGGCCGTCGCCTCCGTATCGCATCGTTAGGGGGTGAGTGTTTGGAGTTTGTTGCCCTGGCGCTACTATCTCGGGAAAGCAATATGGTATGCTCTGGGTTTTATAGTGCACAGCCAAGGCTATGCCGAATTTATACAAATGCAAATGCTTTTGGATGTATTCAAACGGCCTCTGAAGATTCTGTATAAACTGCGTCAATATATCCATAAGATACGCAAGGCCACCTACAATCGAGTAAGAAAAGAAAGCCTCAGCAATCTCAAATTCTTCTTCTTTGCGCTTATTTTTTTTTCTTCGCAGGAGATTAAGTATGCTGTCACTTTTTTGGAACGAGATACGCTTTCTTACGGATGCAGGTGCCAAATCAAACGATAATTGTGATATACAGTATGATAGTTTGTTTAACGAGCTATCTATTGTATAAGTAATAGAAATGCGTGACTGGTGCTGTGAGCTGGCACTTTGTAAGGATTGTATATCCTTGACAAAAGCTTTAAACCGCATTTGGGTCTTATTATCAATGATTTTTACTAGAGATGCTTTAAAGACTGTAAGAAAATCGGAAGTAAAAGCAAAGTCTTGTAAGTATACTGGGAGGTCATTGTATAATTTAATGCATTCCTCTGCTTGTTTCACAATAAGTGAAATGTTGCTTATGATAGGGCCTAGCTGATCCTTTGCCGCACTATGGGCAGACTGTGCTCGCGACTTGGCTACGGCCAAGCGTTCTGACCTATGCTGTTCTTTCAGCTCGTCGAGTTGCCTCACCTGACGCTGCATAATACTTAGTAATTCAGGATTGTTAATAAAGTCTGCCATCTCACGTTGCCGCTGTATAATAACAGTTTGGTTTTGTTGCAAGGTTTGTAGGTCGGCCACTACAGCGTTTACGACTTTTTCGTCGGGACATATTTCTAATAATAAGTTGGGGATATTCAGGTCTGTAAGCGTATGCTTATCCATTATAGAGGGCTCCTTTCCGCTGTAAGCTGTGCAGGAGTTAGTGCATATTTTTGCAGTATTTCTAACACATTTGAACTGCGCCCTTGTGAACGTTTGATTTTATACAGTCGTTCGCTGTTTTCACCTATCATGGCCACAAGGCTTACAATATCCGCATAAGGAGCTACCCCTCGGGCAAGGCTATGCAAATGTGTGATTAATAGGCAGTGACAGGCTTTTTGTTGCAGAAACCGTATGACATGGCTGTATTCGGCCAAAGCGGTTTTTTCATCTATGGATGAAAATATCTCGTTGACCAACAGCAAAGATGTGGCACTTATGCGGGCCATGGCATCGTTTACCATTTGCTTTTCTTGCAGAAAACGCTCTCCGCCTCGAGTGTTATCTCTAATAGCAAACAGAGCTTCCATATGGTCGTAATATGGTATGGTAGCCGATGTTGCCGGTACAAACAACCCTGATGCGAAAAAAGCGATAGCAATTCCTATCCCACGTAGATAGGTGGTTTTTCCGCCGCTATTTATTCCTGTTAATATAAATATTCCATTATCCTCGTTGCATATAAAGTCATTAGGAACAATGTTTGGTATTTTTTGTGTTAGTAAAGACAAATCATGGCAATCGTAAATATGGGCTACACGTGTAGGTGAAATTCCTGGGAAGCAAAGAGGTATGTCTTGTTTGTTTAAATAGTCGAATAAAGTATGAATGGATATGATAGTAGAAATATCGCTTATATCAAGCGGTATGATGTGAGCAAACAAATCTTTGTGCCTTGTATAGTAACTTGATAAAATACCGGAGACCTGCTTATTGTTTTTTATGAGCAACCCAAAATAGGTATTAAACATGTCATTTTTCATTTCCTTGTTAGGGGGTGGGACAGCAATACTCATACCTATATCCGAAAACAGCGCATGCAACTGTTTATCTAAAGTAGGAGCATTTTCCACTGTGGATATTGCATCATAGTCTGTCATAAAACTACCATATAGCCTAACTTCGAAGGATTGAGAAGTCACGTCTTTTAAGGCTTTGCGGATGGACCCCATATCCTGCATGGCGTGCTCAACTGCATTCTCTTGACAAAATGTTTTGACACGAGCTATAAATGCAGACATTATGCTAGACTGGGCTGTACCAGCCATATCAGCAATGTCTGTTAATGCAGTCAAATATACTTCCATGAGTCTGTAAAATAGAAAATGTCTTAGTTCGGTACTTTTCTCTTTTTCATACTGTTCTACTAATTGTGTTGCTATAAGTAGCTCGTTTTGCGTTTTTTTAAACAGGTCTACTAAAGTATCGGAATATAAAAACTCTTTGAAAAAGCTTTGCTGGTTTAAAATGGTTTCCATGTCAGAAGGGCGCTGTATAAACACGCTTAATGCGTCTGCTTGTTCTTCACTCATGCACAGGCGCAACACTGCAGGAAGCTTTATGTTATGTAAAGCGGACTCCGAAATAAATGGTTCATCACACTGGGGACAATTAAATAGGCTTAATAGCTCGGGCATTTTTTGTGCCTCCATCCTTTTATCTTACTGTAGTATATATGAAAGCAATCATGTTTACAACGCATATTCCCTTATTTCAAATGTCTAGTCAGTGTCTTATATAAAAAATCGAGAATAAAAGAATACCTGAATTTAACAAGGTGTACCTACCGCCTCTGATAAACATTTGAGTGGCTATTGTTATTTGTTATATACCATGCTAAACTCCATATTAATTGCAATGCTTATATCGTTAAACGAAGTGTGCTTAACTAGCCATTTTGGATCGTGTGGAAAATGAGGGAGAATAACTTGTGAGAAAAAACAGAGAAATATGCCATGTGTGTGACTTTATTATGGATACATCGGGCGGCGAAATACCGGATTTTTGCAGGCTTTGCAGTGCAAACCTACAAGACCGGGGCCAAGAAGTGCGCGTGTTGCACACCATCACAAAAAATGAAGGCGGCGGCATTAAAGCAGAAGAAGTGCATGTTATTCTTACCAACAAGCGTATTATTTTCACAGGAGACGAAGAATATGAAGGCACTGCAGAAACGTTAGGCTGGATATTTGGTGGTTTAATTGGCGGAATAATTGGAAGTGCAATAGATGAAGATATTAGTAGTTATACCAGGCAAGTTTCTGTTAGGTTTGAAGATATTGCCTCATTGGATGTTCAGCATGGTACAGGGTTGTTTAACAAAAACGCCAAGTATTTTACTATTTGTGACAAGAAAGGTAATACATTCTTTTTTCAGCCAGGAAGAAATGATGCGGATAAGTTGGAAATTGCGATCAGGAACCGCCTTGCTAAGGAAGTGTTATGAATATGAAAAAAAGCTGGTCACCAATTAAGGAAATGTTGTTTACTTACCTCGCAATTATCAAAATTTTATCTTGGATAAGTACCATTAATACAATAGACCAAAGTAGTGTAGAAAGTGTGGGCGAAGCTATAATAGCACGGCTATTGTACCAAGATATAGTTCTTATTGTTAGTGTGGTCTTCTTCTATTTTTTAGATAAACGTACTCAATTGAAAAAGTCCAGATACAGCAAAGTGTTGGAGTATATTGTATTCTATGTAATTGGTTTAGTTGTACTTGTAGGATTTGTTCTTGTTTACAACCGGGTAGTTTTTGGCCCTATACAAGTTGATTCTTGGATTGGATATATAGGTGGTTATGTTCTTGGGTATGCTGCAATTGTTGCCGTGTTGAATATTAAGGAGTATTTTAAGACAAAAGCAAAGTTAGAATATGATCCGGTGGTTCAAAACACAGATAAGTTTACAATGTTAAAGATCTTGTACGATGGCGGTATTTTAACCAAAGAAGAATATGAACAAAAGAGTGAGATTCTGCTTAATTTGGACTCTCAATAATGACCGAAAATTGTAAAAAAATAAGCCCGGTTCAAATAACCATTGGGCTTATTTTTTATTTGTCAGGAAATTGCTTTTATAGTCATTTAACCCGAAAACGCTCACGCATAACTTGTAAATTTCCCGCAATGCTGCGTCGCTAAACTTAGTGCGCTGCGGCTTTCAGTTTCTTGCCTTGCGAAAAATTCCTGCGTTTTGCGTGGGCGTTTTCAAGCTAAATGACTATATTAAAAATTTTATCGTCTACCGCCGCCGCCTTTTGCCCTAGCCAGCAATATTAACACTCTCAAAAATATATTAATAAACGCCAAGTATAAAGTAAGCGCACCATGAATAGCCAAATTACTTGCCAGTGCTTCTTGCTCATAAGTTAAGCTACCATCCGGGTTATCGCCGTGTAAAACAACTTGGGCATATTGGTTTTTTATCATATTCGTTTTCCATGCAACTATCCCTAAGAAAATGCCCAACCCGCCAACTAAAATAATAAACTCAAGCATTGTGTTGCCTAAAAACCAGTTTACAAAACCAGCAATTATTATACCTAACAACCCCATAAACAGCAGGTTGCCCATACTTGTCAAATCTTTTTGAGTGTTTAGGCCATAAAGTGCCATAATTCCAAAGCTAACAGCCGTAATACCAAATGCCGCAACTACAGTAGACATTCCAACATAGTAGGCACCAAAAATATAAACTACCAAGCCAAACGTAAGGCCATTTAACATGGCATAAACTGTATACAATACTTTTGCTGTGCCAGGGTTCATCCTGTGTACCCTTGCAGACATTGTCCATACCAATATAAGCTGTATAACAAAAACTATAATGGCAAATTCTAAAGTAGTTACAATAAATTCTGCAAATGCAGGGCTGTTATAGGTGCCAATAACTAACGCAACTGTGGTTAGAGCTGTTACCAGCAGCCCAAAAAACATCCAGCCAAAAACTTTTGCTACGTAGGCATTAATTGCATACTGCTCCACTCCATGCATGTCTACAAAATTATTAGGGTCGTAATATTCGTGTTGATTCATAATAAAACCTCCAAAAAAAATATTTTTTTATTTATTTTTACCTATTTAAGCTTACCATGTAAAAAGAAATATTGCAAAACAAAAGTTACACTATATAATGTATATATCTAAGAATATGTCTTAGGGTTTGTCAATTACAAAATTAAGAAGTAAATTCTTGCTCTATGGTAGGGCTGGGGTGCATACACCCCATTAAGAAGGGAGATTTAAAATGGCTATTAAGATGGCTATTATAGGCATGGGCGGCATGTCTGGTTGGCACTACAGCAACATTAAAGCTGACATCAAGGAAATTGAAATTGTGGCAGGTTACGACATTAACAAAGAAACCAATGCAAAAAGAGCAAAAGAGTGGGGCATTAAAGTATATGATTCCCCAGAAGAATTATACGCAGACCCTGAAATTGAATTGGTGCTTATTGCCACCCCAAACGATGTTCACAAAGAGTACTCTATAAAATGTATGGAAGCAGGGAAAAACGTAGTTTGCGAAAAACCTGTTACTATGAATGTAGCAGAACTTGAAGAAGTTATTGCGGTAAAAAATAAAACAGGCAAATTCTTCTCTATACATCAAAACCGCCGTTGGGATCCGGACTATGTAACTGTAAAAAAAATGCTTGAAGACGGTATGCTTCGTGACCCATATACGATTAAAAGCAGTGTACACGGTTCTCATAGGCTTTGGGGATGGCGTGCATTTTTACCAAATGGCGGCGGGCTATTACTAGACTGGGGCGTTCACCTACTAGACCAAATGTTGGATTTAATAAACGAACCGGTTGTGTCTGTTTATGGTCACTTGCATTCTTTAGAAAATAGCGAAGTAGACGATGTTTTTACAGCAGTATTGCGCTTTGAAGGCGGCTGTACCGCAATTGTTGATATTTCTACCAACAGTTATGTTGTAGAGCCACGCTGGCGTGTACATTCTCCAGACGGTACAGCAATAGTGGAAGACTGGGAAATGCATGGCAGAATTGTAAAACAGGCAGACCCAGACGAGATTGACTGGACAGAAACTGTAATTTACACCGCTGCAGGCCCAACTCGTACAATGTTGCCACGCCCAAAGGAAACTACAGTACAACTTGAGCTGCCTAAAGTAGGCGAAAGAAGCTGGATTGACTACTACAAAAACGTAGTTGATGTACTACAAGGCAAGGCAAAGCAAATTGTTACCGCAGAACAAGGGTTGCGTGTTATGAAGGTTATTGAAGCTCTTTTTGAATCTGATCGCACTGGTGTGGCTATTACGGAAAAAATTTAGGGCTTATAGATACGAAACTCAACTGGTCCAAAAATTGGACCAGTTGAGTTTCGTAAATGAACAGCCATAAAGTAAGGACGGGAACCATCAAATGACAAGAACAGAAAAAGAATTACAAGGCCTGGATCTGTTAGGCCAAAGCCATCAAGAATACCCATCAACATACACCCCAGAAATATTAGAGGCATTTCCCAACAAACACCCGGATAACGACTATATGGTAACTTTCCATTGCCCGGAGTTTACGTCACTATGTCCAAAAACAGGCCAGCCGGATTTTGCTACAATTATAATCAACTACATCCCCGGGCCAAGGCTTGTGGAAAGTAAGTCGCTAAAGCTATACCTATATAGCTTCCGCAACCATGGCGACTTTCATGAAGATTGTGTGAACATAATTATGAAGGATTTGCAAAAACTAATGGAACCCCGTTATATCGAAGTTAAAGGGGTTTTTACCCCAAGAGGGGGCATAGCAATTTTCCCATTTGCTAATTATGGGGATGAGAATTATGCAGATATGGCGGAAAAGCGGTTGTTTGATAGCTTGGGTGATAAGGCATGAAACACCTTGCCACAATATCCGATAAGGATATAACTGGTAGAGACGCACTTTCCGCTGTTAAACCGCATATTGCGGTAAATGTGGTTTTATTTCGATGAAAATTTATTAGCTATTTAAAGAATTGTTAGGAAGTGGGGCTAATGAGAATGGATACAAATGATAAATATGATGAAAGGACAAAACCTTTTCTCGATAGAGACATTGTCAAAATTGTAAAAATTGCCCTTGCGGTAATTTCTGTTTTTTTTGGTGGCGGCATTTCGGTTTACATTTTTTCGAGTAGTCAGACATTTATAATTGATGGTAACGAAGTAAGGGTTGAAAGGTCTGAGATTAGAGAAGTTTACGAGAATAATCAACGCCTAGAGGACGAAAATGCACGTTTGATGTTAGAAAATAATAGGCTTACAGACGATATAACTACCATGCAGCGACAGGCAGAAGGAGTTGTAATTGCGAGTGGTGAAATGTATGATGAAAATATACGACTAAGAGATGAAAATATATATTTACAGCTGGAAAATAGTCGGTTGGAAGATGTGGTAGAAAGTCTGAATTATATTTTACAACGGCGAACTACCAATACTATAAATGTTAGCGATACTCAGTTGCAGTTACCTAGTAATGAACCATTCTTACGTGCTGCTCCATGGTATGAAAGATATCAGACTATCCGTACAGGAACTGCATACATGCTAGGTAATTCTTATCTAAACTCAATATTTGGAACAGGGTGGTCGCATCATAATTTAAACATGGAATACAGTACAATAAGGGGTGTAATAGGCCGCGGGGATGGTTCTGGCACAAGCACATCATCTATTAATTTTATAGGAGATGGCGTGAAATTGGCCACATTTAGTGTGGATGGTGATACGATACCTTATGAAATATCTGTAGATGTTACAGGCGTCAGGGTACTTAGAATACAAATAAATGATATTGGTCGGAGAAGTGCATATATAGTTTTTGCTAATGCTATGATTTACAGAACATCGTAAGTAACACAAGAAAAATAATATAAAATCAAACATCTAATTCGGAGGCAACAAATGAAAGCACTCGTTATCCTAAGCGGTGGCCAAGACAGTACAACATGCCTATTCTGGGCAATAAATAAATATGGCGCAGGTAATGTTTCTGCCATAGGTTACGACTACAATCAACGCCACAAATCAGAACTTGGTTACGCAAAACGCATTTGTGATGCTAACAACATACCTTTTGCAACTCTGTCATTACCCGTTATAAGCGAGCTAACCAACAATGCCCTAACCAACCCAAACTTAGACGTAGACACAAATAAACCAGAACATTCTCCACCAAACACGTTAGTAGAAGGCCGAAATATATTATTTTTAACATACGCCGCTATTTATGCAAAAGTAAGAGACATAAGAGTACTTGTAACAGGTGTATCCGAGTCGGACTTTAGCGGCTATCCGGACTGCCGTGATGTATTTATAAAAGCCTGTAACGTTTCCTTAAACATGGGCATGGATTATCCATTTATAATAGAAACGCCCCTAATGTGGCTAACCAAAGCCGCGGTTTGGCAATTGGCAGATGAACTTGGAGTGCTGGATATTATCCGAACAGAAACACTAACCTGCTACAACGGTATTGTAGGTGACGGCTGCAAAAATTGCCCCGCATGTGATTTACGCCATAAAGGGTATGAGGAGTTTAAAAATTATGTACGAAATAAAAAAAACATTTGAAATTAGTGCCGCACATAAACTAGATTTACCATACGAGTCTAAATGCATAAACCTGCACGGCCACAACTGGATTGTAACTGTTTATCTGCGTTCAAAAGAACTAAACCAGAACGGCATGATAATGGACTTTACAGAAATTAAGCAGAAAATAACCAAGCAATTAGACCACCAAGTCCTTAACGACATCCTACCATTTAACCCAACGGCAGAAAATTTAGCAAAACATATATGTGATACACTTGCGCCACATTGCTATAAAGTAGACGTTACAGAAAGTGAGAACAATACAGCAAGTTATTATATATAAAAGCGGAGGGTTTGCGTGAAAACAAAATATAATATAATTGAAATATTTGACAGCATAGAAGGCGAAGGCAAACGTGCTGGAGCACCCGCAACATTTATAAGGCTTGCAGGGTGCAACCTGCGCTGTGCTTATTGCGATACTACCTATGCAATGGAAGGCAACTACCAAACACGAGATATTGATGATATTTTGTTGCAAGTAAAAAAAGGCGGATTCTCTCGTGTAACATTAACAGGGGGCGAACCCTTGACTGCACCTAGTGTAGAAGTTCTAATCCATCAGCTGCTTACTTGTGGTAACGAAGTAAATATCGAAACAAATGGCAGTATTGATGTTAAGTATGTACTAGAGTACTTGGAAAGCAAGGTGCATGACCCTGCCAGAAAGCTGTTTTTTACAATGGATTACAAGCTACCATCTAGTGGCGTTACAGGCAACATGCTACTGTCAAACTTTTCAGTACTGCGCCCGTGGGATGTATTAAAATTTGTAGTTGGCAGCCAATCCGATATAGAGCATATGGTTGATTTTTTACATAGTCTAACTTCCCAGCCACAAATTTACATTGGTGCAGTATACGAAAAATATGACTATAAAAAACTGGTATCAGCCATATTAAAAACACCGGAACTAAAAGACGCAAAGCTTCAGCTACAGTTACACAAAATTATTTGGGATCCAAACGAAAGAGGCGTATGAATTTGTTAGACCAACAAAAATTAACAGAGGCAATAAAATTATTAATAACCGCCCTTGGCGATGATATCAACCGCCCTGGCCTTATAGAAACACCGGAGCGTGCGGCCAAAATGTATATGGAAATGTTTGAAGGCATGAATTACACAAACGACGAAATTGCCAAAATGTTTAGCAAATGTTTTGAAGATACAAAAGCTAACGATTGGGTACTGGTAAAAGACATTGGTATTTTTAGCTTTTGCGAACATCATTTTGCACTAATGTACAATATGAAGGCTCACATTGCATACAAACCAAAAGACAAAGTAATTGGCCTTTCTAAAATGGCACGCATTGCGTCTATGGCGGCAAAACGATTACAATTACAAGAACGCATTGGGTGTGACATTGCAGAAATTTTACAGAAAGTTTTAGGCTCAGAGGATGTAATGGTTGTTATAGAAGGAGAGCATAGTTGTATGTCTGCAAGGGGCATCCGCAGTCAAGGCTCTAAAACCCGTACTTGTGCGGCATATGGAATATTTTCTGGTGACTCTGCACTACGGTTAGAAGTTTTGTCGCAGTTGTAGAAAATAAAGGAGGAGCAATCCAATGAAACGTTTTATTAAACTACTTACCACACTAACCATAGGCATTTTAATCACTACATTATTAACAGGTTGTCTACCGGTAGAAGAACCCGTCCTGCCACCACCAATAACCACAATACCAGAAGGGCGTACCATGCGCACATTTACAGTAGAGCGTGGGGACGTATTACGGTTTACAAACCCAACAGCTCAATATTTACCTCTACGCCAAGAGGCTATGCATTTTAATGTTGGCGCAAGGCGTATACGTGGGGTTTTTGTTAATTTAGGTGACGAAGTTCAAGCCGGAGACATTTTGGCGGAACTTGAAAACCCGTATATCTTCTACACACTAAGAGATGTCCAGTGGGAAGAAGATTTGGTTCTACTACGTATTTCTCAGCTAAACGAGCGACACAACTTTTCTTTAAGCCAAGCAGAATTAACTGGTAACCCTATTGACGATTCCAATTACATTACAGAGCGTAGCCGCCTGCAAGATGAGCTTGGGGTTATAAGAATGCGAATTGCACAAATTCAAAACGAAATTGATGAAATGCAAATACGTGCACCTTTCGATGGAGTAGTCACATGGGTAATGGATTTTGCTGGGGTTATGTGGTCCGGCGTTGGACAGCCCGTTGTTACGGTTTCTGACAAGGGGCAATACCTTTTCCGCCTTGCAGGCCGTGATGCAGAGTTTATATCAATTGGGGAATACTATAGCCTTAGCATTAATGGCGAAGAGTTTCCCGCAATAGCCATAGACCCAGCGGATGCAGATATCATCCGCCAGCCAACCGGCGTGGAAGAAGATGAGGTATTCTTCCGCCTTATAGGAGACGAAATGCCGATTATAGCAGGTTCTATGTTTGCATCGGTGCGTATAGTGCACGAATATGCATTAGATGTAGTTCTACTGCCCACAATGCACATAAATGTAGTAGGCGACCGTACCTTTGTTCATGTGCTAGAAGACGATATTATTGTAATACGAGACATTGTAACCGGTCTTGTGGGTAATGCCATTACAGAAATTATTTATGGTTTGGAAGAAGGAGATATGATAGTACTATGACAACGATGGCAAAATATTTATTTGTAGGGCTGGCATTGTGCATTATATTGGTAGGGTGTACAGGTGAAACGGAAGCCCCGCCTGCGCCAGAGCTAATACGATCTCCTGCGGCAGAAATAGATACAGCAACTATAACCAGAGGGCCGCTTGTTGGGCTGGAGAGGCGCACAGGTGTTACACGTTACTTGTCCGAGCCGTTGTACTTTGATAGGCCTGTTGCAGGTTTTGGGGAGTTTCATGTTGTACCAGGAGAAAGTGTAACAGAAGGCCAATTGTTGGTTACCTTAGACACGGAGCTAATAGACGAACAGATAGAAGAGCAAATGCGCCGCATAGCAAATATGCGCCGTGACCATGCACTTGCCAACGACATCCGCCAACTAGATATAGATATTATGGTGCTAGAACATGCAAATAGGGTAAACCAAGTGACATATTACCTAGACCAAGATGCTGCGGAAGCTTTAGAGGCTCAAAGTTTGAATATAGACCGTGCAAGGCTGGAGCTGCGCCAACAAAGAGACCGTCACGCAGTAGAATTGCGCCAGGCGGAAACACGTTTGGAAGATTTGCGTACACGCCGCCAAAGGGCAGAGTTGCGTGCACCATACGATGGGCAAATCACAAATATGCGTGATTTTGTACATGGGCAGCATATAAGTGTTGCACAGCCTCTTTTATACATTACAGACGCAAGTCGTGTGGTAATAGAAGCGGTCAACAAGCCGTTTTTGCAAGATTGGCCACAGCCAGGCCCGGGGGGTATGCCTCCGGACCCATGGCGGCCTAACACCATCCGCCGTGCGTTATATACAATTGCATATATAGATGGTGAAATTTTCGAAGTGGAGTATATATCCGTTTCTTTAGAAGAAAGGCCTTTCCGCCCCGTGCGGTTTGAAATATTGTCCGACAACCCGCCGCCTGCTGGCAAATATGTATCTATTCATTTTTATACCCATCACATAGAAGACGCTTTGCTCATACCAGACAATGCGATATTTTTTGCTGGCGCACAGCCCTATGTTTACCTTGTAATAAACGGTGATTTGATTTATACGGAAATACGGCTGGAAGGCCGCACTTCAATAATGGGTGCTGTTTCCATAGGGCTTGAAGAAGGCGACTTGGTTTTGGTTAGATAGTGTGAAATTTTTCTAAAGGAGCTGATATTTTGCAACGAAAAATATATATAGTATTTGTGGCTGTCTTGGTTGTTTTGTTTTTATCTGCTTGTGTAAACCAGCCACAGCCTAATTTTGAAAGTTTGGAAACATTAATACAAGAAGGCATTATTGCACCCTTCGACCCGGAGGAGTTACAGCCAGAGGAATTCAACGTAGTACAAGTAGGCCGGGGAGATATGGTTATAAATTTAGACTTGGGCGTATTGCTGGAGTTCCCTCGTACGTACCATCTTAATTTTGAGTCGGAGCTTAGAGCAGGCTTAGGCAATATGACCACAATGACTTTCGATTATGGCTGGTTTTCCGGTATTAGCATAAGGCAAGGCGATGTGGTAACAGAAGGAGACTTCTTGGCGTCACTGTCTTTTGATGTTCCGGAACCTATTGCCATATCACTACATGCCCTTGAGTTGGAGCGCAGAAACTTTGAGGATGATTTTACACGGGATAGGCAAAATCACCTACAAGAAATAGAAGACTTGCGAATAGAAATGGATATCGCACCGGAAGGTGAATGGGAGCTAATTGCTTTACGGCTGGAACGTGCAGAACTTGCATACCGGCAATTTACTATTAACGGAGAAAATAGGCGAGAGAACTTTGCCGATAGACGAGAGCATATTACCGCCCCAATAGAAACAGAGCGGCTATACGCCCCTGTGTCCGGCGTAGTAATACGTACTACGCAGCATTTTGGGCCGGGTTATTTTAGAGGCATTATACCTCAAAACACTGGTGCTGGAGGTAACTTTGGCAGAGGCATAGCATCTATTGTGGACAGGGAATACAAACACTTCATTTTAGAAGCTCCTCTTTACGCACTGCTTTATGGCGATATTATTACCGTCCACCGCCAGGGTGGGGAAGCATATTTTTATGCCCAAATTGCATCCGACCCGTTAACGGAAAATGTTGTACGGGAAGGCCTTCATAGAGCAAGGCTTATGCCACTCCCCGGTGAATTTGAGCGTTTTATGGAAGAAGTTGCAGAAGAGTTTGGAGAAAACTTTGATCCAGACAACCCATATAATAATGTAAACCTGCGCTTTCGCACAACAATACCTCGTGGCACAGACATAATATATTTAGACAGGCGCGCCATTATAGAAGATAACCAACGGACTTTTGTACTGGTTTACGAAGATGGTGCCGTTGGTAGGCGTTATATAAGTATAGGACCAAATGGTAATGTAGGTCCTTTACCTGTAACACAAATTCTAGCGGGGCTTGACCCCGGACAGTGGGTGATTATACCATGATTTCATTCCTTTGGCGCAAAATGTGGAAAAATAAGTGGATGATGATTTGTCTACTAATAGGTAACCTTCTTTTAGTAGGTATAGTTGCGGCAACTCCACTTTATATTAATGCCACGATGCGGCGTATTTTGCACCAAGATATGCGCAACTTTCAGGTAGAGCACGAAACATATCCGGCACTTATGTCCTTGCAGTTTACATTTAACAGTGCAGGGTCTGCTGTGCGTATAAATTACTACTTGGATGCGTTAAACAATATTGCACCGGGTATTGTAGAGGAAATGGGTGTTCCTGCTTTGCGTACCATACGGCAGGATACAATGTTTGCTTGGCACCTAACCCCGCATATTCAGCGAGACCCAAACCCCCGGCCTCGCATAACCAACTTAACAGGTATTAATGATTTTGAAGACAATATTACCATAACTCATGGGCGGCTCCCATCACGCGAATTGGTAAATGGTAATATTATAGAGGCAGTAATTACAGAGCAAGCACTCCTGCGCAATAACCTACTGCTTAATGAGTTACTAGAAGTATCCAACGTTAACTTAGACGATTATGGATACCCAACTTTGTATGTAATGCTAGTTGGTATGTACGAACTTGCAGAAGGTTCTGACGCTTATTGGTCTATTAGCCGTTTAGACCATCACACATCTCATATATTAATGTCGGACGATTTAATTTTGCGGCATTTTATCTTCAATTACCATGTAGATTATCGCATTACTACCACTTGGTATCATTTGCTTAACTATAGGGAAATGACGTCTCGTGATGTACCTCATTATTTAGCAACTCTTGAGCATCACGAATACCGCTATAGTATAGCAGGATCCCGTCAGATATTTAATTTTTACGAAAACTTCAGCCAAATTTTAACATACCATACGGAGCGTGCAGCTCCACTGGCAGTTACGTTGTGGGTGCTACAAGTACCTATTTATGTAATGCTGGCATTTTATATTTACATGGTTAGTCGCCAAATATTGCAGTTAGAGCAAAACGAAATTTCTGTTTTAAAGAGCCGTGGTGCAAGCCGTGGGCAAATTTTGGGGCTTTATGCGATGCAGGGAATGTTTGTAGCCGCAATCTGTTACCCCGTGGGGCTTGCTCTTGGAGTGCAGATATGTAGCATGCTGGGTGCGTCCAACGGTTTTTTAGAACTAGTGCAGCGTGCAGCAATTATAGTAGAAATTACGCCAGATGCCCTTTTATATGCAGGGTTAGCAATGTTTCTGTCTTTTCTGACAATGTTTCTACCTGTTATACGCTTCTCTAAAGTGGGTATTGTGGACCATAAGCGTAACCGTTCAGGCAAGTTGCAAAAACCATTATGGCAGAGGTTTTTCCTTGATATTGTGTGCCTTGCAATTTCCCTTTATGCGTTGCACAATTTTAATAGCCAGAGGGACATGATGGCCATGGCAGTTAGAGATACCCAGTCTGTAGACCCTCTTTTACTCCTTAGCTCCTCGTTGTTTATAATGGGGCTTGGGTTGTTGTGTTTGCGGTTGTTCCCATACGCTATTAAATTAATATTTAAGCTTGGGCAACGGTTTTGGTCGCCATCTACTTATGCTTCTTTGGTAAAAGTAATACGTTCTGCAGGGGAAGAGCAGTTTATTATGATATTTTTGCTGTTTACATTGTCTGTTGGTACGTTTAGTGCACAGGCGGCACGTACCATAAACCTTAATAGTGACCATCAGATTAAATATATGGCAGGCGCAGACCTTACGTTCCGGGAGTTTTGGCGGACTATCAGTCCTTCTTCAGATCAAGGTGCGGCTATGGGCTTGAACCACTACTTGTTTTTTGAGCCGGACTTTGAACGTTTCACCCACTTCGAGGAAGTGGATGGTATGACACGGGTAATGCTAGAAGATGTAGATATCCGCCAAACGGCTGTTGTAAGTGCAATGTCTGATGTACAGCTTATGGCAATAGAGACCGATACTTTTGGCGATACTATCTGGTTTAGAGATGATCTTTTGCGTACTCACATAAACCATTTCCTAAATGTATTGGCAAGCCGTTCCGATGGTATTTTGCTTTCAGATAATTTCCGTACTGTAAGTGATGTGGGAATTGGCGATGTTGTGATTTTTACCGACAGGTTTGGCAATTCTATTAGAGGTACAGTAATGGGGTTTGTAGAGCAGTGGCCCGGGTATTCTCCTGTTCGCCGTATGGTTATAGACGACCATGTGATTGAAGTGCCACAAACGCTAATTGTTGCTAACCTCGGGTTTGTGCAAACTCAGTGGGAAGTACGCCCATATCATATTTGGATGCGTACAAATACAGAAACAAACACGTGGTTCTACGATTTTGCAGAAGAAAACCGTATAAACATTGTAGAATTTACCGATGCAAATGCCGAGTTAATTGAAAACCGCAGCGACCCTATTCTGCAAGGCACAAACGGTGTGTTAACCGTTGGGTTTATTGTTACACTGCTCATATGCTTTACAGGGTTCTTGATTTATTGGATTCTATCTATTCGTTCACGTGTGTTACAGTTTGGTATTTTCCGTGCTATGGGTATGAGCATGCGTAGCCTTATTGGGTTATTGATTAATGAGCAGTTTTTTATAACATTTACCGCAATTGCTCTTGGGGCTTTGGTTGGGGAGATTAGTTCACGCTTATTTGTGCCGCTGATACAGATGTCTTATTCTGCGGCAGACCAAGCTATTCCGCTAATGATTGTTACAGAGGCGCAGGATTATAGGAATTTGTATACAGTTGTTGGGACTATGATTGTTATTTGTTTGATAGTGCTGGGTGGATATATTTCTAAAATAAAGATTGCGCAGGCGTTAAAGTTGGGCGAAGATTAAAACGCAAATAATCAACTGGTTGGATTTTATAACCAGTTGATTATTAATATGCTGAGAAATTACTCCGTAATTTCGTTGCAATCTATCGGAAAGAAAGTGGCAGAGCCCATTTTACTTTAGCAAAAAAATATAAAGGAGTGTACATTAATGTTAACCCAAAGAGACAAAGTCGCTCTGCGAGACTTAGCAAAACGTTACGTAGAGATAGCCAAAGACCCCGTAAATACTGAACGCCGCAACAGAGCCCGTGACATTAACGACCTAAAGCCACGCCGCCCAATTGTATGGATTCACGAAATACCGTGGCACGAAATGAACATAGACAGCAAATTAACCACAACCTGCGAGTCCGAAATGGCACGACAAATGGAGTGGCATTTGCGCATGATGTTATTCCGCTGGGAGTATATTCAGGCAGACATGGTAGCGGATAACTTTTTCCCAATTCCCAAAGCATACTCTTCTACCGGCATGGGGCTTGGCGCAGATGAAGACATAATTGCCACGGACGAAAATAACTACATCGTATCTCACCACTACAAAGACCAGTTGGATACGATGGAAAAAGTTCGGGCTCTAAAAGAACCGATAATTACCGCCCACCCAGAGCATGATCAAAAACGCAAAACTTTTGCAGAAGAAGCGTTTGGCGACATATTGCCCGTAAAACTGCGTGGCCACTATACTTACCACGCCCCGTGGGACGAAATCCCACGCTATAGAGGCGTTACCCCAATTATGTACGACATTGTAGACAACCCGGAACTTCTTCATGCAACAGTAAAAATATGGACGGACTATAAATTTTCTACCATGAAGCAAATGGAAAAATTAAACTTGCTAAGCGACGATATTGACGATTTACACTGCACACCACCATATACAAACGACTTGCCCCAAGGCAGCGGCCTAAAAAACATGTGGTTTAGATGCATGGCACAAATGTTTAGCGACGTCTCCCCCGCAACATGGAAGGAGTTTGAGCTGGATTACCTAATGCCGCTGGCCAAAGAATGCGGGCTGGTATATTACGGCTGCTGCGAGGTTATAGAAAGCAAGATAGAATTGCTGCGTACAATTCCAAATTTGCGTAAAATTGGTGTGCCAACAAGGTCTAACCCAGAAAGTTGCGCCGCACAAATTAAAGGTGACTATGTTTATGCCTACAAGCCTAACCCCGCCTTTGTGGCTACAACATTTGATGCAAAACCTGTGAGGGAAGAAATTGCCCGTGTAATAAAAACTTGTAAAGAGCATAACTGTGCTTATGAATTTGTGCTAAAGGATATCAGCACAGTGGGATACAAACCTCAAAACTTGATTGACTGGACCAATGTGGTTATGGACACTATTGGGGAGAATTACTAATGATATTTATCCAAAGTTTTAAACAACACATAATGGCATACCCCAGAATTGCCATTGAGTTTGAAGAGTTAAAAATGATGATGAAAAATTATTATGAAAACGGGCATACCGGGAATACCGAAGACTTGTACAAAACTGCCATTTCCAATTTTATGCATGGCTCATTTCGCTGTACACAAAAACCTGTTGTTTTAACATCCAAAGGAAGGCTGCGGCTACGCACTGCCACAATAAACGATTATGACTTTATAAATGCAGCAGAACGTGACGAAGACAGCACAAGCTGGGTAAATAACTGGCCACTAGGCCTACGGATAGAGAAATTTGGCGACAACAATTTTTTTCAAACTATAGTCGAAACAAATGAAGGTCATGTTGTAGGGTTTATAGATTTTCGCGATATGCTGCACGACACGCAGTTAGAGCTAAAGCGCATTGTTATTATGGAAAAAGGCAAAGGATACGGCAAAGAGTCGATGTATCTTTCGCAGAAGTTTGCGTTTGAAGTTCTAGGAAGAGACAGGCTTTACCTTGGTACAAAAATAGAAAATGTTCGTGCTCAGCATGTTTATCATTCTACAGGCTTTACGCTTGTTAACCCTAAAAATGTAGCTTATTTTCATATTTCCAAAAAATGTTACACGTCAATCTAATTTTTACGTGATTGTATATGAGCACCAGTTCACTTCGTAGGGTGTGCCACCCTCGGCACACTGAAATTTGCAATATAGAGTAAATCGTGCAATATAAATTGGTATTTTCGGTGCGCCGAGGGCGCGGGAAGCGTTCGCTCCGCTCACTGTGCCACAGCGACGTACCTCACGAAGCATTACACAAAACAACTCAAATTAGACTGATGTGTAAAAGATTATTTTGCGGGTGGCATTTTTTGAGAATGGAGGGTACAATGAACGATTTAGATTTGTGTATAAACCCGGTTGAAGATTATAAGGCACCAATGCTTCCTAAGTTTGGAGAAAACAGCCCGGATTTGCTAGAGAAAATGCCGTCACGATGGCAGAAGAATGCGAAAATAATTGCTGGCCTTGGGCTTGTTAGCATGTTTGCTCTATCGTCGGAATGCGGTACTGCAACCGGAGAGCCTCGGCCAAGCAACGCAATGCATAACCTATGGTACACACACGGCAGCTACAGTGGATATAGCGAGTCAGAGTTACTTCTCCGTATTCACACTGGTGGCGGGGGCGGCTCTGCCTATATGGTACACTTAACCGAGTATGAGGCATTTGCTATTATTCGTGCACGGTTGGAAACGGCTGGGCTTATTTTTGATGCACCCCCACCGGAAAGAACGAGGCTTGATATAGCTCCAATACAAATTGGAGATACTGTTAGTGGTCTAGCAGAACGTCACGTAAGGCGTAATTTTGAATACATTGAACTTGACTTGTATGACGTACAAAAGAATGTTGGTGTTTTAAATGTAAGTTGGCTTGGTGGTGGTCGAGAATTTTTGCTCCATGAAAGGGATTTAGGGCGGTGTATTGAAGGACTATTTGCTGAGCAAGCAGGTCTTATTGTTGGTGCGTTTTATAACCCCGGGGCTCATATCGACAGCGGAAGAGATTGGTGCGACGAGGAAGGCCGGTGGATATTGAGGAGGCCATCAAATAGAAACGCAGAAGAGCTTCGCCCGGCTCTTGTAAGGCAACTATTAAATCAGGCAGACGAATTTATCGTACGCTTGCAGTCGGAAGGCATACTGGAGCGGCAGCCAGACATTAACGTAATCATTAACGATACGCCGTATATCTTTGGCGAATATCCTATAATCATAAATAACCAAAAAATGGTGCCGGCAATTGAGCTGTTTGAAGCATTGGAAATGGAAGCTGTTGAAGATGTGAATGAATGGCGTCGGGCAATTACAGCATCAAAGGATGGTGTCGAGCGAATATGGATTTCTTCTGGTGGTGGTATTATGGTTAACGGCGAGTGGCCACCACTAGACGATGTGCCTGTGATGAAATACAATTATACAATATTAGTACCCCTCCAATTCATCGCAGATTTTATTGGAGCAACAATCGACTGGAACGAAGAAACACGAACAATAAAAATCACTTACTAAAACATGTAATATATGACAGGCTGGAATGGTTAACATATATAGCATCTCAATTTTATTAGCAGGTGTTGAAATGGAGGATGTTATGAAAGATTTTGAATTATGTATAAGCCCGGTTGAAGATTACATAGCACCGGAAATTCCTAAGCTTGGGGAAAATCATTCAGATTTACTAAAGAAAATACCATCACGGTGGCAGAAAAATGCAAAAATTATAGCTGGGTTAGGGCTTGTAGGCATATTTGCTCTGTCGTCGGGATGTGGAGTTGCGGATAGTGAAAACGGTCACAGACATATGCAAGGCAGCAGCATTAGAGAACTTCGCCCAAATAACATTGAACATGATCTCTGGTATACACATAGAAGTTATAGTGGATACAGCGAAGCTAATATGAGTATTCGACTTCACACAGGTGGTGGGGGTAGCTCCGGCTATATGGTACACTTAACCGAACATGAAGCCTTTGCAATTATACGTACACGGCTGGAAGCAGCGGGGCTTGTTTTTGGTGCAACTCCGCCGGAAGAAGCGAAACTTGTTTTTCCTGAACCGCAGATAGGAGATTCTGATGACAATACTGGCTGGTTTTTAAGGCGTGATTATGGTGATGTCGAGCTTGATTTGTTTGATGTACAAAAGGGCGTTGGCCTCGTAAATGTAAGATGGCTTGGTTCTAGTCGGTCATTTATGCCGAGTGAAAGAGAGCTTGCCCGACGGATTGAGGAACTGTTTGTAGAACGTGTGGACGGTATTATTGTTGGTGCATTCTACAATCCCGGGATGAGCGCCGGTGGAAGCGAGTGGTCTGATAATACGGGTTGGTGGGTGCCGATACGTCCGTCAAATGACGAGGCGGAGGAATCACGCCCGATTCTTGTAGGGCAACTTATAAGACAAGCAGACATGTTTGTTGCACGCTTGCAGTCTGAAGGCATATTGGAGCAATTTCCTATCATAAATGTTACTATAAATGGTACATCATTCAACGCAGATGATTATCCAATAATTATAAATAATCAAAAAATGGTTCCTGCACTTGAGTTGTTTGAGGCTTTGGAAATGGAAATTTTAGTAGAAGAAAATTCAGCTCGCATAGCAATTACAGGCACAAAGAATGATGTTGAAGTACGGACTCAAGTAGGCATAGAGCGTAATGACCGTGCCGGCTGGGCTTCTGTTATCCGTGATGGTTGGATTTCAGTCACCCGTAATGGGAATCGTGAACGATTAAGCTTGGAAGAGATACCTGTAATTATGCATGACGGCATAATGTTGGCACCACTCCAATTCGTTGCAGGCGCGGCCGGCGCAACAATCGAATGGAACGAAGACACACGAACAATAACAATTACACAAGACTAGGAGCTGATGCTTTTGCAACTAACACTGCACCTCACCAACCAGTGCAACCTAAGCTGCAACTATTGCTTCGTAAAACGTGGGCCAGAGCGCATGTCACAAGAAGTTGCATATGCCGCAGTAAAGCTTGGCATGGATAATAAAAACACATCCGGGCTGCTTTTTTACGGCGGTGAACCGCTGCTGGAAAGGCAGCTTATTTACGACGTGGTTAACTACACAAAAGATATCCGAAAAAAGACGGGGCATACCTTCTACTACAAAGTCACAACAAACGGTACTCTCATAGACGAAGAATTTCTGAAATTTGCAAACGATGCAAACATGACAATCGGTTTCTCTTGCGATGGCCCGGCACAAGACGATTGCCGCAGTTTTCACGATGGAACTGGGTCGCTGGCTGCACTTGAAGAAAAAATACCGCTTCTGCTGGCACACCAGCCTTATGCAATAGGAATGAGCGTTGTAGACCCTTCAACCGTTGAGAAAGCAGCAGAAGTTGTTGAATATTTGTACAAAAAAGGATTCCGTTATATACATATGGGTGTTAACTATTCGAAAGTTGCACCATGGACAAAAGAAAGGCTTTTAACTTTAGCAAACGAATACAATAAAATCGCACAAATGTATATTAATTGGACACGAGCGGAGGAAAAAATTTATTTTTCATCTTTTGACATGAAAATTTTGTCTCATTTGAAGGGCGAAAAATACAATATAGACAGGTCAAAGATGAATATGAACCAGCCGTCTGTTGCCCCGAACGGCAAAATTTATCCTATGTCAAAGCATTTGAATAATCCTGTGTTTGAAATAGGCGATGTTTTTTCCGGCATAGACAAAGAGAAGCAAAAAGCGATATATGAAAAGGGCGCAGTACCGGCCGAACCTTGCCGGAAATGCGCCATAAAATCTCGTTGCAATTATGCGTATGATAATTTGGGTAACAATGGCTTAACCATTGTTGATGATGTAACCGCAGTACAATGCTCTCACGAACGGTTAATTACACCAATCGCCGATTATGTTGCGCAAACACTCTTTAAACAGCAAAATGCCATGTTTATACAAAAACATTATAACGATTTGTATCCAGTTATGTCTCTTTTAGAGGATAGCGGTTTGTAACGCTGCATAGTACTACTAAGCCCACTTAAGCTCGCAATTTTTCTACAACACAGCAATGCAAAGAAATGATGATGCAACATTGCTAAAAAAATTGCAAGCTTAGGTGGGCTGCTTTCGGTTTGTCCAGTAGTATAGCCGTTTAGCCTGGACACAGTATGATGGCCGTTAATTGCTTATTTTTATTATACTCATCGTACCCTGAGATCCGTTAAATGTTAATCTAGGGAGCGTAATGTGGCCGGTATTGTATGGTTTTAATGCTATTGTTTCTGTAGCATTTGGTAGCACTAGTGTAATGAACGTTCCGCAGGCTGTGTTGCCGTCCTGTAGTACCATGCCTGTCATCATTGGGGTCGAATCGGAATAATAGCGTATATCTGTCACTCCTGTAGAGTTTAATACATCTACAGTCCATGTTACTAAGAATACACCTGGATGCAATGTTATGGTTCCATCGGCATTGTTAACAATTACACCATCGTCCTTAAATGTTCTGGTATGGAACGGAATTGTGGTGTTTGCGTCAACTCTTGGCGCGTCACCCGATACTTGTACGTACCCTGACCAAAAAGAGCTACTGCATACGCCGGGCGGACCCATTGGCCCTTGTGGCCCCATGTCACCAGTGGCTCCTACTGGCCCTTGAGGGCCTTGTAAACCTTGTGGTCCCATGTCGCCAGTGGCTCCTACTGGCCCTTGAGGGCCTTGTAAACCTTGTGGTCCCATGTCGCCAGTGGCTCCTGCTGGCCCTTGAGGGCCTTGTAAACCTTG
>Ga0123355_10003135_pt1 | contig 23616 bp, 18 predicted proteins | sample TergutEmb28metaG_3_FD_89872 | JGI IMG/M metagenome (GOLD analysis project Ga0123355, IMG submission 89872) | Embiratermes neotenicus P1 segment gut microbial communities from Petit-Saut dam, French Guiana - Emb289 P1 | ecosystem: Host-associated > Arthropoda: Insects > Digestive system > Gut ... | reverse complement strand
GCCGATCTCGCGACCCTCACACGCAACACCGTCAGCTACGGCAAGGGGCCCAAGCTGGCGCTGCTCGCCAGACCGACCGAAATCCAGCAGCACGCCTTGGATCTGCTGGGTGTCAAACTGCAGTTGTAGTCAGGACCCGATCAAACAAGTCGAGTCCCGCCAATGATTTACGGTGCCACCAGGGAAAAGTTCGGGTTAGAGATCAATATGCGGTGCAAGCGCAAATGTCTTGTGGCCGCGAAATTTGGCGGCACGCTGGTGGAGCTTAAAGCTCTAAGAAAAGGTCGAAATTAGCCAATCAGCGATCTTTCGCTTCCTCCGCCACCTCAAGCTGCCTTTTAAAAAAAGTGTCCACGCGGCCGAACAGGCTCGAGATGATGTCGCCGCCGCCCATGAGGCCTTGCGGATAGCACAGCCGACCCTTGATCCGAAACCATGCCACGGTCAACCTATCCGGTGGCCTTCACCGGTAGGGTATCCTATTGCAGGGTGGATAGGGATAGCGTCCACATGCAGCGTTGCCGTCATAGGCTGCTGCGGGTGCATAGTATCCCGCTGCCACACCGCCGCCCGCGGCACCTGCCGCACCGCTTTCCGGTCCCACGCCGATGATCCTATATGGTTTCTTACCTCGCCCTAATTTACCAGCGCTGACCGCAGGACCTCGCACGGTGAAGTGTGGTGTCGGGCGGACGCCCGATGCGGCAAAATAAGCACCGCCGCTCCCAGGACCGGTCATGCTCGAGCGGAAACCCGGTGCGGTAACTGCTGATCTGCCACCACCACCACCACCGCCACCATGACCGCCGCCACCGCCACCGGCTGAAGCATCGGTAGCCAGGCACGACATGCCGATAGCGACGGCCGCGAAGGAAGTAATAACGATCCGATAAGACATGGCTCTTCCTCCTTCTCCCTTCCTGTTGCTTGGCACAAGCCCGAGGCCAACCGAACGGGGCATTTCTCAGTCCGCAGACCTTCGGATGGCACAACCTCAGGATAGAAACTCGCCTTCGAAAGCTTTGTGATTGAGATCACACATAGCGGAAATCTTTTTTGACCAAGTTTGCCCGCGAAGGTCTCGCGCGGGCAATTCTTGCTTTTTCGGCGGGACGACGATGGCTCCAAGCGCCATTTTCGCCGCGCGGCAACTGCACCGGTTGCGATACAATTCCTTTTTCGGAGCGCGGACGCTTGAGAACACTGCACCTCGGAAGAAGCGTAAACGACTTCGTCCCACACTCGTAAAGATCTCGATTTTTCACAGCGAAGTGCTTTGAATGGAGCAATCCGGACCAGAATTGGCCGTGGCGCCCGCGGCCCCGCGCGGGACTCGCCGCGCCCGGAAAAAAGAACCGCCCGGCCTCATGAGGCTTCGGCAGCATACCGTGCCTTGAGCCGGTAGAATCGGCGAATGCTCGACATTGTCGCTTAATGTGACCTCACGCAGTGGCTTTGCCGGCGGCCACGCGCTTCAACGAAAGCGGGCAGAAAAAGAAGCAACGGACCTTCGCCTGCCAAATTTGGCGCCCGTACACCACCTCCTGCTCGATCACAGCTTTTCCAAGTTTGACGCCAAGGCCGTCATCGTCTCATACCAAACGGTCGAGGGCGCAAGCTTGACCACACTCGAGCAGCCGGATCATTCCACAACAGCGAAGGCGATCGCGTTCGGCGCCTGCCCGACTGCTATGGGCGTCATCGGTTGGTTGGTCGAGATACGGATTGGGGTGAGCAGGTTAGCGCCTCCGGTCACATAGAGCGTCTTGCCATTCGGATGGACGGCAAGGGTGAACGGCTGATGCGGAACTGGGATGGGAGCCCCCGCTGTGTTTGTTGCGATGTGGATCGGTGTCACCGTGTCGCCGCCAGAGTTGAGGACATAAAGCGTCCGTCCATTGGGTGTGACGGCCATGTCGAAGGGCTGGTGGCCCACTGGGATTGCAGGTAGGGCCATGTTGGTCGCCGTGTGAATAGGCGTCACAGTGTCGTCTCCTTGGTTGGAAATGTAGGCCGTCCTGCCATTCGGGGTTATGACGATAGCGGCGGGACGATTGCCAACCGGAATCGGTGGCCCTGACGTGTTGGTCGGCACGTGGATCGGCGTGACCGTGGCATCATTCAGGTTGCCGACATAGAGCGTCTTGCCATCGGGAGTGATAGCTGCGGAGTTGGGAAATCCCCCGACGGGAATGGACGGCTGAGCAGTATTGGTCGACACCCGAATGGGCGTGACGTTGTTATCAACAGCATTTACGGTGTAGACGATCCTTCCGTTGGGTGTGATTACCAGCCGGCTCGGTTCCTTGCCAACCGGGATGTCGGGCAATGGGCTGTTGGTCCTCACCTGGATAGGGGTGACCGTGGTGGTGTTGCCGACATACACCGTCCTGCCATTGGGCCTCACCACCAGGGCGAAAGGTTGGTCGCCCACCGGTATCGGTGGGAGGGCCGTGTTGGTGGCCGTGCGAATTGGGGTCACCCTGTTAAGCACGCCGTTCGGGACATAGACTGTCTTCCCGTTGGGCGTCACAGCAATCGACTGCGCTCCTCCGCCAATCAAAATAGGTGAGCCAGCGGTATGGGTGGCCGTATCGACCGGCGTTACCGCGCCAGCTGCAGTCGTGCCGGAGACCACGTAAGCGATTATTCTCCCCATCCCGACCTCCCGACTTTGACTCATAGCGCCGTGCGCGGCCGCATTGCTGGAAGTGGACGGCCCCCTCAAAAGGGCCCTCCGCCGCCATGGTCACTGATCCGGCCGCCGGCCCCGGTTGCTGGGGTAGATTTGCCGCCGCGGAATCGCACGAGAGCCGACGCTTTCGGTCAACAGTTGTCTCCACTTCAATTGCGCCTCGGCGACCTCCGGCACCGGCGAATGGGGACCGTAGAACCCCCTCCGCTGTGCGCGACTTCCGCAGAGCTTGATGGTCTACCGCCTGAGCTGAAGAAATTCGCTCCCAGCGCTGGTACGTTCAACTACCGCATTGTCAAAGATACCCGTCCGTAGCATGCGTCAAACAAATGCAATTTCACCTGCGCACAAGCTCGATGCCACCTGAAATGGTTGGCATCGATGACGCAGCTGGCGCACCGACCGGCGCGAGAGTCACAGTCGTCTCGTTTTGCAGCGCAGAGACTGCGCCCAGACGCTTGAGCACATCAGTTGCGTCGAATTCAATGTCGCGCCCGCCGCCGTGCGTCCCGTGATTGGCCTGTGTCCCTATTCCAAAGAAGTTAAGGAGACCGACGTAATGGCTGTCTTGAATTTCGTCAGTTGCGTTCTCCGGTAAGTTGAGAAAGACCTGGTAGGCGGTATTGGGATTTACGTGTGCCTGAACATCCCTGAGCAACAGAACAAATTGGCCTGCGCCGGCAGTTTGAATGCTGGTAGCAAACTGCGACAACCGGTTCTGCGGTGTTGTCGGAGCTAATATTGTTTTCACTGGCGTCGCGCCCAGCACAATGGCGGCGGCAGGTCCTGACGGGCTGGAGAGCGCCGTTGCTGCGCCGGGTTGGACGGATTTCAAGAGAACATTCATCTGCGGCGCAGCGGAAGCAAGGGTGGGCCCCGGCGGCAGGCCGGGAAGGGTGTCGTACTTGTACGGCAGCGCTGCTGTATCACTTATTGTGCCGATGGCTATCTCGACCCGTTGCCCCTGCGGGCTTGCAAACACAAAACTCGTATTTGCCCAATCCTTGCCGTTTGTCGCGGTTGGGTTCTTTCCACCCGAGGCATTCCAGGCAGCCCATATCCGGTCTATATTGCAATGGTGCAACCAGAAAACTGGGTCGCCGGCTGCGGTAGGTACCGCTCCCATGTTTGTTTCATCGCCGGTAAAGACATGCACCGCACCGTGCAGCTGGCTGTCGAGTTGGCCACAAAATGCACTATAGCTTGGCTCCTTAAGATTTGGCAGTACAAGGAATTGCGCGCACCGCGGTGGTGCTTGTTGAGTGGCTCGCCGGCGTTTACATCTGCAGAGCGAAGCGAACCCCCATCCTTGTTGCGATTTGGCTTGAACAACGCCGACCAGACCGGGTCGTTGCGATTCTTTGACTGGAACTCGTCGGGGATCGCAAATGAAGCAGCCGAGGTATAATCCCAGTATGGCAGAGTGAACTCGCCCTGTCCGGTCAGGTCTCGAATGATCTGCTCGAAATGCATCACATACAGGCGGTGCCAAGGCAGGAAGTAATCCTCCGGTTCGCCTTGGTGCGACTGGCAGGTAAACCAGGCGTCCTTCGCCAATTCGAACGCCGCGCCTTTGCCCCCGGGAAACGTGGCATCAAGCAGCTGTGCCTTTGGCTGCGGTGTCGCGTGGATGTGCCACTGAAACGCCCAGGAACGAGGATCTTGCGGTCCCAACGCTTTCATTGCTGCGACGCCCTCAGCGTAAATCCGCAGCATTTTCCTGCCGTCGGCGGTGGTCGCACTAAAGCGAACTGATCGACCGTTCTCTTGTGCCCCGACTTTCTGAAACAGACTCGAAAGAGCAAAGGCAGAGGAACTGATGAGCACGGACCTTCTGTTGATCATAAGGGCTCCTTAGCGTTGCGAGCCGCCGAGCTGAGCCCAATTAGCTCAGCCGATTCTTTTTGAGTTATGGTGGCGGCTACTCGACTCATCGATAATCTCTGGTCCTCTCTACAAGACGGGACGCCCCCTTACTTGTTCTGAATGAACCAGGCTGGCCGCATAAAATCGCTGACCGGTTAGGCATGAACTTGGTCAGCGCGGTCGGCTCGAACGCTCGCCTGACAAGTTCAAGCACTCTTTTGCAGGTCTTGATGTCCGGCTTGTCGTCCTGGAAGGTCTTCTCTTCGGTGCCGCCAACCACCACCGCATCTTGACGGGGAAATAGATAGCCCGGCGAACAGAACAGATAGTCAAGATTCGGCTGCGGCGGAAGCATCGCCAGTTGTCCTTTGACCGCGCGAACCTTTCGATCGTTGCAAAGATCCCGCGCTCCGAGTCCGGTGCAATTGACGATGATTCTTTGTGTAATCCGCGGATCCGAAAAGACCTCATTCATTGTGGCGAATGCCTTCACTAGTCGCGGAACATCGCGCTGTTTCAAATCCGAAATCAGTTTGGGAAGAAATATCGGCGGCTCGACCAGTAGAGTTGAATATACGAAACCTTGCGAGTTCAGCTTCGCGAAAGGCAGATGACGCAGTGCTGCGGGCGGCGGCACAATGCTCGCCGGCACGTCATCGAAACTTGGCAATTTGTGCGTCGCGTAATTCAGGCGCGCTGAAACCCCGTAGGCCGAGCCTTTGACCTGGTGCATCTTAAATGCGTTTCTCAGGATCCTTTCGAACTGAGCCTTGTCATTGTGATTTACACTCGCGGGAGCCCATTGGCCGCCGGCTACATTTGACGTGGTGTTTGGCGGAAAATCCTTGGCAAGAATCGTCACATGAAAGCCGCGCTCCGCGAGAATTGCCGCTGAGGTGAGCCCCATTACCCCACCGCCCAGCACCGCAACTTCTTCACCCGGCCCATGCCCGGAATTGGAGATGAGTTCGGCAACCTCGATGGCACAACCCCAGCTCATCGTTATTCCGGCACCTGCATGTCCATAGTTGTGAACGACGAGGCGACCATCGTGCATTTCAGGCTCGAGCCGGTACGATTCATCGCGCTTCGGACGCAGACCGGCCTTGGGCGGGTTGGTGATAGGATTCCATGTGAAATCCGGACTGGGCAATAGTTTCGCCATCCCTCACCTTCAGGCGGATGTAATGACGAGTTCTAGTCGAGCGCGGGTGCCGAACGCAGGCTGAAATCTCAGGATCCGTTCGAAGGTTCAGGTAACAACTGCAATACGAATTCTGCGTATTCCAACTGGAAGCCGAATTGTTCGCTCCGGACCCCAACGTCATGCCCAGAGGACTTCTTACCGGCGCCCATCTTCGGACGCCCAATCAAATGCCGCCGCGCTTGTCTCTAGGATCGTTGAAAAATCACTCGGGCGCTGTGAGGTGTTTCACACTTCGAATCTAAATTTATCTGACAACGCAAACCGCACGACTGTCGGTTCGGGCCGTGATAGTTCATGGGTCGTCCCTCGATTGCTTGGAGAGGGCATCACTCGGTTCCGTTGGTTGACAACACCAAATTTGAGGGACGACTTACTTACCGCTTCGTCAAGGCGGTCCGGCGAAAGGGGGCCCGTTACCCCATCTAGCGCGGCTGACGGCACAGCACCGCGCGATCTTCCTTCGCGATTCCTAGCGCGGGATTCGGATTGAATTTTGCAATGCGTGAAATAGGAGCCGCGCCATGCTGGTTGCGTGACCAGTAAGCCGTGGCGGCCGGACCGCTCCATCCGCAGAACTGGCGCAGGGCGAACGACGCGAGTTCACCCGAGGCATGGTCGCCGTTCCAGCAATGCACGAACACGGGGCCGGCATTCGGCTTCGCGACCACTTCTTGGATACGGTTCATGATGTCTTGTTCGAACGCCAGCTTGGAGGCCTCTCCGGCAATGTAAGTGAGTGTGTTCTGCTCGCCCGAAATACGATTGTTGCATTGAATTTGTTGAGTGCCGCGAAAGCCTTCGCTGTAGCCGTAGACCGCAAGGCTGAATCCCGCGGCACACAAGGCTTTCAGGGCTTCTTGACTGAGCGGTACCTTGCCGCCCGCGCCGCCGCCGCGATAGAGCAGGCCCGGAATCACGGTCTTGAAATTTCTGGTCTTGGGGAGCTTAACGGCGGTCGGAGTGTCGAGGTAGTTTGCCGGCGCGCCGGAGGGGAAGAAAAATTTGTCGTAAACTTGGGCCCGAGCCTGAACGTCCATGGTGCCCTCGGCGGAGGCGCTGGCGGCGAACAGCGTGGCGGCGGCCATAGCCGCTAAGTAGCTGAGGGTGGTGTGCATGACGATGCCTTCAAGCCTGAGCTCTCTCTCCGGAGAGTTCGCAAACGTTTCACGGATGCAGGTTCCTCCGACACTGCATCCGAACTCAGCCTAGCACACCGGAGTGATTGCTCATGTGAGACATTTCACACCTGCCACAACTCCTGAGTCTTAGCCTGACAGGGCAGGCTCGGCCGCCTAGATCGCGGAGGAATGCGGCGGTTGCAGTCATCTGGGACAGAAGCACGTCCGCGTTGCCTCAAATGTCACAACTCATGGCTTTGACACTTTGATTCGAGAAGTGGGCCTGAAGATCCAAATCGAGCTTCAAGCCGCCCTGTAGGCATGCTTGATGCAGCTTGGTTGCAAGGTCTCTCAGATTCTTCCGGATGTTGGCATAATCGTTGGCAGTGAAAAGCATTTCTCGAACAAAAAAGTCCCTCGTTTGAGCCAAATCGGCAACAGCGTTAAGCTGCTGAAGAAGGCGGTAGGTCTTTGGATCAATGTGCGCAATACGATCAGCTAAGCCAACTTGCTTTGCAATATTCTGTTTGGCGACGCCGCAGTCATTGTCCTTCAGGAGCATCTTCTTGATCTGAACAGCTCCCAGCCTTGCGGCTTCTTCGGGAGTTAGGTTCTCACTTGATTTCAGTTTGGGGCCGCCATCGTTGTCCCGGTCCGTCGCATCGACGTAATAGTAGGTCGCAAGATAGTGAATGTTGCCGAAGCGGTCCTGCTGGTTCATCAGCGTGTCGATCACGATCAAATCAGCGGCATCCTTGAGCTGTACCATTCTCTGAACGTTGTCGGCTGTGAAACTTCGCCCCACCAGCGTGCTGATGTCGGCGCTGCGAGCCAACAGTGCAACAATCGGGCTCTTGTCGCGGAAGTTCTGCGCGCGAACGATGTGATTGGCGCCGCCGTTGAAGAACTCCGTATAGAAGCGTTCATGCCTTGGATTTTCACTGAGCGCGCCATACGATTGGGTGAAGTCGTCAGTCAACAGAAAATCCCGCCTTTTGCCTTTCGCGCCCGCTGTCAGCTGCGCCATCAGGCGTGCCCAAGTCTGATGAATAAGACTATTGGAGGCGCTCTCCGCCAGAGCCGCGCGACCCACGGTAATGTGATTTCGCAGGTCGAACGTGCGCAGAACTGCCGGAGGAACATCGGCGATGCCACCGAGCATACGTGATACGTGATAATAGCCGAGGATAGACGGCGTATAGCTGCAGCTGGAGCTCAGCTTGTATTTGGCTATCTTGCGGGCGCCTGCAGTTTTGCAGCGATCGTCCTCAACCTGTTCAGGAGTGCCTCCTTGAGGGAGCGAATAGAGGTCCAGACCCGGATTCGTGCTGTTGAGCTTCGGACAAACAGCGGTGTTCTTGTGCTCATCAATGTTGCAAAGCCGAGTCTCGATCTCGATGTCCTTATCGAAATATCTCCCCACGTCGAGATGCTTCGGAATTACGCAAATCTCGGCGTTTCTGCCTGGCACCGGAAGCTCCACGGTCTTTTCACCGCGGTCAGCGTCGGCGGATAAACCGGCATAAGCGTATGCCGGACACAGCAACAGCATCGAGAGCAGCAGACGCTGAGTGAAACGCGCAGGTCTCTCGCGGTACGTCCAGCGAAACCTGGCGGAGCCAGCTCCCGGATGGGTTTGCGCTCGCAATTCCCACTGTCGCGTCAACCCCGGCGACACACTGCATTTTGGAGCGCGGCGTCCGCACGGCGAGCGGGGGTTGGGTCTGCGTGACTGCATCACAATCGTATACCTCATCGTCAGCATGGCGGCCGTACTCATAATTAGCAATCTGCAGGTGCGAAACGTGACGAGATAACCGACTACGCACCCTGTGCGACGGACAAAGAACTCTTCGGGCGGCCTCAGTGCTGTTGCGGGCAAACTCGAGTCGCGTCTTGCACAGAAATCTGCAGTTCCGGATCCGTGAATCGTACGAAATTCGCGACTTCATTGTGCTCTTTTGGATAGCGAATCTTGGGCGGGATCACGCTATCCCAATATTCCGCCGCTCTGCGAGAATCCCATCCTGCCGAACCGCAAAATTGAGCGAGCGCGGTCGCCGAGATAAAGCCCGAAGCGTGCAGTCCATACCAGCAATGGACGTACATCGCACCCTTGCCTTCAGTGATGATATCATGGAGCTTGAAGAAGACCTTTTTCAAGGCCGCACGGTTATCCCACTGGTGATAGTCATATTGTAGCGAATTGCCAGCGCAACTGACATGACCAGTTCCGTTCCATCCGGTTCGATACGCATACACCGCTTGCGAGAAGCCCGCTTTGCACAGTGCCTGGAGAGATTGGTTTAGAAGTGGCCGGCGTGGTCCATCACCGCTCGCGCGAGGACCTTCCGTACCGCCACGATAAAGGACGCTCGGCATGACCACTCGGAAGTGCGTTAGTCCCACGCCGCCACCGACCGGAAAGAGCTTCTCTTTCCTCATGTCGGCGTCGTCGGTTCCGGCAGGCTGCGCAAGGGCGCTTACTCCAACTGACAATCCAAAAAGCAGCACTGAAAAAAATCTGGCGATTTGGGACATGTCGCCTCCTAATCAATGAAGAAATTCTTCGTCGCGAATGGACTTGCCCCTCCCAAGGAGTAACGTCATCTGCTAGTCGACTACCTATCAAGCAAACTTTCTTGCGCAACGACAAGGTACGCCTTGGCGACAGCTTCGGTCGCATCGTGAAACGCCTCGGTGTCGCTTTTGACAAGGTCGTAGTAAGGCATCGCCTGCGCTTGACGGCCATGCGCAAGTCCCAACAGGTTAGCATCGTACATCGCGAGGTCTTCCATGAAGGCGATGTCGCTGCGCTTCGTGCTCGAATAGGGTAAATCAATAAGGGACACGCGCTTCTCGCGAATCCAAAACAAGCCAGCACCGGGAACGTCAATGAGTTCATAGGCTGAACCGTCCAACCCGGGCCAAAATGCTTGACGAACCTCGCTCAACCACTCGTGAACCGGGGGCTGCGTTTGGTAATTGCCGGTTGCAGGCCTCGCACATTGCTTCAGCTCGACGATACGGCGTCGGGAATCCTTGTCTTGGGCAAGCGCCCAGATGCGCAGCTGACCAAGGCTGCCGCCCCGCGCCACGGGACGTATTGCCAGATCGATGACCTTCTCGTCGGTGAACAGATGTTCGATTGTCGAGCGATCAATCTTCGCGTTGTAAGCCTCAATTTCTCCGGCTTTGAGCTCAAAGCCCTGCTTTGAGGATTTCTTCTCCGCGTACCTTGTTACCATCTCATCATAGTGGGAGACGGGTATGGCCAGCAGAGTTCGCACTTCTTTCGGCGGATCCAGTTTCTTGCGCGCCAGTCCCGCAAAATAGCTCTTTTCCACACGACGCTTCTTGATTTGCCCCTTGATCGCCTTCACGGCGATGAGGTAGCGAACCAGATCCAGCACGAACGGGCCGCGGCCCGCATCGTCAAAGTCGACGTTGACGAATTGCATCCTTCTTGGTCCGCCGACCGAATTCAGGGGCAGGGCCGCGAAGTTACCCATGTGCGGGTCGCCAGCTATCGTCCCGCTGAACGAAAGGTACGGCTTCAGGGGAGCTAGATCCGCCTGATGCTTCATGTAGCCCCAATAGTGGGGCGCATTGCTGCGGATTAATTGCGAAACGTTCTTGGAGAGTTCGATTTGATCGAATTGCCCGGCGAGGGTTCTCGTAAGCATAACTTGGTTCTCCGCTGACGCTTGGCGGCGCATGATCGACGAACACACACACGACAGTGCATTTCTCCGCAATTTTAGCGCGCTGCAAAGTAGGCTGCGTCGCGATGTTGCGAGGCCTGGGCGTGAACAAAGGCCAATAGGTTCTGTGCGCGGTCGAGCAGAAAACGCGGATCCGAACTCAGATGCAACGCGGCTACCAGTTGGCCGGCCTGATCGCGGTCGCTCAAGAACTGAACAAGCCTCTCCACGCGTTGGATTTGCGCGCGGTCAAAGCGAGTGACGATGCGAGAATATTTGCTGAATGTGCCGGGACCACGCATATTCGCACCGCCATTGTCGCGGGCGACGAAATAGACCCGTGACCCATCGGTCGTGGCCTCGACGTTGCCGCCGCTCCAACGATCCCACTGTCCCGTCAAAATATCGAGCACCATGATCTCCGAGAACTGCCGAGCCAGTTCTAGCTCGCTCTCGCTGCCACCTTGGATTCCGCGCAGGCTCATCCGGCGCGACGCGGAGGGGACCGGTCCGTCGGCCCGAATAAAGCGGGCGATGGGATCCTTGGAACTAATGGTGTTGGCGGATGGATTGGCCAAGCCGACGACTTCTTCGGACTTGGGTTTAAGGTAGGGTGTAAATACTCCCATGAGCCCAGAGGGACTTTGCAAGATGGCACCCAGATTGCGATCGCGGTTTTCGCGACGCCAGCGATTTCTCTCGCGCGCGCCTTGCAAAAATTTCTCAAAAGAAGAGAGCCCGGTCCCGTCCAGTTTGTAGTAGGCCGAGGGCACTACCAGCTCACTCATGCCAAGAAAGCGGCCGAGCTCGTAGGACACGACTTGCGATTCCGGATTTCCGGCACTGTTGCTCGGCAACCACTTGCCGAGTTTTTCGCCGCCTTGATCGATTTTCAAGCCGACCGAGGTGCCGCCGTCTTTGTATGCCAGCCTGATATCTTCGGCATTCAAATTCAGTTTCGGCATTAGCTTGGTAAATTCCGCGTCTCGGGGGATGGTTTGGAGCTCCGAGGACAGTTCGGCAGCCGAGACAGTTGAGTTGAATGCAAAGGCGGCGAGCACAAAGGTAAGCAAGCAGGCTTTCATCGTGGGCATCCTTGTTGCGGGCGCACCTGGTATTCGCGGCGAAACCCGCTATTCCTTTGGGCAATTGGTCTTGGTGTCCTTAAGTAGTTGGGCTAACCGAACGGATTTTGCGGAGACTACAAGAATGGCCCCCTCGTACGTGTGATCGAGATCACTAAATGGTCAATTTATGACGAGCCGAATTGCGAGGCAGTGCAGTGGCAATTCGCAACGCAGCTGTTATTGCCACGATGGGACGAGGTCGCCTACGTCGCCGCCATGTTGCTCAACAAAGAGAATCTGCCGACTTGCTCAAGCATCTGACTTGCCGCGCAGGAAACAGTTTTCGCCCGAACAGGTGCATCCAAGGCCGGGTCGATGCTGCGAGTGGCAAGCCGCTCCAGTCCCGAACGGACCAACTATCCGGCGATCATGTTCGGCTAGCTTTTGTGAGCGAGGCTACGCGGTATCACGTAGTCAAATCATCCACGCCATCGCCCGCATCCTTCTCCGGCCATCCCTGCCTCTTTCGAACGTGGCGCCGCCGCAACACTCACACCGGACAATGCACCGCCGTCGCAGGCCGAAGGCGAGTTGGCTTTTCCGATCCGCCACGGGTGGGGCTGGACGTGGGCTGTGTTCGAGCATCAGCGGCTGCTGGGGCTGTGGTCCCGCATTTGTGCCGGTTATCGGCGTCGCCCGGCTGGGTCTTGACAAAACACCGGCCGAGCGCCCCTCACCTGCGCGTCCCAGAGCGAGCGCGGGCCCGTTGCCGGACACGCCGCCGTGGTGCGCGAAACAGCAAGTGCGGCTGGTCGAACGAGCCACCAATGGTGGTGCTGCTGCGCTTTTTTGTACAACCCTTTCGTCGAGGATACGCCGTTGAAGGTGATCCGGTCCTTCTTCTTCATCTCAGCTGTACCCAGCGACCGCGCGGCCGCCAGAGCCCAGCGTCGCTGAGTTGCAGTCGAAAAATCTCGTTCTGCCGCGGCTCGTCGGTGGCCTCGACTCCCCGGGAGGAAGGGGAGCCAAGGCTGATCAAGACTTACGCGACCTGGCCGGCCGCCTACGACTGCTTCTTCGGACCGAAGCTTTCCCCTTGGTGGCCGCGACCTTCAATTCCGAGCCGGCGGAGGCCGGCCTGACAGCGTTGATGAGCCGCGGTGCGATCGGTGAGCCAAGCCCCGTGCAGGCATCCCAGCCCGGACCAGCGTTGAAGCTGCCGTTGTTTCCGATCGTGGTGTCGAAGAACGCGTTTCTGTTCTTCTTGGCATAAATCGCCGGTTGAATGAAACCGGCAGAGGCGCCGTTCTGCTGATTAGCAACTGCGATCAGCCCCGCCCACAGCGGCGCGACGGCACTTGTACCGCCCATCACAACGGTCTTGCCGTCGACCCGGATGGTGTAGCCCGTGGCGGGATCCGCATCGCCCGAAACGTCGGGGACACCGCGCCCGCCGTGGGCCGACGCCGGCGGCGGAACGTTGGCGCCCGCTTGCCAGGCCGGTAACGGGAAGACATCGCTGACGCCCCCGCCGGTCGCTCCGCCGCCCTGCGGTTGATCGTTCCAGACGACCTCGGCTGAGATGGTCGAGCCGCTGCCGTGGAGGTTCGTTCCGCCACAGGCGAGAACATGCGGGCTCGACGCGGGAAAATCGACGTGATTGTTGCCGTCATTGATGCCGTCAGACGAACCGTTGTCACCAGCGGCTGCGGTAATCGTGATGCCGAGCGCGGCGGCAGACTGACAGGCCGCGTCGAGCGCCACCATTGCCTGCTTAGTCCAGTTGATCTCAGGCGAACCCCAGGAGATCGAGATGACGCTAGGCTTGTGTGTTGTGTCGTGAATTGCAGTGGCGATGGCATCGATGAAGCCCTGGTCGGTGTTGGACGCAAAGTAGACAACGATGCGCGCACCCGGGGCCACTGCGCCGGCGACCTCGATGTCAAGCATGACTTCGGCGTCGGGACCGTCGGGATCTCCGGGATTGTTCTTTCCCTCTCCGACCGGCACAGCGATAACGGTGGGTGCCTTCAGACCGAGCGATTTGAAATACGCGGCAAGATCAGCCTGACGAAAACCGCCGCCGAGTTCTACGATGCCGATGGTCTGGTTGGATGCTGTGACCCCCTGCTGGAATTGATAGAGCTGGCCGACCTGGATGGGGGTAAAGGAGATACCGGCCGCGTGAGGACGAGCGACGCCCGGTCGCACCACTGCCTCGGGCGCTGCCGAACCCTGTTGGCCAAGAATACGAAAATGCGGGCTCGCCTGCGGACGGTTATCAAGGCCGAGCACCGCGATGACGTAGCCCTGAAGCTCGGCCGGAATATGGATACCGCCGTCGCGAACCCGATAGATTTGGCCGTCGATTGTTCTGTGAGACAGTGAGACCCCGAAAGCACGCTCCATCTGCGCGACGGTGCCGGTGAGCTTCACGGCGCGGCGGCCGGGCCCCGGTGTGCCCGCCTTTACCTTCAGGCCAAACTCCTTGGCAAAACGCTTCACCAGCGCGACCGCCGCCGGATCGGCTGCGTGTTCGGCGTTGAATCGGGCCCGACTAATACGTTGCTTGCCGCTGGCATGCGCGGCAGCCAGAGGTTTATCACGCCGCACAACCACTGAAACTGTCAGCTGCTCGGTTGGAGTGGCGGGCTTTTGAGTGCCGGGCTGCGAAACCGGATGTTTTTCGCTGCCGGACAGTACCGTGCGACTCTGGGCAGCGAAGTGAGGAATGGAAGCTTGTTGTGTCATGTGACTCTCCTGAAAGGACAAGACTGAAACTATTGGAAGTAGCGGAATGCGAACCTGCCGGGATTTTCGTTCAAGTCATCGGGCCTTTCCAACTTTTCCAAACGTGGTCAGGTCACGGGCTCGGGAATTGCTGGAATCAACGGAGCTAACATGATCGCTTGTCGGTTCTCGTCAACGCGCAACAACAGGAAGCCGCAAGCGAACAAGATGAAGGCCAGACTTCCCTCGTCATGTACTTCGGGACTGTCGGGACGCACGGCATCAGCCCCTTTTTGATCAACGAGCGCCGACCACCTCCGAACTCCCTCTTAGGTTGCTGGATAGTCTCGAACTCATGGGTCCTTGCGGATCCAGGCGGACGGTACAATCAAAACGAGAGCCTGTTGTGTGACCCAGCTCACACACCTCTGCGCTCTTTACTGCGATCACGCGGTCTCACGCATGCCCGGTGCTCGCCCTCCAATATCCAAATAGTCGCCTCTATCCGAGAGGCGTCGCCAAGGCGACGACTTGGCTTCACCGTCAGATTCCATGCTCACGCTCACTTTTGGTGTCACGGCGAGCTTGGTATCGGTCGCCTCGTACGACCAGGCGCACGGCGTGGTCGGCACCCCGATGCGGCGCTCCTCTTTCAGCAATATTCGTTGAGCGCATTGTATAGTTTGCGCCAAAGGATCCGTTTGAACCCTAGCTTACCGTGCGCCGGCATCCATCGAAAGTTGCCCTGCCCGATGTCAATCGTGCCCAGTACTTTGCCTCGCTCGCGAACTACCACGGTGATTACAGACCAGCTTTCGCCAAGTCGCATGCTTGAGCCGACATGCTGACGCTATGTCGCAGTTCAACTCTCTTTGACATCGATGAGCGCGAAATCGGGATAGGAACATCCTCAGATTTTTGGCCCTGGAGGTGCCGGTTGGTCTCAGTCCTTTCTTGTTCCGGATTATCGCGCCTATGAGCCCAACCAGAAAGTCTCCCATCCTGATCGAGTGGATCACGGGGTGGACGATGGCGGGGCGCTGCCGCAAGGACATTACTCTTAAAACGACCCATCAAATTTTGAGTGCGCTATTTAGCGAGGATATTCATGCCAAGCGGGTTTATTCGTTGGCGAACGCCACGCTGGGGGTCATCAGCAGCGCGTCTCTGGCGTTGAACTCGATCGGGCAACGGCTCGCGTTGGTGCGGGGACAACTGCCCAAACACGCCATCGGCCATTGTCGAACCTAGGAATTGACGTTGACGAGTTCTCGAAGGGATGGGTCGCCATGACGTCGGGCCGCGCCTGAAAATTGTTGTTACCATGGACTCCCTTATTTACTTAAGATTGTGAAGTATCTCACAGTCGCCCAGCCCGGTTTGTAATATAGATGTGCCTCCATGATACCGGAGTGCTGGCCATGACAGGGAGCATTGGACAGCACCCCGAGAACGCCGTTGGGCCGAGTTTTCGCACCCTAACATTTCGCTGGATGTCGTCGTCGCGAGAAAAGGGATGTTCATCATGCGCTGTAGCCGATTGAGTACCGCTCAGCTCGCAAGCGCGATTGGCATGATTTTTTTGTTGGTACTGTCAGCGCGATCGATAGCTCAAACGGCTGCCGTCCCGGCCGCGTCTGAGGTCCAAGCACCCGGCCTCGAATGTAACGGCACGCGGTTATTGGATCCCTTCAAGGGCAAGTTGGCTGGTGCGGATCTGCCCCCGGAAGTCCTCGCGAGTGCCGTCGCAAACAAGGACAGCATCTTGAAGTCGGGCCTGCCTTGTCAGGAGAACGTGGGTACTGGTGCGCAGCTTGATCCGGCTGGAATTGAAGCTTCGGGTCTGGAAAACCTGCAGCGAGGCTTCGATTATTATTCGTGGCGAACTTTCCTCGCGCTGAATGCGCCAGCCGATGGAACGTCCATCGACAAGGCGCAGGCGGACACGCCGACCAAATGGGAGCACATGAACAACTTCAAGCAGCTGCTTGACGTCATGCTTCCGGCCGATCAGCAACCGCCCCGATGGCCGATTGACACGAAGGGGATGAACGACGAGCGCGAGCGATTGATGCCACAGGCGTGTCGCGATCTCCTCAACGCCAGGCCCGATCTGGTGAAGGATCTGCCCAATCGAATGATCGTGAAGATGATCGAGGAGAGTTTCAACGAGCCGTTCAAGACCGGCCCGTTGATCGATCAGCAGGGGCATTACGCCATTTTCGACATCCTGATGAACCGGCAGATGTTCGACTACATTATGGTGAACCATCTAAATACAAGAGCCGGCCAGGCCGCGAATGCCGATCTGGCGGTCGACTTTCCGCCGGGCCAGAATAAACCCGCCACGTTCGGCTCCTTTATGCTCAAGGTCTCCTGGAAGATTTTGACGAATGAGGAAATAGCGGGGAAGACGTTTCACATGAGGAGAGCGCTCGTCCTAATGCCTCCGGGCGAGAAGCGGCCGTGCCTGGACATGACCCTGGGTCTGATCGGCTTTCACGCGGTACACAAGACGGCGGCGCGCCCGCAGTGGATCTGGACATCCTTCGAGCATGTGAAGAACGTACCGGACAGGAATGAAGTCGCGGCGAACAAGCTGAGTGACGGGTACAATTTCTTCAGCGTCAATTGCAAGGCGGACTGCCCGGCTGAAAACGCGACACCGCCGTTCCCGTGGGATCCCGATCCGGCGCTGGCGCTACGCTTCAGAAAGGACAATTCGTTCAAGAGCCAGATCGTTCGTGAGACGCCATTGACTGATGCTTCCAGAAACATGAACGCGGTCTTCCACAGCATGCTTCCCGCCAACAGCGTCTGGCAAAATTACATGCTGCTCAGCACGCAATGGCCCAGCGCGGTTGCCATTCACTGCACGGGGCTGCGCTCGCAAAACGTTCCGGATCCCAAAACCGATTTCGTCAAGCAGCCCGACATGACCTGCTCGCCGGCACCGACTTACCTCGCAAATTCGACGCTGGAGACATACAGCCAGGCAGACAAGAAGGCAGACAGTATGGCCGCCCTCCGGGATTCTCCGGCGGTGCCTCTCGCCACGTCCAGCTGCATCGCCTGCCACAGCAACGCTGCGGGTTTCCAGAGAACCGGATCGAATCGGGAGAGCGGCAGACCGAACCTGAACCAGTCGGATTTCACGTTCATGCTGGAAAAGGCGCAGTAGGCGGACCGGCCCCATTAACCGCTACCAGTTGGACTCTAATGGTGGGGAGCACCATGGGTACACTACCAAACGATCGTCACAACAATCGGCCAGGTGCGACGTCCTGGGAACACGACGGCTCATTTTCCCGCCGCGCCATGCTCGCCGGCACGGTAGCGGTGACTGCTGCGGCGGCCGTTGCTCCCATTTCCGGTTCAGCCTACGCCGCAGGACCGGACGTGAGTTCGTCGCAGGACATGATGGCTTTCCTGTTGCTTTCCGAAGCGCTCACCGGAGTGGACAAACAACTTCTCGCGCCCGAGTTCGATCCAAAGACGAACGATCCTGGCACCGATCCGATCAATATCAAGAATGACTATTTCAGTTGGATAAACGTAAAGGACTCGACGTCGTCGTTCGCCACATTGTTGAAGTTTGTGAAGGACAATCCCCAGTCATCGCAAAGCGATATCATCGCGTTTGTGAACGCGGGGAACGACGATATCAAATTCCTGGCTCGGAGCATTGTCCTGCTGTGGTATCTCGGCTCGTGGTACGAGCCGAAGGATCTGAAAGAACAAGCCGACGCGGCCAAACCCGACCGCATTAATTCCTCGGAAGTCCTCTCCCCGAAGGCGTACACGCAGGGATTGGTTTGGCAAATCGCAGGAGCCCATCCGATGGGCTACAGCAATTTGCAGTTCGGCTACTGGTCGCGCAATCCCCGCGATCCCAATGATAAACCGCCGCTTCTACCCACTCCTTGAGGGAGAGATTCATGGCAGGCGCTTGCATTGAGTGCGATGTCGCGATTGTCGGCTCCGGATTTGCCGGGTCTCTGATCGCAAAGCAATTGAGTGAGAAGCCCATCGATACCCCCACTGGGAAGCGACGGCTCAGGGTCGTTATTCTCGAGGCCGGTCCCGGCGTTCAGCCGAATATCAACGGCTACATGAGGAGCTTTTACAAGGCCGGCGCCAAAGTTCCAGAAAGTCCATATCCCCCCGCGCTCGCCAGTGCTCCGTCCGCCGTCGTCGCCGGCAGGCCAACGGCGCTCATGCTGTCCGCGTCCAGCTGGAACAAGCCGGAGCACGCCTACCTCGATCAGGAGGGGAGCACCCTTCCCTTCAAGAGCACCTACGAGCGACTTGCCGGCGGCACATCGCACTGGATGGGCCTTACACCGAGGCTCGTGCCGAACGATTTCCGCATGGGCGAGCAATACAGGCTTCCGTTCCCGAATTGGCCAATCAGCTATGAAACGCTGATGCCATGGTACGACAAGGCGGAAGAAGAGCTCGGTGTTTCAGGCGACGTAGCGGACCACAGTTTCGCCGGCCTGACGTTTTCCCCCGGCTACGCCTACCCGATGCCCAGGATCCCACCGTCGATTTTCGACCAACACGTAAACGAGACGCTCGCGCACCTGACCGACGACGAAACCAACTCTCTCGAGTTCCTCGGAACGGCGGCGCCCGTGACTTCGCTCACGGCGCGGAGCCTGCCAGCGGCGCGAAATTCGCAACCCTACAAGAAGCGCCGCGCCTGCGCCGGCAACACCAGTTGCATTCCGATTTGCCCTATCCAGGCCAAGTATGATGCGACGATTACGCTGAATGAGGCGACCAACAACGGCGCGAAGCTGATGGATCACACGGTCGCAAGCGAGATTTTGGTTGACGCGAGTAATCGCGTCAGTGGGATTAACTTCATCACGTACAAGGAGGAGGCCGGTCCGAGAACGGGAAGTGGTTGCATTAAGGCCACGATATACGTGATCGCCGCGAACGGCATCGAGACGCCTCGGCTCCTGCTGATGTCAAAGAATGGGAACCGGACTGCCAAGGGCGTGGCGAACAGCAGCGATATGGTCGGGCGGAATTTGATGGACCACCCTCAATTTCTTTCCTGGGGGCTGCTGCCGGTACAGGTATTCCCTTATCGCGGTCCGCTCGTGACTTCGGCCATTGGAGATCTCTGCGACGGTCCGTTCCGCGCCCAGCGTGCAGCCTTCCGGATCAGTCTGGGCAACGAAGCGTGGACTGCGACCGTTGGGGGCTCGGGTGGTGATCCTCACGTATCGACCCTCGATTTCATCAACGGGGTGAACCTCAGCGGCCTCAACAAAACGCATACCACCAAACTGGCGGACAACAGCGCGCTCATTGGCACCCAGCTTCGCGATACCCTCGGCAATCTGATCTCACGGCAGTTCAGGATCGCGTTCGCGGTCGAGCAAAGTCCCGATGCCAACAATCGAGTGACATTGTCGTCGGCTACCGACGCCTTGGAGCTGCCGCGCCCCAAGATCGCCTATAATATTTCGGACTATACGAAGCAGGGTATCGCCGTTGCGTTTCGCCTGAAGAAGCTGATCTTCGCGAAACTGGGAGCTGAGGACTTCACCCAGACGGCTGACGGCGATCCCGCTGGCTTCGACATGGAGATCGAGGGCAAAACGGTGCGCCTTACCTATGGTGGCGCCGGACACGTCATGGGCACCTATCGGATGGGTGACGATCCCAAGACATCAGTCGTCGATCCATTCCAGCGCTCACATGATCACTCGAACCTTTATCTGGTTGGAAGCGGTACCTTCCCGACCGTAGGCACCGCCAATCCAACGCTCACCTTATCGGCGCTGGCGCTCCGGACGGCGGACGACATCGTTCGGCGATTCAAGCCGCGCCTATAACGGCAGCCAAACGGACTCGCCATTTCGTGCGCCTGCTTGAGGGAGACGCAAGCTCACACAGAGGCGATGCGTCAAACATCATAAGGTGGAGAGACATGCGTTACACGGTCGGAGATCTGGCACAGGCGCGCAACCGAATCTTGGCGAACGATCCGGAGCTTGCGGCACATGTGCGCAAGCTTGCTGGCGCCAGGTGCAAACCTTCCTGGCTGTCGGACGCGGTCGAGGGGCTGAGGAACATCTCGCATCTTCCTGCTGCGGATGGCACCGCACCGGATTTCGAAATGGAGTCCATCGTGCAGCGGGTCGGCCGGCCCGTGTTTGGTGTGATCGACGGAAAGATCGATCTGGACACCACGTCTGCCGAGGACGAAGTTTGGCACACGAGACTACAGCACGCTGCCGCCGTGCTCGGACCTTCGATCGCAGCCGTTGGCCGTGTCGAGGCAACAAACTGGCCGATGGGTCTGCCCTATGTCGGTACGGGTTGGCTCATCGAGCAGGACCTGATCGTGACCAACAGGCACGTCGCACTGGAATTTGCCCAGCGCGGGCAGAAGGGGTTTGTGTTCCAGCTCGGTTTCGACCGACGCAATCCCGTGGCCGTCGATATCGATTTCTTGGAGGAAATCGATAACGCGGCCACCGCTCGCTTTGCGATCGGCGACATTCTCTACGTTGCCAGCGATACGGAGCCCGATGTGGCGTTCCTGAGGGTATGTCCTGGCAAGGGGCCTCCCGCGCGTCCGATCAAACTTGCACGCGAGCTTTTGCCGAGCAAGACCATGGTCGGCGTCGCCGGCTATCCGGGACGGGATCCGCGCATCCCAGAGCAGGACTTGATGGCGAAGATCTTCGGGAATGTGTTCGACAAGAAGCGCTTCGCGCCCGGTCTGGTCACCGGGCTCGAAGGGGATGCTCTGACCCATGACTGCACGACGCTGGGCGGAAATTCGGGCTCGGCGGTCCTGGACCTGCTCACGGGCGAGGCGGCCGCGCTCCACTTCCTTGGCGTCTTCCTAAAAACCAACTACGCGGTGCCGGCGCCTGTGATCTCGGAGCTGCTCGCCCGTGCCAAACAGGCAGCTTCCATCACAGTGTCCTCGTCGTCTCCAGGCCCGACGCAGGAGCCGACGAGTTCCAACGCTTCGGCCAACTTCAATCAGACCGGTGATGCTATGACGAGCATGACGATTGTCGTTCCCCTGCAGATCACAATTTCGCTGGATAATCCGACGGGCAGTGCGACGGATCTCAACCTGTCCGCCGTGGATACCACCAAGCAGTCCGCTGCCGGCGCGTCAAAGGCCCCGTCCCCCGATGCGTTGACCTCCGCCGTGGTCGAGGGGCGACGTACCTTGTTGAATCGGGCCGATGTCATCTCGATCAAGCCCGGCTACCGTGTCGCCAACGGCTGGATCACCGACGAGCGTTGTCTGGTGGTCTCCGTGAAGAAAAAGCTCGAGCCAGCAGAGCTCGCCGCGGCTGGCCTGACGCCGCTGCCTGAATCGATCAATGGAATCCCTGTCGACGTTGCCGTCGGCACCGTCGGCGATCGCGAATCCCATCTCATGCTGGAAGCCGTGCAGGAGGCAAGGGGCGAGCTAAATGCCAATTACCAGAAGCCGACCGATATGCCGCTGGTCGAATTGAACGAGACGATGCAGGTGTTGGCGCATGCCGGGCCGGACGCCGGCTGGCCCCTGCTCGAACCGTTCTTCGGACGGGTGAGGAAGCAGCTGACCATCGGAATGTACGAATTCACGGCGCCTCACGTCGTCAAGTCCTGCGTGGCGGCGATCAAGCCGGCGAAATGCAAGTCGAGTCTGGTGCTGCAAGATCGGAATGAGAAGAAGGAGGCCACGACCGCCGACGACCTGACTGAACAGGCTACTGTCGACACTCTGACCAAGGCAGCACGCAAGCGACTGTCCTTCGCGTGGGCGTCGGTGTCGGGCCCGGATCGCCTCTTTGCGACGTCCTACCACATCAAGGTGGCCGTTCGCGACCAGCAGGAGATGTGGCTCTCGAGCGGGAGCTGGCGTTCGTCGAACCAGGCACCGTTTGATCCGATCAAGAATGGCGACCAATCGCCGCCCCTGCTTCAGCGGTATGATCGCGACTGGCATATCCTACTCACCAACAAGCCTCTCGCCATCCTGATGGAGAAATATCTGCTGCGCGACGAAAAACAGGCAGCCGCGCTGCAGGAGGCATTGGCTCCGGCCCCTCCCGACCCGGAGTTCTGGGTATCGGAGGCGTATTTCAGGGCGACCGATGAAGAGGCGAAGGTCGTGCCCAAGTACCGCTCTCCGCTGAGTATCAATCGCAAAGTGCGGGTGCAGCCGCTGCTCACGCCGGACAATTATGCCGAGCACCTGGTGCCGCTCATCCAGAATGCGACCAAGAGCGTCTATTTCCAGAACCAGTCCCTTGACGCGCGGGCATCCGGCGAGAACGGAGACGTTTTCGAAAGCCTGCTGCAGGCTTTGCTCGACAAACAGAAAAACCCGGCGATCGACGTGCGCATCATCTTTCGCCGCTTTCCCAACACGCGCCAGACGCTGACCGGCATGAAGGATTTTGGCTTTGAGACCAGCAAGGCCAAGGTGCGTATTCAAACGAACTGCCACACCAAGGGCATCATCATCGACGGCGAGACCGTTGTGGTCGGGAGCCACAACTGGACGCGCGCCGGGACAACGCTCAATCGCGACGCAAGCCTGATCTTTTTCGATCAAGAGATCGCCCGCTATTATCAGGACCTCTTCCTGTTTGATTGGAACAGGATCGCCAACGTCGGCATTGATGAATCCCTGGCGGCACCCGAAGCCGTGCGGCCCGAGGGACGCATTGAGCCGGGTCGGCTCAAGGTGCGCGCGAGCGAGCTCTTAGGCGACTAGCCGGATCATGTGTGCGAGAAGTCGCGGGCACAGCGCGTTCATGAACAGTATGTCTGGCGCTTCATATCTTATCCAATCCTTTGCATGAGGCGGATTCGTGGGGGCCGTAGAACCGCCCCTTGCGAACACGCCGCAGAGAGGCGGTTCGACTACGAAGCTAACCCACTGACAGGATTGGTAGCGGGGGTCCACTACATCGATAAACCCACTATTGCGGGGGCGCTCTTTTCTTGTCGGCGGGTAGCGTAGGCCGTTAGGCGATGAGTCCGGATACAAAATGTCGAACACATGTTGACGAATCCGACATTGACCCGAAGCTTAGCAGCGCAGCGCTGCGATAAGGCTCGCGACGTCCGGGCTCTGATCGAGCGCCCAGACCGCGTCGATCAATGGCTGGACATCGTAGCACGGATACCACATCGCGGCGGCTTCCTTGAGCTTATGTTCTAGATCCTGATCGCTCATCGGATT
>Ga0123355_10003134_pt1 | contig 23618 bp, 13 predicted proteins | sample TergutEmb28metaG_3_FD_89872 | JGI IMG/M metagenome (GOLD analysis project Ga0123355, IMG submission 89872) | Embiratermes neotenicus P1 segment gut microbial communities from Petit-Saut dam, French Guiana - Emb289 P1 | ecosystem: Host-associated > Arthropoda: Insects > Digestive system > Gut ... | reverse complement strand
GCTTGCCATACTTGGTTTACTGTCAAGAATGCTCGCGCGCAGTTACCATCTTGGTCAAGTGCTACTATTGTATCTGATGATGCAAGGTACAATTGCGTGTTTACTCCGTCAAGCTGTGTCCACATACGGATTATCCCTGATGCGGCTAACCCTGCGTGTGGTCTGCTTGGGCTGCCTCCTTCGCCGTTGTTGAAGATATCAAACGATACTACCGGCACATGTGGCTCTTCCCATAATGCGTTTACTAGCAATATCTCCACTGTTGTTTCGTATGCTGTAATCTCAAAGTTGATATACTGCCATGCCTGGTTCTTGTCTACATCTATTCTTGAGAAGTATGGCAAGAATCCTTGGCCTGCTTGCCATACTTGAGCTACTGTGAGGAAGTCTTTCGCGCAGTTGCCGTCTTGGTCAAGTGCTACTATGGTGTCTGCTGCTGCAAGGTACACAGGTGCGCCAACGCCATCAAGCTGTGTCCACATACGGATTGTGCCTGCTGCTGCTAGGCTTGCGTTTGGACGTGGATATTGTGTGCCACCTTCGCCATTATTGAAGATGTTGAAGGATAGTACCGGCAACACAGGCTCTTCCCACAATGCGTTTACTAGTAGGACTTCTACTTCTTGACCAAGGACAGTAATTGAGAAGTTGATATACTGCCATGGTTGGTTTTTGTCTACATCTATTCTTGAGAAATATGGCAAGAATCCTTGGCCTGCTTGCCATACTTGAGTTACTGTAAGGAAATCTTGGGCACAGTTACCATCTTGGTCGAGAGCAACAATGGTATCTGCGGCTGCAAGGTAGATAGGTGCGCCAACGCCGTTAAGCTGTGTCCACATACGGATAGTACCTGCTGCGGCAAGGCTTGCGTTTGGATTTGGATACTGCGTACCACCTTGGCCATTGTTGAAGATGTTAAAGCCGAATGCTGGCATTGGTGCTACGTCATAGCTGTGGATGAGGGATACATGTGTGGCAGAAAGGGCATTCCAGTTCCAGCCAATTTGCATACCAAAGAAGAAGGTTGGTAGTATTACTGTACCCAAGCCGTCTACAACATCCATGTCATGTGTTGCTTCTGCAGCAGGTACGGCAAGGCTAAATGTGCCGTCTGCATTTGCAAATACACGAGTGTTACCATTCCATAGCTCTACTGTCGAGTAGTCAAATGGCACAAATGCACCGCCAGAAACTCTGGTGTATAGCTCATGCTCGATAGCCAAGTCGTGACCTGTGCTGTTTACACGGCCGCTGATTGTAACATCATCATCGCCATCTTCGTAGAAGAACAAGCTGTCAAACGCACTGTCAAATTCTATGCTTGGCCTGTCGTCAACTACAACAAAGGTAAATGGTTGAACTAGGTCATACTCTTCGCCTGCACCGTGTACTACACGTACAAACAAGGTATACACACCCGCATCGAGAACAATTGCGTTGCCCCAAACAACATGCAAGCCCCATCCGGCATCTTGTGTATCCAGGTTGCCACCTTTTACAGAACGTACAACGTTTATATACGTCTCAGCTATACCAGATTCAAGCGGAGCAGCAGCGCCAAATCGTATTGCATCATCAATATCGTAGCCATAAGGTGCGAAGTAGAAGGAGAGTGGTCTGGCAGGACCGCCGTTAGGGTCGATAAAGCCGAAGTTGAGCGGCGAGAAGTTAGAACGGGTTATAGCACCAATGTCTCCTGGTAGCCACCAGCCCGGATTTGGATGAGCAATGCTAAATGCTCTTGGATCAGCTTCGCCAAAATTGTACGGTGTTGTCATCCAATTGGAAAGGATAGGCCGCCAAATTGCATTGGTTGCAAGTGGTTGTAGTGGTACTGGATCTGGTGGTGGAGCTTCAACATCAAAGTACGCACCAAACATCATAAAGATTTCGTCGCCATTGCTGTTGGTAAAGTAGATATGACCTTCGGCAAAGCCTCTGTTGGCCAGTGCGCCGTCATGAGTCAGATATACTTCATACGCGTTTGCGCCTGTACGTACAACGCTGTAGTCCACACCAGTGTCTGTAAACTGCAACTCTGGACCCCAGTTGCCGCCCCAGCTACCAGTAGCAGGGTTGCGCAGCTCTTGAGTAGGCAAGCGCATTTCCAGCCTGTCAAATGACCAGTTGTCTACACTGTGGATAGTAATAGGAAGGGTAGCTGTAGAGGCTTCCTCATCCTCTTCCACTGCTATACGGCCAAATGACAGAGAAGACATTGTGTGTTCTTCAAATAGCCTAAAGCTATTTGGCACTTGTTGGTAAGGAATATCGTCAATACCTGTTAAATCTGCAGTAAATGGTATTGGGTGTACAGTAGTAGCAAATGCAGTGCTTTGAAGTGCTGCAAGTGGGTTTACAAAACCTGCGCCTACTTGGTTTACAGAGTATTGTCCGTCATAACCTTCGAGTGGGCGTGCAGTTTGCATAATTCTTGCTTGAACTTCAACCGCACGGTCTGCAGTCATAGGTGCATCAATTTGCTCGATAAGCAGCGCAGCAATACCTGCAATGGCAGGACCTGCCATAGATGTGCCGCCAATTGTGTTGTAAGGACGGCCAAGCATAGTTGCAGGGGCAGAAATTGTCCATGTGGAAACAATACTGTTACCAGGTGCGGTAATGCATGGGAAAATATGCATTATAGCATCCATAGGCTGTCCGTCAGCACCAATACTTCCGCCAAACCCTTCAGTACCGATAGGGCCTAGTGGGCCTATGCTTGACGAAGGTGTTTTATCGTCCGGTGAAGGGATAATGCTTACGTCACCAAGGTTAATTGTTCCTGTCAATGGTGGGTTTGGTACTGGCAAAGGCTCACCAAAGTGTGCAGTTCCTTCTGCCAAGCCCATAGAGAAGTTTGGAATTTGCAGAGGAGGGTCGCCTGCGTTTGGAGTATTGTGTGTTGTACCCATTATAGGGCCAGGTGCGTTGTTTGTGAGTATCAAACCTACTGCACCAAGTTGGTGTGCGATAAAGTGGTAGGATAAGAACTCGCCACCACCGCGGGCAAATACGGCAATTTGACCGTCAAGGTCTCCGCCATTTAGGTTGTTGTCTCTAAACGCTTGTAGCCATGCATCAGCGTTAGCATTGTTATTGAAATAAGAACGCGCTGGCACTGTGTAGCGGCCAAACCATGTGTAGTCCAAATCGCCGGCTGGCAATTCAGTTTGCACATTAAACCAGGTAGGAACACCGGATATCACAAGTGATGGAGCGGCAATGTTATCTATTTCTGCATCGCCCAAGCCAAACAGATGCCTGTTAGCACCACGGCCAGATGCAACACTTATACCTAGGGAAGCAGTAGAACCGCCGCCGCCAAGTGAGAACCAGCCGCCAAGGCCTGCAGTTGGTGACGCACCGCCAAGGCCGTCATTACCTGTGGCATTGGTAGATACCATGCCAGCAAGTGCGGCAACGTTGGTTGCCCAAGTAAATGAGAACCATGGATGGTTGGTGCTGCCTGTATAACCCCAAGAGTTGTTGACAACGTCAAGCCCTAGGTAGTAGGCATACTCAATTGCTTGCATTGGTGCTTCTGGCAAGCCACCGCCGCCTGGTTCTGACGACAGGATTCTAAAGCCATACAATTGGATGCCAGGAGCCATGCCCAAGGCAATACCAGCAACATGCGTGCCATGTGTTGAATGGCTTGCACCATGGATCATTTCCATTGGGCTGCTGCTGGGGCCTGTTGCGCGGCCACTGGCAGGGGCTGTCATAAAGTTACCGCCTGGCAAAGACCAATATTGACCGCTTGCGTCACGGACAAAGCCCGCTCCAGCAGCTACAGGGATAAGCATACCCCAATAGGCTGGGTGGCGGTAGTCGATACCTGTATCGATAATACCAACTCTTACGCCTGCGCCTGTTATATTCAACTCGTTGTTGATATAGTCTAATTCAAACATTTCGCGTGCGCCCTGGTTAAATTCTGGATGCCATTCATAGTCGTAGTCACGGAAATCATTTGGCACTACCAAAACGCTGCCGTCAAGCATACTGTGAAGCATTGCTTGGTCATATATTGTACCTGATGCAGGTGCAATACCAAACGTACCGTTAGCCATTGCTTCCAAATCTGCCAGAGTGTAAGGAATCATTGCAGGTGTAACAGCAAAAACTTCTGGCAGTAGAGCAATGCTTTCTACCATGCCAACAGGAACACTCATGAACACGCCGTTAAACAGCATGTGGTGTTCGCTGGTGACTTCGATATTGCCCATTGCACTAAATGGTACAGGAACTGAGGCAAGCTCACTCATAAAGTTTGCATGACCCTCTAAAGCGTTAGGTGCAAATGCAGCATCCATGGCGCGTCCCATGCGTGCGCGTGGGTTTTCTGCCTCATGTGCAAGACGCTGTGCAACCGCAGGTGGTGTTCTAAATTGGACAACGATGTCCACCATTTCACCTAGGTTGTCGGACAGTGCGTAGTTGCCATCAAAGCCCATAAGGCCAATAGATGGTTGCTGTTGTGTGGAAAGAAGAAAATCTAGATCATTAGTTGATGCCATGTACTCCATATACGCTTGAGTAGACTCGGCAGATCTAGATAGCGGCACTTCTGCCTGTTCGCGATGGTTAAGCGGTTCGGCAAATACCGGCAGGGCAAAAATGGTCATGGCCATAACAAAGGCCATCATGACAGCGATAAGCTTTTGAGCTTTTTGACGCTTCATAAATTCTCTCACCTCTCTATTTTTTGAACTGCTGTTACGCATACCGTTTCCAGCCTATAGCAAAAAAGCGCGGCTTTGGAAACAACCTCCATAAACTCTGCACTTAACATACTGTGTCGGAGATGGCGAAGCATAAGTACAGTTGCTGCGCCCTCCTTTCAATAAAATGATGAAGATGATATAAGTTCTCCAAACCGCATAGCAATGCAAAATTCCATTATTGCGGAAATGGGAGATACCACAAGTTGCCTTACCGGTGGTTAGATAAGTAGATATTGATGGAATGAATATTTATTCACTGATTCATTTTGAGGATGGTATCATTTCTGCCAAATATGTGTCAAGTATAAATTTCCAGCTTATACAATATATACAATGGGCAATGTATGGCAAATAGACTAATCTTACCCACAATGTCAAAATCCTGTTAGTAAAAGATGAAGCTGGCTTATGCAAACCGGAGATGGTTTTGCATGAATACAGCAGGTTTTGGCTGCACAGGTGATATATTTTGTTAAAATTTCTAGTGTGGGTATTTGTGGATTCTATCTTCTAGCATCGCAACCGAAACATGCACGCCAGGTCTCATCCCTGCCCGCTGGTGTATGCCATGTATATATCTGTTGCCCGCATTACATATCGTGTTTGCAAGCCCCATACCGCGGGACTCTGTCGAACGCATCCAAATTAAATTGGCCTCCCAGCCGCTGGGCAGCCCCAGCTTTGCCGCGCAAAATGCACGGTCAAACCCATTAAGCCGCCACAGTCCGCTGCGCCCATGTGTCGTGTCTGTACGCCAGTCGGTTTCTCGATTGGTGTAGTTCCAGCGCAAATCTGTTGTGCGGTCGTACGGGAAGCGTAGAAATGTTTGGAACGTAGCAAGATCTTTGTTGTGACCCATGCTGCGTGTCTCAAAATCTGACGCTATCCAAAGCAGATCGTAATACGTTGGCTGGTTTATGGTATTGGGCCAGTGGTTATAAAACGGGCCTATGGACAGCCCATCCTTACCATTTATCATATTAAAATGATGGTGTCGTCCCCAAATAAGCCCAGCTGCGCCCAGCCCGCCGTTTGGGTGGGTAGAACCTGGGAAGCTGGTCAGATATTGCTGGAACTCTCCAGTGGCATAGAACACTCGCTCTGTGTTGCTACCTGTTTGAAAGCGCGAACTCTGCCAATTGCCGGGCAGGTGCTTGGGTGAGACAAGGTAAGGCAGTGCATAAAACTCTGCAAATACATGCTCCATGTCGCGCAGCAGGTTCGCACGCATTATGCTCTCGCTATAATTATTCTCAAAGAAGAAGTATGGGCTTGGCCGGAGATTGTTTACAATACAGTGGTCGCTCAAAATAGTGTTGCGCATGTTGGCTCTAAACGACCTCCATACAAATTCTCCTGTACGGCATACGTATTGCTCGTCACGGCGGCCAAGCAGAGTATCGTAGCGTGTGCCACCAAAAGGCGTTGTACGGTATGGCTGCATCATCCACAGTGTAAGTACATCGTCACTATCGCAGGTGGCACGGTATACAAGCTGCCACCACTGGCTGGTAAACTCGCTGATATGGCCATGCTCCACGCCATACATGTCGGGGATATACTCAAATAGCTTGATAGCTATCGCGCCAGACACGCTCATGCAGACGGGGTTTTGCACTACAAAATTGGAAAAGTCATATGCGGTGACAGCGGTATGCGGCGTGTCTGTGTAGGCAAGGCCGGTAGACCACTGGATTTTTGGCGCACGGAGGCGTGGATCTAGCTCGGGTGAGTTGATGACTGCAAGCAGGCTGTCGAGTACTGGTTGGTTTACCTCACCACTTGATAGGAAGAGCGATTGATCGTGTACACGCAATATGTTATAGAAGTCGAAGTCTATCATGCCGCCGCTATAAACGCTAATTGGTGCGGTTTGCGGGGCTTGCCCATGTGCAAGTGGCAGGTTTGCTTGAGCGTATTGTGTACGACGCGGTGTCAGAATTAGTATGATAGCGATTGCAAGAGCGATGCATATGCAACCTATGATTATTATTGTATTTTGATGGGCATTGATTTTTCTCATTTTTGTTGTCCTCCTGTTGAGCTACACATCAATATTTGCATACTAATCCATATATGGTAAAATGGCAACGGCTATCGTATGCTATAGTCATATAACTGGAAAACCGTCCAGTTATATGACACAGCCAACGTACGCTGTCTGTCGCACCTCCTTCGCTTCGCTGCGTCGGTGCGGGGCGTTCAATAGAAATGAAAACATCTCAAGGCTTCGCCTTGGACTGTTTTCATTTCACTATAACTCCAATTGAATTGTTATCAAGGGGGCGATTTGCAATTATAGATTACCAAGCCCAATTAGCCAACCTCGAAACACTCCATAGCACGCATAATTCTTTCGCCTCTGCGACTGCGCTGGCACTGAGGTACTGGCAGGCATCACGTTTTGCAGCAAACGGGACAGATGCACGCACATTTATACTCAAGGCCAACCATGTAGCACTTACTGCACACAGGAATGGCGCAGCCCATGCAGACCTATATGTGCTTGCCATATTTATCGCCATAGAAGCCGGACACCACGACTCCGCCAACGAAATGTTGGACAAAGCCTTTACGCACCGGTCGTTTTTGCGTGCAAATGCACAAGTACATTTTGCGCGTCTCAACTTCCTGTATGCATATTTGGAGATAAACCAGCAGCGTATGCGCTCGGCAAAAAAATACTGGAGAGTGCTGACAGACAAAGCCAGCACCGATGTGCTGCAGTCGGAATATCTTATAATGCAGGGCTTGCTGCACCTTGCAAACAATGAATTTGATGACGCGTTTGGCTTCCTCCGGGAAGCAAAACGTGTGGGAAGCAACAGTATCTTCCTGCACGAGGGGCTGTATCGCTATTATTGCACGACAACCTACACACATACGGACACATGTATTTTGTATGTGTTGCTATATGCGGCAAGCCGAGGCGTGGATATTACCACGCTTGCCACAAGACATAGAGCTGCGCTTTTTGCGGAAGCAGAAGCACATCCACTTTCTGCAGAACGGCTGTACACGCTTAGCGGCTATACGCTGCTGCACGATGACATAGCCTCCTCCTTGCTCCAAGCCATTTGTGCCATGCGTATTGCAACAGGCGATGTCTCTACGCAGGCTTATGTATTGTACAAGGAGGCAGAGAGCAGACAGGTGGCAGTGCGAGGGCTTTCCCAGCAGCTTGTGTACGCGGCGTATGCCTGCGGGGCGGAAACTATAAGCTACTACTCGCTTACACGATTTCTAAGGGAATCGTCAATGGAGCGCGACCTTGCGGTGTATGTATACCATATGTTGCTCACTACCCCCACGCTTGCGGAGTTGGCCAAGTCTGAACATGTGCGCATTTTACAAGTAGCAAGGCAATGCCTTGCCGCTGGCTTGCGTGGGCGTGAGGCAAACGCCCTGTACTATGTTTTATGGATGCACCATGTGGCACATGATGAACCACGAAATGGCGAAGTGGAAACCATTGAAGCAATCATGCGCGATAACTTGACACTGTTTGAGATTGGGATGTGCGCAAATGAAAATGTGAGGCAGATATATATTACCGTGCCAGAGAGGCGCGGTATGACCGTGATAGAAAAACCGGAAGCCGAAACCATGTTGTATATAGAGGCAGGCAACCAAAACCTTTCTTACACATGCCTTGGTGCAGGCGGCCGTGAACTTGCCAACACAGGACTCACCATACGTCGTATGATACCAGGCGCAAGCATGGAGCTTTACCAATATTATTTCAACCGTGGCGACAGGCGGTTTTACCTGCTTGTATTCCTCACCAACTACTATCTTACGCAGGAGACACCACCCGAGGTTGCAGTGTCTGTTTTTGTGGCTATACTTGAGGAAAAAAATTTAGCCCGCGCATACAAAGTACGTATCGAGCTTGCACTTGGGCAGTTGCATTACAATGCGTCTCGGTTTGACCACTCGCTTGCATGCTACTGTGATATTAATGAGGATGAAATTGAACCCGTGTTTATCACGCAGTTATTGAAGGTGTACTTGCAAACAGGTGAAACCGAACGTGCCGTGCAGCTTGTAGCAAAGAGATACCAATGTCTTCCTCATGAAAGTTTGTGTGAAATGTTATCGTTGTTGCTAACACAGCAGGTCAACTATTCTACACTTGCACCTGCAGGGTACTGGTTGCTGATAGAGGGCAATAATGATGATGATATTTTATCCTTCGTACTCACACACTACATGGCAAGCTACAGCGAGTGGGTGGCACTTGCACGCAAAATCCCAGCCAACTCACATATCTGCTCGCGAGTTGTAGAAACAGCTATCTATACCGGCGCGTGGGATGCTGATATGCAGTATGCCGGTTTGTGTGTCTTATGTCCCGATGCTGTTGCTACCTTTGTCGAATATGCCACATACCAGCTCCTTGCAAACGCCGCCACGGCCGAATACGCTACTCTGGAAATGCTTGAACACATTTGCATTTCGGCCAATTTCCAAAACACGCTGCTAACAATAGCTCTTGCAAGTTGCTACCTGCGTCACAACATTATAACCAAAAACTCTGATGATATCTGCAACCGTGCCATATCCGCAATGGAAGATATGGGCCTTCTGCTACCTGTTTTTAAGGAGAACCGCACAAATCGCATACCATTTATAGAAAAATATCAGCCATTTTTACACAGAGGGCAACCAGGCAAGAATTATATGTTATACTATTGTATAGATGGTGCGGCATTTACATCCGTGCCAATGCAGCATATCAAGTACGGTATGTTCACTGTATGCTTGCCTCTGTTTTATAACGAGGAAATCACCTACTATTTCTCTGAAGAAATGGAGACGGGCAGCATCACAACCAAGCCGCAAACTATCAAAAATACTACCCCATTTCTTTTAGACACGAATGAATGCGCAAATCGACAAGCACGCGATTGTGAGCGTGTACTTACGGACGAATTTTTTGCCATAAATAACGCAATAACCTATGAACAAATGTTCAAGCACGAGGAAGTGGAGCGCGCAGTAGCTGGGCTGATAAAGGAAGTGCGGCAGATAAGGAGTACATTGCTATGACCAACCAACCAACACTGGTAATAATGGCCGCAGGCCTTGGTAGCCGCTTTGGCGGTCTCAAGCAAATGACGGCGATAGACGATGATGGCCGCTTTATATTGGACTACTCAATTGCGGATGCATATCAAGCTGGTTTTCGTGAATTTGTGTGTGTGATTAACCCTGCAACGGAGGCAGATTTTGTTAAGCATTTTGCAAGAACGCAAGCTGGGCATGATATTCGTTTTGCTTATCAGACGCTGGATGGCGTTGCTGGGTTGCCCAGCAACCGTGTCAAGCCGCTTGGTACTGCGCATGCAGTTCTTTCTGCAAGGGAGTATATTCCCGGTAATTTTGCCGTCATAAATGCGGATGACTACTACGGTAAGACCGCATACAGTCTGGTATATAACTTTTTGCAAGCTAACACCGCCGCTCGCCATTGCATGGTGGGCTATCATGTAGAAAACACCCTCTCCGAATACGGCAGCGTAAAGCGCGGCATATGCCATGTGTTAAATGGTAAGCTGCTGGAAATAACAGAAACAACGGATATATTACCCGGCATGTTCCCGGATGGTACAATAGTTTCCATGAACATGTGGGGATTTCACCACTCTATGCTCGCTGAGCTTGAAAAGCATTTTGAGCTTTTTCTCGCAGATATCTTGCAAGACCCACAAGCGGTACTTACAAAGGAATGTTACCTGACATGGGTTGTAGATGAAGTGCAGAAGCTGGGCGGCGCAGAAGTATATGTCCTGCCTACCCCGGACAAATGGCACGGTATAACCCATGCTGCGGATTTGGAAGGCGTACGTGTGGCGATAGCAAAACTTCAAGGAGGCAACACATGCACATAGCAAGAAATTTCCAAACTCATGCCGCACCCGTTTCGTGCATCACGTACGGTAACGGCCATATTAACGAAACATATCTCGTAACCGATGCGACAAATGCACAGTACGTACTGCAAAAAATAAACAAAACAGTGTTTGTCAAGCCTTGGGAGGTTATGGCAAACATGCGTGCGGTAACAGACTACATTAGGCAAGCTACATCGAATATCTCTGGCACAACCACTGGTGAGGCCAACGCTTCTCGCTCCACTTTACACTTGGTTTCCACAAACAGTGGTGATGACTTTCATATAGACGATATTGGCGAGTATTGGCGTATGTACCACCATGTGGAGAATAGTATTTGCCTGCAACAGGTAGATAGCCACGACCTATTCCGAGAAAGCGGCCATGCATTTGGCAATTTCCAACGTCAGCTTTCAGATTTCCCAGCATCTTCTCTATTTGTGACCATCCCAAATTTCCATGATACCCCGCACCGTTATACACAGTTCCGTGATGCACTTGCCAAAGACCCACTGGGGCGCGCCGCAAATGTTGCCCGGGAAATAGAGTTTGCCCTAAGCCGAGAGTCCTATGCAGGCACTCTCATGGCCATGCAAAACGCAGGGGAGCTTCCACTCCGCGTCACACACAACGATACAAAGCTCAATAATGTCCTGTTCGATAGCTCAACAAGGAAAGCCCTATGTATTATCGACTTGGATACCGTAATGCCAGGCCTTTCCGTTACAGACTTTGGCGACTCTATCCGTTTTGGCGCAAATACAGCTTCGGAGGACGAGGTAAACCTTGACAAGGTACAATTTTCACTCCCGCTGTACCGAGCATATGCAGACGGTTTCCTTTCTGCTTGCGGAAAGAGCCTTACGGCTTGTGAGCTTGCCCACCTGCGAGATGGGGCGCGTATTATCACGCTAGAGATTGGGTTGCGTTTTTTGACAGATTACATTGCTGGCGATGTGTACTTTGCCTGCAAACGAGACGGGCATAATCTAGACCGGTGTCGGACGCAGTTTAAGCTAGTGGCAGAGATGGAGAAAGTTTGGGATGAGATGGATTTGGTAGAAAAGGAGAGAACACTATGATTCTAGTAACTGGAGGCGCAGGCTATATTGGCACCCACACCTGCGTAGAGCTTTTGCAAATGGGTCACAAAATTGTGGTTGTAGACAATTTTACAAACAGCCACCCTCAAGCAATAGAAAACGTCCGCAAGATAACTGGGTGCGACTTCCCATTCGTAGAAATGGATGTATGCAATTCTGACGCACTCGACAAGGTTTGTGAAACCTACAAGCCTACCTGCATCATACACTTTGCTGGACTCAAGGCTGTAGGCGAGTCTGTGGCAAAGCCACTAAAATACTATCAAAACAATCTCTACAGCACAGTAAATCTGCTGCGTGCTATGGAGAAATACGATATCCCGCACATCATATTTTCATCATCTGCAACAGTATATAGCCCAGCAAACACGATGCCACTCACCGAGGAGTCCACACTTGGTAGTTGCACCAACCCATATGGCTGGACAAAATTTATGTGCGAGCAGATAATTGCCGATACAGCAAAAAACCACAACCACTGGACTGCGGTTTTGCTGCGTTATTTTAACCCTATTGGTGCGCACGAGTCCGGCCTTATTGGCGAGGATCCACAAGGCATACCAAACAACCTTGTACCATATGTAAACCAGGCAGCAGCAGGCATCCGTCCAGAACTGCCCGTTACCGGACACGACTATCCAACACCGGATGGCACAGGTGTGCGTGACTACCTGCATATTTGTGACCTTGCCGCAGGTCATGTTGCCGCCGTCAATTTCTGCAAAAGGGAGAAGGGTACTCATGCATTCAACCTTGGCACAGGTCGAGGCAGCAGTGTACTTGAGATAATCCACACCTTTGAGCGGGCAAACAATGTAAAAGTCCCTTACCGCCTTACCGACCGCCGCCCTGGTGATATTGCCACTTGCTATGCAGATTGCACCAAGGCAGAAAAGGTGCTTGGCTGGAGCGCGAAAAAGTCTCTAGAGGATGCCTGTAGAGATTTGTGGCAGTGGCAGTTGGCTAAAAAGTCCTAAACCCACCATGTCTCGCCTACACCTATTATCTGCTATGTTAGCGTCCCTCTTTGGGTGTAGGCGATATTATTAAGTATATTCATGAGGTGGCAGTACGGTGTCACTTTTTTTTACCCTACAAACATGATATACTTATGCAAATAGAATCGGACAGGAGTCACCCACATGAAAGTAATCTTACTGCAAGACGTAAAAGGTACAGGCAAAAAAGGCCAAACAATCGAGGCGAGCGACGGCCACGCTCGTAACTTTCTCATACCACGCAAGCTGGCTGTTGAGGCAACAAAGGCCAATGTATCCCAACTAGAAGGCCAGCAGCGCAAAGCAGCAAACAAACTACAAACTGATATCGAGGCAGCACAAGCCATAGCCGAAAAAATACGTGCCGCGCAAATAAAAATTGGAGTGAAGGCAGGTGAGGGCGGCCGCATGTTTGGCTCAATCTCCAATAAAGAAGTGGCAGAAGCCCTGCTTAGCCAAGCAAACTTGACCGTAGACAAGAAAAAAATCGCCATGCAGGCGGTAAAAAATATAGGCGAACACACTGCAAACATCAAACTGCACCCACAAGTTAGTGTACCGCTTGTTTTTGAGGTTGTTGCGCAATGAGTATGCTGGAGCAAGACAGCATAGCCCGCTATGATGGCACTCAAGCACCGCGAATACCCCCAAACGACCAAGAGGCAGAGCTTGCTGTACTCACAAATATGCTCTTCGACCGGGAGGCCATTGCTGTTGCACATGAAATCTTACGCGGTGAAGATTTCTACCGACCGGCAAACCAAATAATATATGAAACAATGGTAGAGCTGTTTTCCCGCTCCATCCCCGTTGACATCGTCACACTAAGCGATAAACTGGCCGAAAAGGGTATGCTTGAGCAAATCGGCGGGCGTGACGCAGTAAACGGTTTGGCTGCAGCATATTACACGTCTGCACACATTAGAAGTCATGCGCAAATTGTGGCAGACAAATCTGTTGCACGGCAGCTTATTAAGGCCGGGCAATTTATCGTAAACGCAGGTTTTGAAGGTCGGGAAGAAGTCTCAGCTATTTTAGAACGTGCAGAAAAAAGCGTTTTTGCCATCTCACAACGCAGCAATGTCAGCGACTTCGAACATATAAGCGAAGTACTGGTTACAACCAACCAGCGTCTCGAAAAACTTTTCGAGAACCCTGGAGCGGTAACGGGCGTTGAAACAGGTTTTGTAGACTTTGACAGGCGCACGGCAGGCTTGCAACCCTCCGAGCTTATTTTGGTGGGTGCGCGCCCATCTATGGGCAAGACTATGTTTTTGCTAAATATAGCCGCCAATGCTGCAATTGTAAAGGGTGTGCCTACTGCGTTTTTTAGTCTCGAGATGTCTAACGACCAGCTTGCAAACCGTTTGCTTAGTGCCGAGGCTGCCGTGGATGCAACCCGTCTGCGTACCGGTGCGTTGCTGGACGAGGACTGGAATCGTATCGCAGAGAGTATCCCCAAAATTTCTAACGCGCCGCTATTTTTAGATGATACACCTGGGATTTCTGTTACAGAGCTGCGTGCAAAGTGCCGCAGACTCAAAATGGAGAAGAACTTAGGCCTTATTGTTATAGACTACCTGCAGCTAATGTCCGCTTCCGCAAGCTCAAAGCCAGAGTCTAGGCAGCTTGAAATTTCGGAAATTTCGCGGTCTTTGAAGGGGCTTGCAAAGGAGCTGGGTGTGCCAGTGCTAGTTGCAGCACAGCTTTCCCGCGCTGTAGAGGCAAGAAAAGATCATAGGCCAATGCTTTCAGACCTGCGTGAGTCCGGTGCTATCGAACAGGATGCAGACGTTGTGGCGTTCCTGTATCGCGACGAGTATTACAACCCCGAGACGTTGAAAAAAGGCGAGGCGGAAGTGATAATAGCCAAACAGCGTAACGGCCCTACCGGTACGGTTGAGCTTATGTTCCTTGGGCAGCTTACAAAGTTTGTGAATAAGGAGAGGGATAGAAACCATGCAATATAGACCAATAGGTAAAACTGGCCTCAATGCCAGCATAATTGGCCTGGGATGCGAGTACTTCGATGTTGGTAACCCGCCATACCAACAAATAAAAGCCACAATCGACACGGCACTTGACGGTGGCGTAAACATCTTCGATATCTTTATGCCCGGCACTGCAGTGCGCGAGGCAATAAGCAAAGCCCTAGGCAACCGCCGCAAGGATATTATCATACAGGGACACATCGGCTCAACAGATATCCGTCAGCAGTACGACATAAGCCGTGATATGCCAACGGTAAAGAAATATTTTGAGGATATGTTGCGTGTATATGGTCGAATCGAGCTTGGGATGCTGTTTTTTATAGACACCGAAGAGGACTACAAAAACGTATTTGAAACAGGCTTTGCGGACTATGCAGTCAAATTAAAGCGGGATGGTGATATTGGGCATATTGGCTTCAGTTCTCACAACCCGGTTACGGCAAAGCGCGTGATAGAAACAGGGCTGGTTGAAATGCTCATGTTTAGCATAAACCCCGCGTTTGATATGCTTCCTTCGCAGGAGTATGTATTTGACCATGTAGACAAGAAATTCGGGCGGGAGTTGTTCCGGGGGATGGACTCTGTGCGTGCATCGCTATATACCTTATGCGAAGAACGCGAAATAGGAATTACTGTGATGAAGGCGATGGGTGGCGGCAAGCTGCTATCAAGCGAGTTTACCCCATTCGAAATCCCGCTTACATTGTCCCAGTGCCTGCACTACGCGCTAACTCGACCTGCAGTATGCAGCGTGCTGCCTGGCTGCAAGACATCGGAAGAAATGCAACAGGCACTCGATTACTTGAATCAGGCGGATAGTGAGAAGGATTTTGCCCATGTGATATCCACCATGCGAGAGGGATTTGCTGGTGCGTGTGTATATTGCAACCACTGCCAGCCATGCCCTGCAGGCATTGATATTGCATCGGTGAATAAGTATTTGGATATGGCAAAAGCGGCAGATATTGTTCCGCCGTCTGTGAAGTCGCATTACGCTAACCTTAAGAACCGGGGTGATACTTGTGTTGCTTGTGGGCATTGTAGTGCGCGTTGCCCATTTGGTGTGGATGTTGTGGGTAAAATGCAGGAAGCGGAGCAAATCTTTGGATAATGCATTACTCCAGCCCCAATGCCCCTAACATTTCACCAATATGCGCCGCACCCATTACTCTAAACCCTTTTGGCACTTGCACCTTACCCTTGTTAGCCTGTGGCAGCACACAAGCGGTGAACCCCTGTCGTGCCGCCTCCATTACGCGCCTCTCGGGTTGCGTGACGGCTCGTAGCTCTCCAGCAAGGCCAACCTCGCCCAGCACCATTGTAAGGGGGTTTATGGCCTTGTTTTTATAGCAGGACGCAAGTGCGGCAATAACTCCCGCATCTGCAGCAGGTTCGTCAATCCGTAGCCCTCCTGCGATATTTACATATGCATCAAAATTTTGCAACTTATACCCTGCTCGTTTTTCTAGCACTGCCATGAGCATCACCACGCGGTTGTAATCCATACCTGTTGCTGTGCGGCGCGGTGTACCAAATGAAGTATACGAAACAAGGGCTTGTACCTCCGCAAGCAGTGGCCGCGACCCCTCCATGCTGCACACCACGACAGAACCTGGAACATCAATAGGCCGCCCTGCCAACATATATGCAGAAGGGTCATCAATCGGTGTAAGCCCCGCCTCGCCCATTTCAAAAACGCCAATCTCATGCGTGCTGCCAAAGCGGTTTTTGACGGCGCGTATAAGGCGATACGCATCCTTATCATCCCCTTCAAAATACAATACTGTATCGACCATGTGTTCAAGCACCCTTGGCCCGGCTAGGCTGCCTTCCTTTGTCACATGCCCAACCAGCATAACAGACATGTTTTGCTGCTTTGCCAAGTAGGCAAAAAACGCCGCGCACTCCCTCACCTGTGTGACTGAGCCAGGCAAGGATGCGATGTCCGCAAGCCGCATCGTTTGTATCGAATCGATGAATAACATAGCAGGCTTGATCTTTTCCACTGCATCGCGTATTGCGTACAGGTCAGTTTCTGCCAACAAGTAACAGCCCTGCGCATTTACCTGCAAGCGGTCTGCCCGCATTTTTATCTGCGACACACTTTCCTCGCCGGATACATACAAAATGGGAAAATCTGTGCTTGCCATGTGCCGGCACATTTGCAGCAACAGCGTAGACTTGCCAATGCCTGGGTCACCACCAAGCAGTAGCAGGCTACCCGCAACAATACCGCCACCAAGTACTCGGTCAAGCTCGGCAATGCCAGTTGCGTGACGGTGTTGACTGCTATCTTTTGTAGAAATTTTGTTAAGCAGTTGCACCTGTGCCGTGCCGCCCGTAGACTGTATAAATGCTGCGCCTTTCGCACCTTTTGCTGGGGCAGGCGCGACTGTACGTTCCTCGAATGTATTGAAATTGCCGCAGGACGGGCAGCGACCTAGCCATTTAGTTTGTTCGTTTTCGCATGCTATACATATGTAGCGGGTTTTTGCTGGCATGTGAGGCCTCCTGTGAGTAGTGGTGCATAGTCGTCCATATTATACCGCATATTTTTTGTAATGGGAATCAAAAGCGTAGCATCCATGCTATGCTTTTGGCCTTGCGCACGGTCATGGGTTATATTTTCTCGCCTCTCGATACCTCTCCCCTCAAAACGAGAGGGGACACCACCCCACAAATGGGATAAGATATAGCAAACGGAACGCGTCACACCCCGGCAGCTGCACTGTTTATCCAAAAGGGGAGGTGCGTACTATACAAGGAGGCCTATTATGTCAAACTACTTCCCCGAAAAATTCAAACAACTACGCAAAACCCGCGACCTTACCCAAGAGCAAATCGCCGATATCTTCCACGTATCGCCGCAGACAGTCAGCCGTTGGGAAACAGGCGCGAACTATCCAGATGTGGAAACCTTGCCGCATATCGCGATATTTTTTCAAATTACCATCGATGAGCTGTTGTGTACCGAGGCTATCCGTGGCGAGGCAAAGGCACGGGGGTATGTGCGCGATATCCGCAACCAGCTCAACTCTGGCCAGCTGGAAAACGCAATCGATACCGCCCGCAAAGCCACAAAGGAGTATCCGCTCAACCACGACTTGCAATTTCTGCTTATTGATGCACTCACAACCGACCCGGACGACAAATACAAGGATGAGGTGTTGTTAATTGGCGAGCGTATTTTAAGCAACCCAAACGCTCACCTCCCGATTAAATTTGCCCTCGTGCAACATTACTCCCGCTGGGGAATGAAGGATGAAGCAAAAAACATCGTGCACACCATGCCAGAGGAAGCGTGGCATACACAGGATCTCGCCCTTGGCTATGTACTTGAGGGCGAAGAATGGCTTGCAAACCAACGCCTGCGCCTAGTCCGTTTTAGAATAATGCTTAACGTGTTGATAGAGGATTATGCATACCTTGCAGGGCTTAGCCCACTGGAAATTATCGAATGTCTTGACACCATCACACAAATCGAAAACTTAACCAACCGGCTAACCAACGGCGAAGAGGGTGATTCGCGCATTACAAACGCCTTCCGCAATGTAGAAATTGCCAAGCAATATATCAACGCTGGCGAAACAGAAAAGGCTTTGCTATATGTAGAAAACGCTGTGCAAGATGCACTGCACCACACCAACATCATGGACAAAACCCGTGAAGAAGACGGCGGCAACTATTTCGCATGGTCAACGCCGCGCAACCTGTGTTGGATGCTTTGGGAAGACTCACTTGCGCAGCAGGAGTTTGATGCAGTACGTAGCGTGCCAAAGTTTGTGGAGTGTGTAGGTGTGCTAAAGGCTAACTCGAAGGAGATATAATGTAGGGGACGCATTAATCGTCCCCTACATATGGTAGGCTTGTAGCCAGGGTAGGCTGTATGCCCTACCACTCAAACTTGAACTCGGTATAAAACTCCTGCGCCTTGTCTTTTGTCACAACACAAGATGGAAAGTTTGGCTTATTTATAGCGTCCGGGAAAATCTGAGTTTCTAGGCAGAACCCGCTTTGCTTGCCGTACGCCGCACCTTTTCCGCTAACCTTGCCCTTGCCGTTTTCGTCTACGGCAATCATGTTTGCGGTATACAGTTGCACGCCTGGGCTGTCGGTATAGATAGTCATGCGAATGCCAGACTGTGGCGAATACACGCTGCATGCACGACCGGGTGCATTTAGGCAGTAGTTATGGTCATATCCATTGGTATTGTTCACCTTGCCTGCTGCATCTATATCTTGCCCTATGGTTTTTGTGGTGCGAAAGTCGAACGGTGTGCCTGTTACATCAATAAATTGGCCAGTTGGGATAAGCTCTGCATCCACTGCAGTTATTCTATCCGCCGCAATTTCTAGCTCATGGTCTAGTATGCTTGGTGCGGTATGGCCACTTAGGTTAAAGTAGCTGTGGTTGGTGAGGTTGCAAATAGTTTGACTATCGGTGGTGGCATGATAGTCCATACGCAGAGTGTTTGTGTCGCAGAGTGTGTAGGTGATACGCGCATTTAGGTTGCCCGGGTACAGGCCATCGCCGTCTGGGCTGTTGTACGAAAATACAATTTTGCCAGCACTTGCCTCTTCTACGTCCCAAACTTTTTTATCGAACCCGCTAAGGCCACCGTGTAGATGGTTGTTGCCGTCGTTTTTTTCAAGCTGATACTCCTTACCGCCAAGGGTAAATTTGCCGCCGCCTATGCGGTTTGCAAACCGCCCTGCCACCACACCAAAAAATGGGTGGCTTGCAGTGCCGTAATCTTCTGCTTTGTCTAGCCCAAGCACAATGTCGCGGGGCTTGCCGTCTTTGCCCGGCACTTCCAATGTAATAATTGCGCAACCGAGGTTAGTTACTGTGGCGGTGATACCATTTTTGTTGGATAGGGTGTAGGTGTTGATGCTCATTTGGTCAGCTCCTTTTTTTGTGAGTATTGTATCGTAAGTTTGGGTAGATGGCAATGCTCCACCCACCACAACTCCATGACAACCATCCAGTATCATATACTCCCAAAAACAAAAAAGGAGAAATACCATCATGAAAAAACTATGCCTTTTGACTATTACAGTCCTGCTGATAGCCATTGTCACAGCCTGCAGCAGCAATGACATCGGCAACAACGAACCAACCCCACCACCTCAAGAAACCACCCCTCCAGACCTCCCTCCACAAAATAATGAGGATCCCCCAACACTCCCCGCTGCTCTACAGCTAGACATCGCCCCCAAAACACCGGGAATTTTGGGCAATGCAACATACAACTTCGACTTCCTACCCGCATATGCTGCCCACATTGGCATGACAGCAGAAGACTTTTACTGGATACAGCCAGACTCCGGCATTGCAATATGGGCAAACCTGCCACTGCACAATGTACAAATTGTCACACTAGACCACGATTGGGACGAGCCTAACCAGCTCTACGTCGTTTCCGCCATCTTGCACGAAATAGCCTATCTGCCCGCAAACACACCGCTAGTGCTTTCGCGGTTTATAATGGTTGGTGGAGTCTTGCCAACAGAAGGCATCACGTTTGAGGATGAGAGCGGCCGCCGGCGTTATTTCGCTATTTTAGACAACCGCCGCGACGACGACCCACCTTTTTTCCTGCGTGAGTTTGAAAACAATGGCGTTATGCTGCCGCAAGAGCCAATTGCAAACGCACCACCTACACAACCGGAAAACAACGCCTACACCCTCAACTGGCTAATCGAACCCTCCCTGCCGTACGCAAGCATTACACTATGTGTTTGCGGCCAATTCCGAGACGAAAACTGGCAGATAATAGACCCAAATACCGGGCAGCTAACCGGAAACCCGCACCTTGGCCATGGCGGCGGCCCAGAGCCTTGGGTGTATGACCCACGGCTTGGCCTGTTTGGCCACTCTGGCAGCGGCTTGTTTTACAACTATCTCATGGGAATGCACCCCATAGCCGACTTTGAAGCTGTTTTGAGTGAAATGTTTGGACCTAGCCAGGCGGAGTGGTTTCTTGAATCTGCAAACGGGTTGATAATTGTTGAGGCAGTGGACTATACCATGCAAGAACCCCTAGATTGGGACGAAGATGCCTGGACTTTGCCAATGGCGGCTTTCTCTGGCAATTTCGCGCTTATGTACAACCGCGAGCTTGTAACCGATTTTATCTATAGTGGAGGAAACCAGATACGACGGTATTTTGATGTGCAAACCAGCCACCCGTTTGCGGCAATGCAGCTTGGTGGTATGTGGGGCTTGGTAGACCACCGTGGTAATACCATAATGCCATTTGTTTTTGAGAACTTGGTTTTGATAAATGAAAGTACTGCGTTTGCAAGGTATAATGGTGTGTATGGTGTGCTAAGCATCCGCTGAATAAATATAACAAAAAAACCCGCGACAGAGGGAACTCCCTTGTCGCGGGTTTTGTATGGTCGGGCGAATGTGTGCGTTAAGCGGGAAGCGGTTTGCCGCAGGCAAACTAGCGGCGCAAGCACACGTTTATTCGCCACAGCGAAAGTCACGTTACTGAATTTCGTTTACTATATAGCGGTTAAAATCCTCTTCCCCAGCGTGCATACAATGTGATATTGCTATCAGGTATAATTGAGCTTTCGTCTATTCGCTCATCTACAGCACCAGGCAAACGAGTAGTGAACCAGCCCATGAAAAAACGCGCATCAAACTGTGGTGTTAGAAGCTGCCAGTCAAATTGTGTACCGGGTTCTGCAGTAAATATATGCAAACCTCCCATCATACTATAAGCTTCTAATGGCAGGTACTCGTACTCGCCAAACGGCAGCAGTGGAGTGCCTCTCATCACACAGTTCCCAAATACGCCACCCATAGGGTCTAGGGTTATTGTAACATGCCATACCGCACTTGCCGTAATATCGCGGTCTAAAACAGTGGTTGGTAAAATCCGCTCTCTCTCGCCAACCTCAGGCATATAGTACCACCCGGCAAACTCGCGCCCGCTCAAAACCGGGTTTGGCAACGGGCCAACAGGGCTGCCCTGTGGTACGGTTATGGTGCTTGTGCCTACCGTGCCGCCGCGTGGGTCTAGGGTTAGGGTAAATGGTGTAAGTGGTATAGTCTCCCACTGTGCGTGTACAGTAGTGTCGGTATAGATTGGGGTAGCAAAGTCGAAGGCTGTGCCGCCTGTTGCATCTGTAAACCAGCCGGTAAAGTTATATCCGTTGCGTGTTGGGGTGTATAGCGGCTCTGTTGCTGTTGTGCCAGCTGCGATAGTTTGTGGTGGAAAGTTTGATTGTGGCTCGCCGCCATGTAGGTTGAAAGTAAGGGTGAATTGTGGAGGCGGGGGTGGTTCTTGGTCTAAGATTTGCTTGATTTCCTCTAGTTGATCCATGTGGAATAGGCTGTCGCGGGAGGTAAAGTCATGCCAGCCGCCAGATGTTACCCTTGTAGCAACGATATGCTGCTCGCCGGTATTTACCGTGTTTGCATGGAAAGTTATCCCAACCTCCGTACCCACAGGGATATCACCACTGAGAGAGTCGATTACGGTTGCAAAGAAGACGTCATGGTATGTCCAATCTGTGGACTCTAACTGATGAGACAATACACGTGGCCGGTCAATTTGGATAACCATAACATTTGGTGAGCCAAGGACTATATCCTCTGTAGCATCCGACCTAATTAACATATCCCCACGCGGCGGCCGGTCTCGGTCTCGTATTATCGCTTCGATATGGTTAATAATGTCATACCTTGTCAACCCATCTGCACCAAGGTCCAAATCGTCATCTGACCGGATGTATAGGTAATTTCTGTACATTAGGCTATTGGCTGGGTTGTCTAAGTCAATTACGGCATTGCGGATAATTGTGTAATTATCGATATGCATGGTGGTATATGGCCAAGGGTCATGATGGAGTACTAATATATAGTCTGCTCCGGGCCTAAAGCCTAAATCCCTTACCAAGAATACTGAACTATCCGCAGCATAAACAAATATCCTATCTGCAGCATTGCCCAAAATCCTGTCAACAACTATAAACTCAAGCTCTGTAGCCTCTGTTGCATTAAATTGCCTGCGCCCTACATACTGCACTATCACTACATCAGTAGCAGAGTATCGTAAAGACTGTTCAAAAGTCAATGGCAAAAGCGAGACAGAAATATTATAACTCCCTTGATAATCTTCAGACACACGCTCTGGCTGTGTATCATAATCGTCAACCTCAACATGTGCGTTACCACTACAGGCACTCAAAAATATAAATAAACCCAACAGTGCAATTAAAGTTTTTTTCATAACAAGTCGACTCCCTTCTATCTAAAGCGGTCATAAATCTGCCGCAAATGTCTTACCTCTGCCGGCCGCAGGGCAGAGGCATGCCAAGCATTGGCATGCATTACATCAAGTCTATTTGCCTGTATGTCAAGCGAGTGTCCAAAAAAACCTAATGAATGCCAAATCATACCCCAACGTGCATACAGCGTAATGTTGTAATTGGGTACAACGGTATTAGGTGTCACCCGCACGCCGCCAACAGGTGCAGTATACCAGCCTTCAAACTCACGCCCTGCTGGTCCATTAATCGGAAACAGCAGGTCAGCAGGTTTACCATTGGTTGTGTGTTACTATATATGTGAACCCTTGCAAACTCTGCTATCTAGTCAGGTTTGCGGGGAGTAGCCGTTGGGTAACGGGGTATGTAGCAGAGGACATGGTATTGATTGTGGTTACATTTTTCTATATACAACTTATTGTATCTCCCTCTCGCGATACTGTCAATATATTTTTTCGACAATTTTCACAAATTATATAACTCTTGTAAATTTCCGTAAATTCCCAAAGCAAGTGCCACAGTGAGACAAGACATGGCGTTTAGTATGGTAACAAGCGAAAAATCAAGGTGCATTTACTATGAGAAAACAAGATACGAGAGAGAAGCAGTT
>Ga0123355_10003132_pt1 | contig 23621 bp, 18 predicted proteins | sample TergutEmb28metaG_3_FD_89872 | JGI IMG/M metagenome (GOLD analysis project Ga0123355, IMG submission 89872) | Embiratermes neotenicus P1 segment gut microbial communities from Petit-Saut dam, French Guiana - Emb289 P1 | ecosystem: Host-associated > Arthropoda: Insects > Digestive system > Gut ... | reverse complement strand
GACTGCGGACGACCGAGGGCGGTCGTCCCTACAGACTATAATGATATGGGGATTTTGTAATTGCCTAGAATTTTACAGCTTGATCCGCATGTGGCGGATCTTATCGCGGCGGGTGAGGTTGTTGAGCGACCTGCATCCGTTGTTAAAGAGCTTATTGAAAACTGCATTGACGCCGGTGCGAGTGTTATCACTGCCGAAATCTCTGCCGGCGGCATGACTTATATTCGCATTACTGACAATGGCTGCGGCATCGAACCTGAAGATGTTAAGACAGCCTTTCTTCGTCATGCAACAAGTAAGCTTAAAAATGCCGAGGGGCTTGAGGCTATCGGAACTTTGGGCTTCCGCGGAGAGGCGCTTGCAGCAATAGCAGCGGTATCTCGGATTGAGTTTCTGACAAGAGTGCCGGGCGCAGATGAGGGTACGAGGCTGCTGCTTGAAGCCGGTAATCTTATTGATTTTTCTCCTGTTGGCTGCCCGGAGGGAACGACGATTATAGTCAGAGATTTGTTTTATAACACACCGGCCCGCCTTAAGTTTATGAAGTCCGACCGCGCCGAGGGTTCTGCGGTTGCGATAGTTGTGCTCAGGTGTGCGCTTGCGCGTCCTGATGTATCTGTGCGGTTTATAAAAGACGGCAAGACAGAGTATCACACACCGGGCGATTCTCGTGTGGATTCTTGTGTTTACAGCTTGTTTGGCAGGGAGTTTTCCGCAGGGCTGCTTAAGGCTGATTCTTCCGATGAAGTTATTTCTGTTTCGGGGCTTATTTCTTCTCCTGATGCTGCCCGCGGAAACAGAAGCAACCAGTTCTTCTTCGTAAACGGCAGACCCATAAAGTCGCTAACTCTTCAAACTGCGCTTGAAAAAGCTTTTAATAACTTGCTCCCGTCGGGGCGTTTTCCCTCTTGCATACTTTATATCTCTACAAAACCCTCTGATGTGGATGTAAATGTCCATCCAGCAAAAACTGAGGTTAAGTTTGTTTCTGACAAACAAGTCTTTGATGGAGTTTATTATGCGGTGCTGGGGGCTTTAGAGCGCGGTAGAACTTCGCTCAGGTCCGGAGATATAGGTCAGGATATAAATACAAAAAATTCTCCAATTCAAGACGCTCTTTTTGCAAAAGAAATTCCCGATTCCGGAGCTAAAAAAAGCAGATATAGCTCCAAATCCGGCGGCGGATTCAGGTCAATGGATACGGATGAATTCCGCAGCACATTTGTTTCTGAAAAATCTGTACCGTATAAACGCAATCCCTTTGCAAGCACCGGCAGCGCAACGCGCATAAGAAAAGATATCCCCCCATATAAACCCCGCACGGAAAATAACAATTCTGCAGGGGTGTTACGTGAAACGCCCATACAACATAGCGATGACAATGATGCACAAACGACAGGGGTATTGCACGAAATGCCATTGCAAAATGATGTCCGCGGTGATTCAGAAAACAATCAAGCACCGGTAGAGGCGTTGCCCGCAACCCCCTTATTGGACTATGACCATGATACACACGCAGGGGCATTGCCCGCAACGCCCCTACAAAACGATAACCATAATATTTTAGAGGGCGGTGCAAGCCCATCCCCCAGAATTATCGGCGAGGCGTTTAGTTCATATATTATCGCACAATATGACGACAGTGTTTGGTTTATTGATAAACATGCTGCGCACGAGAGACTTCATTTCAATGCACTCAAGAGCGAGAATTTTGAGCCTATGTCTCAGAATCTTATCACTCCGGTTGTATGCAGGTTTGACCTTGAGGATGTTTCTCTCATTTTGGAAAACTCGAATCTGCTGGATGGCTTGGGCTTTGAGGTTGAGAGTTTTGGCGATGATTCAGTTGCAGTCCGGCGCATTCCGTCTGAGATAGATATTGATGAAACAGAGTCGATATTATCTGATATTTGCTCTATTCTAAGGTTCGGCGGCACTGTGGATGCTGCAAGACTTGATGGAATTTATAAGACGATAGCTTGTAAGGCTTCGATTAAAGCAGGCAAAAATTCAACTCATAGAGAGCTTGAGATACTTGCGGCAAAAGTTTTTTCAGGTGAAGCTTCACATTGTCCGCATGGACGTCCTGTATTTTTCGAGATTTCAAAGGCTGAGCTTGATAAGAGGTTTAAGCGAAGCTAATGAAAAAGATACTCAAAGATGATGGACAGCAAATTTTAAAAGATGCCCATGTTATTGTGATTACAGGGCCGACGGCTTCCGGAAAGTCTGCTGTTGGCGTTTCGCTTGCTAAAGAGATTTCCGGCGAGGTTGTTTCTGCCGACTCAATGCAGATATATAAACATATGAACATCGGCACTGCAAAGCCTACAGAAGATGAGATGCTCGGTGTGCCTCATCATTTAATCAGCATTATCGAGCCGTGGGAAGATTATTCTGTTGCCCGCTATATTACTGAGGCTTCGGAATGCATTGATGATATTTTAAGGCGCGGAAAAACACCGATACTTGTCGGCGGAACAGGTCTTTATATTGATTCTCTATTGTCCGGGCGCGGATTTTCGGCACGCGGAAATGAAGATTTGCGCAAATCACTTGAAGTAGAATATGACACCATCGGCGGTGATCTCATGCTTGCAAGACTGGGTGCATTTGACCCGCTCAGTGCGAACAGATTGCACTCTAATGATAAAAAAAGAATCGTCCGGGCTATTGAGGTCTTTGAGATAACAGGCAAGACCATTTCGCAGCACGATTTAGAAACAAAATCCCTGCCGCCCCGATACAATTCTTTGAAAATTGCGCTTACATATTCCTGCCGGGCTGAGCTCTATGCAAGAATTGATGACCGTGTAGACAAAATGATCGCAGATGGGCTTGAGCATGAGGTGCGTTCCTTGTTAGATGCAGGCGTGAAAGCTGATGCAACTTCAATGCAGGCGATAGGTTATAAAGAGATGGTTGGGGCTATTTTTGGTGAGTTTGATATGATGCAAGCTATCGACAAAGTAAAAATGGAGTCCAGAAGATATGCAAAGCGTCAGTTGTCGTGGTTTAGGCGGGATCAGGACATAAAATGGATAACATGGGAAAAAACACCTGACATATCCCAAGCAATCAAGGAAATCAAAGAGGTTAGATATGAAAAGAAGTGATTTTTTTATAAGGCTCATGACCGGAGTGCTGTTTCTCGCTGTTGCGAGTTATATAGGCATCTACCTCTACAATGCAGTTATGAATGTTTTTGAAACAACAACTGCAATAAGTTATTCAGTTGAGGAAACATTTACCGCTGAGGGCTTTGTCGTCCGAACCGAATCTGCCTTGACGGACATCAGCGGAAACTCCGTTATCTCTACAGTCAGAGAGGGTGAACGCGTCGCAAATGGGCAAGCCGTCGCCGTTGAATATTTGACCGGTGCTGCCCTTGATGTTGCCGGTGAAATCCGCACTCTCCGTATGCAGATAGCACAGCTTGAAGCCGCAGGAGGCGGCAGAGATATCGAGGCATCCCGGCTTGAGAATGTCAAGGATCTTTCGCAAGCTGTTTTGGACGGTAATCTCAGCAGACTTGATGAAATATCTCTGAACATAGAAACTCTTGTTTTTGAAAGCGATCTTCCGGCAGAGGTTAATCTTGATCAGAAACGTGCCAGACTTGAGACATTGGAACGCCGGACTGAGGGGATGAGAACCTTCTTCGCACCTTTCAGCGGTACTTTTTCACATGTCATTGACGGATTTGAGCATATAGGGCCGGACGCACTCACTGAAATCATGCCTGCGGGGCTTGAGGACCTGTTCCGCTCTCCCGGCAGAACATCGGGAGTCGGCAAGCTTGTAACTTCGTTTAAGTGGTATTTTGCTTCTGTCATGGAGTCAGATGATGCTTCCCGGCTGAGAACCGGTCAGCGTGTGATGCTTCAGTTCTCCGGGGCTTTTCACACGGACAAGGAAATGGTCATTGAGCGCGTCGGCAGAAGCGATGACTATGGGATGAGTGTAGTGATTTTTTCAAGTGATAGAGCCATTCACGATGTTGCCATGTTTCGGCAGCTCAGTGCTGAAATCGTTTTTGATGTCGTCACGGGAATACGCGTACCGCTGGATGCTGTCCATCTTGATGATAGTGATAATACTTTGTTTATCTTCCTGCAAACAGGCGCTAGGGCGGAGAGAGTAAATATAGAAATTCTGCGTGAGTATGAGGATGTTTTTCTTGTGCGGTGCGGCACTGAGGCCGGTACACCTTTGCGTCCGGGTTCGACGATTATTGTCAGGGCGAATAATTTGTATCATGGGAAAGTTGTAGGGTAAGAAAGAACATGGATTCGAAAAATAAGGGGTTAATGATAGGCATACTTTGTTATGTCCTATGGGGAGTTCTTCCCGCTTTTTGGAATTTGTTGTCAGGGGTAAATCCCCTGCTTATACTTTGTGCAAGGGTTGTTTTTGCGTTTATTTTTATGATGTGTCTGCTTGCTGTTACCGGAAAGATGCGGCTCTTTTGGGCTACATTTACCGATAAGAATAAAATGAAATATCTGGTGCCGTCCGCTGTGCTTATTGCTTTTAATTGGGGGCTTTTTATCTATGCTGTCAATACCGGGCAGATCATGTACAGCAGTCTCGGTTATTATATGAATCCGCTGATAGCGTTTTTGCTGGGTGTGATTATTTTTCGTGAAAAATACACTGCGCTTCAGCTCGTTGCGGTCGGTCTGGCATTTACCGGTCTGCTTGTTTCGATCATCGCTTATGGGCGTGTGCCGATTATTTCTATTAGTTTGGCTCTTTCGTTTGGTGCATATGGTGTGCTCAAGAAGAAAGCAAATGCAGACCCTAATTCCGGCATTGCTATTGAAAGTCTGATTATTACGCCGTTTGCGCTTATTTTTGCGTTTGCTTTTATGACGGATAGCATGAGGGTTGTCAGCACGACGGAGTGGATTCTGCTCGTCGGCGGTGGTATTGCGACAGCTGTTCCGCTTGTTATGTATTCGCGGGCGGTTAATGATATTCCGTTTATTACGGTTGGTTTTTTGCAGTATATAAGCCCTTCGTTGTCTTTACTTTACGGCCTTTTGGTCGGTATCAGGCCGACGGAATCTCAGATTGTTAGTTTTATATTTATAGGACTTGGGCTTATTGTGTTTAGTATTGCTTTGGTTCGCATCGCTAAAAAGGAGCGATTAGAGCAGGCTCAACAGACCTAACCTGCTCCGCATGTGTACTTCTGTGTGTGCGGACATATTTCGATGCATTTGCCACAGATAGATATTTCTTCATTGTTAAATGCTTGCTTTGATCGCTCCCGCACTGTCATACGGCACTTAACCGAATCGAAGAATTCATCACGGTATATATGAGTTTCCCAAAGCTTGCCTGTTGCGGCCTTTGCCGGACAGGCTTCTACGCATGTCATGCAATTGCCGCAGCGTGATTTATTGACCGGTACGGCTACATCGAGCGGTGCGTCTGTCAGAATGGATGATATGCGCATGGCCGATCCGTACTTATCTGTGACGAGCAGGGCGCATTTGCCGATCCAGCCGATTCCGGCGCGGGTTGCAATTGTTTTGTGCGGCAGGATTGTACTATCTTCTTTATAACCGAAGCCTACTTGCTTACGTGTCTGTGCTATGGCTTTATAGCCCATTTCATTTAGCAGCTTCGCTCCGCTTGTAACGATTGCGTCAAGCTGCTCATTTAGCTTTAAGTACCACTTGTAATATTCCCTCGTGGGGAGTTGTGCGATGCCGCGGATTATTTCTTTCGGATACACAGCCGCGACACTTATGCCGATGGGCATGCTTTCACGTACATCAGCCGGCAATTCGTCAAGACTTCCGAAGCCTACTATGTCTGCTCCAAGATGCAGTAATTCGTTTTTAATTTTTTGGTTTAAGTCTGTCATTTTCATTATTAAACCTCTCGGGAAAAATGTATTTGCTCTTTGATTTTGAGTTATCTTGTCACACCCATTACATATACCGCTTTAATTGCTCATAAAACTTTTCACGCGGCCCGGCGAGAATAACAACCACTATTTTTTTAGGCGTTTCTTTTATCGTGTATGCAATTTCATAATTGGTTTTATTGTAGTAAACATCATAACAAAACACCCCCTGCAAGTCACCGGTTTTCCGCTCACCAATATATGGGTCTGCTGCGATTTCGAGAAATTTTTCGTGAAATAAAGCCTTTAAGCTTTTGTTTCGGATTTTCTTGATAAATTTAGCTGCCGGTGGGAGAATAATTAGGTCATACATGAATCTTCATCCTCAAATAAATCAGCAAGTGTAGCGTATTCTTGCTCACCTCTTGCAGCTTGATCGGCTTCGTCAAGTAGCTTTTCAACTGCCGGTCTGATTTTCCGGCGGTATTCTTTGAATTTTGCAAGTAACTCTTCGCCAGAATATCCTTGTGAAATAAGATCTGCTAAGATTTGTTCGTCAAATTCACCGCTGTCTTGAGCGGGTCTGATGATAATTTGATTGTTATGCATAAAGCAATCTACTTCGTTTTTGATCCCTAAATTGTTGAAAAACTCAATCGGAATCGTGATTTGCCGTTTTTGAGAAACTGATATGCGCTTTTTTGGGATGTTATTGACTTGTTGCTGTATCATAAGACACAACCTCCTTTGATGCCCGATTTCTTTGTTTCTTTGCTCCAATATACTAAATAAGTGCTTGTTTTGTCAAGTTATCTGTATGTACAAGCTGTATTTGTAAATTTGTCCACCGGATATCCACTTTGTCCGCTTGTTAAAAGTGAATACTCACTAAAATTTGTTCCCTCTATGATTGCAAAAATAAAAATTCCATGGAACATTTTCAAAAAATTTTCGTCTAACTATGTATCTACTGCGCAAATTTATAAAACAAGGCGGGGATACTCATGAAAAAAAGATACTTTAGACATGCTCTGTTTTTGATTTTGATACTATCTGTTTCGCTTATCGTATCGGCTTGCAGACAAGATACGGAAGACGAATCATTCAGATATGTTATCGACCCTATAGACCATATAATCGAGCCCTTTTCACGCGGGCCGGTTACTCCTGCTATTGAGTTTATGAGATGGCAGTTTGAAGATGAGGCTACAAGGGATGGCTACACGCTGATTCCGACTCATTTTACCGATACAGGCATCTGTGTTTCAAGTTCTTTCATATTGACTGCGCCGGAGGGTAGCAGGGCCTTAAGCGTCTCTATTGACGGACAGCCCGACCCCATCATTATCAACGACGGTGACTACACTCTCCGCGTGACTCCCTCTGTGCCGCTTTCTCACAATAGTCTATATATTGTGAGAGTTTCACATGCCGGAAGCGAGGATATCACATGGGCATTCCAGACTTCGCCCCGCTTGCAGGTTACCGCTATTCTTCCGGCTCATCAGTCCACTAATGTTCCTGTAAACACAGGGATAGAGGTGAGCTTTTCCCTCAGCGGTCACACTGCGGTAGACGAATTTTTCTCAATTTCCCCGGAAGTAGAGGGCCGCTTCATCACAAGAGGAAATACTTCTGTATTCATGCCCACAAATCCGCTTAGATTCGGTGAAATTTACACCGTCACTATAAGGGCAGGAATCGCAGTAAGCGGCACTAATGAGGTCATAGAGGACAATTTGGTTTTCTCTTTTGAAACAGAGCCTGAAGCAAACTTCGAAAGTCGGCAGAATGATGGAGCTCCGCATGTTCATTTTTCTACAGTATATGCAGAATTTCCATCGTTTGAAGCTCCGCATCTCAGCTTCTGGCTTAGCTATAATTACAGAAGCGGCCGCCCTCAAGTAGAGGCAAGTATTTATCGGTTTAACTCTGCAAACGAAGCCGTTGACGCGCTTAACCGCCTTGTAAATATCCCCCATTGGTCAATTGTCTCCCGTGAGCGTAACCAAGTTGAAACAAGCGGACTCAGGCGCATAGATTCGTTTACTGTGGCACGTGAGAGCAATGACTCATGGATGGAGACCATGACTCTGCCCGGAAGTCTGCCTCCCGGATTTTACTTAATAAACGCGGCTGCCCAAGGCCAAGTGAGCCAAGCAATATTGCAGATTACGGATATTGCGGTACAAGTTGTGGCTGATGAGAGCCAAGCGATAGTTTGGGCAAATGATATGTCAAACGGTATGCCGCTCAGTGGTGCAGAGATTATTGACCCGGTTTCGGGCAGGACTTTCCGCACGGATGAAAACGGTATTGCCATCGTCGAGGGTAACACACTGCGCGGTGAGGGCTTAAACAGGCTTGTTGTCAGAGCTGACACGAGAGAAAATATTGTTATCTTGCAAGCTGCTTCCGGAATAGTTCCACACCCTATGCCTCGCGCTCACGGCATGATCGCCGGTTTTGATATGTGGTGGGGCGGGCAGGGGCAAGCCGACGACAATTACTGGTCAGTGCTTCACTTTGACCGCACTCTGTTTCAGCGTGTTGATACCTTGTATTTTTGGGGATTTGCTGCAAGCAGACAATCAGGAGCACCGCTAGGGGGTAATGTCACAGCGGTACTGACTTCCGCCTCGTGGGGCTGGGGTTGGGGCGGTGCAGACGATACACCTCTTCACAGGCAGACTGTTCCTATCTCGGATGGTTCTTTCAATGGATATGTAAATCTTCCGCATTTAGACCCCGGCTCATATATGCTCACTATTTATTATGGTGACACTACGCTTGCATCTAAGTTTTTTGAAGTGCAGGACTTTGTAACACCGCCGTACAGACTGGCAGTTTCAGCGGACAGGCGCGCAGTATTCGCAGGTGAAACCGTAAACTTTACCGCCCGCGGAGAGTTCTTCGAGGGTACGCCTGTTGCTGAACTTGATATCTCGTATAACATATGGGGCTGGCAGCTTCAAAATGACCGCAGAGGAAGCGGACGGACAAATATTGACGGCGTGGTAGATATTTCACCCGGCACAATAAGAGCAAGTGAAACCGGGCAGGGGCAAGTTGATTTGACCTTGATGGTGGAAGCAACCTTGCCGGAAATCGGTTGGACCATGCAGCATGAGTCTGTAATGGTATTTATCAATGACATCGAAGTTAGGGCGAGAGGAACAAGAACCGGAAACGACGCAAATCTATCTGTCGAAGTTGACCGAATCACAATTGACAGATTAAATGATGAGACCGCTGCAAACCGTTGGGATTATATTGACGGCCCTCGTGACGGGCAAAGGCTTAATGTGGAGATAGTCAGAGTTTGGTGGGATGCGGTGCGCATTGGTGAGAGATATGACTTCGTTACGCGCACTGTAATACCGACTTATGAGCATCACCGCAGGGAAGAAGTTATCGAGCGTTTTGAGCTTCTGACAGACTCTGACGGCAAGGCAAGCAGAGATTTTACCGTGCCTGACAGGGAGAGGGAGAGCTATTTTGCACGTGTGCGGACAACTTGCGGATTCGGCCGTAATATCACTCATGAAGTATTTATCGGCAGAGATTGGACTAATTTCTTCGGAAACGCGTGGGGCAACGAGCTGTTTTTGGATGGTGCACGTCCTTGGGGCGAGGGCTATAGTATCGGCGAAGATGTGAGCCTTACTGTTATGCGCGGTGATGAAAAGGTAACTACAGGCAATGTCCTATTTGTAGTGGCTAACAGGGGTATCTTGCATTATCATGTCGGAACGAATCCTTTGGAATTTACTTTCGATGAAAAACATATGCCCGGCGCTACTGTTCACGCCATTTTCTTCAATGGTCATACATACCATTCGGGATGGCAAATGACTCAGCGGTTAAACTTTAACAGGGATGACCGTATGCTTGATATCAGCATTTCGGTAGATGATGAGTCTTTTCTGCCCGGTGAAATGGCTTCGGTAACAGTGAGTACACGAGACCCGGACGGCAATCCAAAGCCTGCGAATGTGAATATAAGTGTTGTAGATGAAGCGCTTTTTGCACTGAGGGAAAATCATCTTGATACGCTTATGGATTTGTATAGATCTGTCAGTACAGGTATACTAATAAATCATGCTTCGCACCGTACTTTTGTGAGCGATGGTGTGTTTTATGGGGAAAGTCTGGGTTTGGCGCGGAATGCTTTTGCAGCAGATGCTCCGGTGATGGCAGAGGCAGAGTTCTTCGCAGCTGATGATGGAGCAGCAGGCGGTGCAGCCGGATCTACCCATATCAGGGCGATATTCGAAGATACAGCTTATGTTCATACGGTTACAACCAATGCGCATGGTGAGGCGAGATTTTCTTTCATGCTTCCGGATAATATTACTTCATGGAGGCTGACCGCTTCGGGCGTTACTACGGACTTTTATGCAGGTAATGCTACTGAGAATATAAGGGTTACGATTCCGATGTTTTTAAATTACTCACTGAATAATGTGTTTCTCGTTGGGGATGCGCCTTATGTCGGGGTAACTATCTTCGGAACTGCTCTAACCGGCAGAGAATCGGTAACTTTCACTGTTTGGGATGAAAATTCTCCCGATAATGTGCTCACTGCGACAGGCTCACCATTTGAGAGAGTCAATATTCCTCTGTGGGATATGACGGAGCTTGGGGGTCACGCCATTGTTATCTATGCGGAAACAGACACAGGGCTGAGCGATGCTGTACGGCACACTTATCATATTTTGGAGTCTCACAGAACGGTTGATACATCGGTATTTTATGATGTAACTCCCGGCATGGCATTTGATATAGGCAGACCGGGACTTACAAATATCACTTTTTCTGATCATGGGCGCGGACAATTTCTTTGGCAGCTCACAGGTATGCGCCATGTGCGCGGTGACCGCATTGAGGGGCTTGTGATGCGCAGAGAGGCAAATCGTCTCTTAAGGCAGCACTTCCCTGATATGGATATTTTCTTCATGGCTGATGCTTTTGAGCCAAGCATATATCAGCAAGCAGACGGCGGAATCGGTATGCTGCCTCATGCTTCAAGTGATTTGGCGCTAACGGTCAGGGTTTTACCGTTTATCCGTGATGAAGTAAACTTACAAGCACTTAATAACTATCTTACAAATATTTTTATGACATCAACGGGAGAAAACAGAATCATCGCTCTATACGGGCTTGCACAGCTCGGTGCACCTGTTATTCAGGAACTTCATATGTATGCAAGGGCTGAGAATCTTTCTATTAGTGATGCCGCTTATCTTGCGCTTGGGCTTAATGCTGTGGGCGAGAGACATCGGGCAATCGAGCTTTTTGAAAGTCATATAATGCCCCATATACAAAGTATGGCTCCATATTACCGCATCGAGGGTGATTACCGTTTCCGTGATACATCAGTTGTTGCACTTCTTGCTCAAGCTCTCGGCAGACCGGAACGAGATGGTCTGCATAGGTACACTGAAAGGCACAGACGCGATGATTTGCTGACGCAAGTGGACAGGCTTACTTTTATCTCCCGTGAGATAGGTTTGTTAAATGATACAGATGCAAGCATTACTTACACAATGTTCGGGCAGTCGTTTACTCAAGATCTTTCGGGCGGCAGGCTCTTTACTCTCAGAATTCCCACGATGAATTTAAATGAGTTTGCAATCACCGGTATTACAGGGGATGTCGGGGCTGTTTCTCTCCACTGCGTACCGCTCGAAGAGATGGAAGCTATTGATAATAATATCACTATCAGACGGCAATTTTTCAGAGCCGGATCGAGGACTCCTGCCACAACATTTAACGAGGGCGATCTTGTACGTGTGGAGATTACGATAGACTACACGAGAAGTGCGCTCAGGGGTTCATACGCAGTGACTGATTTTCTGCCTGCGGGGCTTGTGTTTGTGCGTGATTCTGCCAGAGGTCAGGAGCAGGGCGGTGAAAATCGCTTAAGAGCATGGGCAACAAGCGAGGGGCAGCGAGTCATGTTCTTCGACCATAACAGTGATTTCCGAAATCCTGTACGGACGTATTTTTATTATGCGAGGGTTATAAATCCCGGAGTGTTTACCGCAGAGGGTACGATTGTGCAAAATCTTGGGGCAAGAGAGTATCTGACGGTTGGAGATTCGGCAGTAATTCGGATAAACGGTTAAGGACAACCCCCGACTCCTGCGGAGTCACCCCCTTCGTATCGAAGGGGGCAATGAATAAAATGCACTGACTAACGCCCCCTTCGATACGAAGGGGGTGCCGCCGTTTAGGCGGCGGGGGTTGCCCGAAAGGCAAGTATTTCATTCCACAAAATCTCTCCAATTTAGCTTATACTTTACACATTTCGTTTGTGATTGTATAATGTAGGTTGATTTGCTGTTTCATTTAATTGAAACGGTGCGGAGGATTTTTTGTTTGAACAATAATATTTCAGATAATATAAAGCGCATTCGTGAGGAAATCGCGGACCTTGCGATAGCGTCCGGACGCAAGCCGGAAGATATCACTCTTGTAGCTGCATCGAAAACCCGAAACGCCGACGAAGTGCAACAAGCTATCCGTGCCGGTGTAGATGCTTCCGGCGAAAATCGAGTTCAAGAGATGCTCAGCAAGCACTCTGAGGGTGCATATTCAGGCGCTCCGCTTCACTTTATCGGCACACTACAGTCTAATAAAGTCCGCCAAATCGTCGGGGTTTGCGATCTTATTGAGTCTGTGGATTCCTCCGCTCTGGTGACACTCATCGGCAAAAAAGCGGTATCATTGGGTATCGTGCAGAACATACTTATTGAGGTCAATATCGGAAGAGAACCTCAGAAGTCAGGAATTTTGCCGGAAGAGCTCGATGATATCTTCGGCCTTATTTCGCAAACAGATGGCATTTTTGCACAAGGACTCATGACAATTCCGCCATTTTACGAAGAAATTGAAAGAAATTGTAACTATTTTGACGCAATGATGAAGCTTTTTGTTGACATTGGAGCAAAAAAATACGATAATACCGCTGTGCGACTATTATCAATGGGCATGAGCGACAGTTATGCTGATGCTATTCGGGCCGGGTCGAACATGGTCAGAATAGGCTCTGCTATTTTCGGAATGCGCTAGGACAGCGTGGACATGAGTTTTAAAAACCAAGTTCCTAATTATATTAAAATTAGGAAATCTAAGGAGGATTTAAGAAATTGGGATTGTTTAACGAACTGAAGAAACTAACCAAGCCTTATGACGATGAGGACGATTTTGAGGAATTTGAACCAAGAAAGTCGGATGACTTACCGCCACCTCCTAAGACCACCGCACAGGCTCGAAGCTCATACGGTGAGTTTGGAGAGCCGCGAAGCACGACCAGCAATAAGGTTGTGAATATTCATGCGACTGCACAATTACAGGTTGTGCTTGTTAAGCCTGAAAAATTTGAAACAGCCGCTGAGGTTGCAGATCACTTGCGCGAAAGGCGTACAGTTGTCTTAAATCTGGAGCAAACAAACAAGGATATCGCCCGCCGTCTCGTAGACTTTTTGAGCGGTGTTGCATATGCTCAAGATGGTAAGATCAAAAAGGTCGCTGTCAATACTTATCTCATCACGCCTTACAATGTAGATCTCTTGGGCGATTTGATTGATGAGCTTGAGAATAACGGGCTGTATTTTTAATTATATTTCGATAAGCCGAAAGGATGGAGAGTAAATGCTCACACCGCAGGAAATTACTGATAAAGTATTCGTAAAAGCCGTTTTTGGCGGTTATGACATGACGGGGGTAGATGATTTCCTTGAGTCCCTTTCCGCAGATTACGCTGCACTATATAAGGAAAACGCCATTTTGAAAGGCAAGCTCAAGGTGCTTGTCGAGAAAGTCGAGGAATATCGTTCCACTGAGGACGCTATGAGAATGGCTTTGCTCACTGCTCAAAAAATGGGTGAAGAAATCACCATTGAGGCAAATAAACAAAAAGAAGAAACCCTCAAAAGCGTTAATATCGAGGCAAAAACTAAGCTCACTGAAATCAAGAGACTCATAGCCGATGAGCAGGCGAAGCTTAACATAGCAAGCAAAGAAACTGCTAAGTTTATCCGTCTGTCACAAGCTGTCATGCAGAAACACTCCGAGTTTTTAAAGAAACTTGAGACTGCTAAACGTGCAGCCGTGCCCGATGTTGTTGCTCCGCCTCCAACACAGGAAGAACAGGTTGCGAGCGTTGCAAGCGAGATTGAAAGCTCCGTGGGTAAAATCGTAGGCAATAGCAATGAGTCGGATGAACAACCTGTCTCTTCTGAGCCGGAGGCTGTCTATGAGCAAGAGACCATCCATGATGATACTGCTGCTGAGGATGTTGAATTTGATGCAAATGGTGTAATGCTTTATAACGAAGATGAGCCATCTTCTACACCCAGACCAAAATTTGATTTTGATGATTTAAAATTCGGTGCCAATTTCGACAAGGACTAATACCACGTTATTACAATGCTGTTGCTAGTGTACCGTTTACGAAATAACTTGGTCTATTTCGTAAACGATACACTAGATTGACTTAACAAGAGGAGAAATCAATGTCTCAGGACTATAACTCAACAATAAATCTGCCAAAAACTGATTTTCCGATGCGGGCAGGGCTTCCGAAACGCGAGCCGGAATTGCTCAAAGGCTTTTATGAAAAGGAAATATACAAAAACTTGATGGAAAAAAACAAGGATAAACCATCGTATATTTTGCATGACGGCCCTCCATTTTCAAACGGCGATATCCATATCGGCACGGCAATGAATAAGATTATCAAGGATATTATTGTCCGCGAGAAGAATATGTCGGGCTTTTATGCGCCATATGTTCCGGGTTGGGATAATCACGGTATGCCTATCGAGAGCGCAATTATAAAGAAAAATAAGCTTGACAGGAAGAAAATGTCCATTCCTGAGTTTCGTAATGCTTGCAGTGCGTTTGCTTTAGACTATGTTGACAGGCAGCGTGAGCAATTTAAGCGATTGGGAGTTATCGGAGATTGGGACAATCCTTATCTTACAATGTCGCCGAAGTTCGAAGCTGAGGAAGTCCGTGTTTTCGGTAAGATGTTTGAGCAAGGCTATATATACAAGGGCTTAAAGCCTGTGTATTGGTGTCCTCATGACGAAACTGCACTTGCAGAAGCTGAGATTGAGTATGCCGAAGATCCTTGCACAGCAATCTATGTCAGCTTTAAGATAAAAGATGCAAAGGGCGTCTTAGATGATGTTCCGAACGCGGAAAATGCAAGCATCCTGATCTGGACAACTACTGCTTGGACACTCCCCGGTAATGTCGCTATCTGTCTCGGTCCGAAAATCGAATATGCCGTTTGCCGTGCAAACGGCGGAGTCTATATCCTTGCAACTGAGCTTGCCGAAACCGTCTTTAAAGAAGCCGGAATCGAAAAATTTGAAATCCTTAAAAAAGTAAAAGGCTCAGACCTTGAACATGTAACTGCTCATCACCCATTTTACGACCGCGAATCTCTCCTCATACTCGGCGATCATGTCACTGTAGAAGCCGGTACAGGCTGTGTTCATACTGCGCCCGGTCATGGTGTCGATGACTTTAATGTCTGCCGTAAATATCCTGCAATCCCAATGTTCACTCCTGTGGATGACCGCGGCATTATGACTGAAGAGGCTCTGCAATACGGCGGAATGTTTTATTCCAAAGCTGCTGTTCAGATCATCGAGGACTTAAAAGCAAGCGGTGCGCTGTTTGCTTCAGAAGATATAATTCACTCCTATCCGCACTGCTGGCGTTGTAAAAATCCTATAATTTTCCGTGCGACCGAACAATGGTTTGCTTCTGTTGAAGCGTTAAAAGCTACTGCTGTTGCAGCTTGTGATGAAATAAAGTGGATACCTGAGTGGGGCATGGACAGAATGAAATCTATGCTTCTTGAACGCTCTGATTGGTGTATTTCCCGTCAGCGTCATTGGGGCTTGCCGATACCTGTTTTCTATTGCAATGATTGTGAAAAGCCTGTGTGTACACCTGAGACAATAGAGACTGTCGCTGAGTTATTCGGCGAAAAAGGCTCTAATGCTTGGTATGAAATGGAAGCGAATGATATCTTGCCTGATGGTTTTGCTTGTCCTCACTGTGGGAAAAGCGGCTTTACTAAAGGCTCTGATTCCCTTGACTGTTGGTTTGATTCCGGCTCAACTCATGCTGATGTTCTGAGTTCAGGGTCTTTTCCCAACCTGAGATTCCCTGCAGACCTTTATCTTGAGGGCGGAGATCAATACCGCGGTTGGTTTCAGTCATCAATGCTTACAAGTATTGCAACTAACGGCGTTGCGCCGTATAAAAGAATTATCACACATGGCTGGACTGTTGACGGAGAGGGCAAGGCGATGCACAAATCGCTCGGTAATGCTGTCGCTCCTGAAGAAGTCATCAAGGATTACGGCGCGGATATACTGCGTCTGTGGGTCGCTTCGACTGATTATAGGGTCGATACAAGAATATCAAAAGATATTCTCAAGCAGCTATCCGATATTTATCTGAAAATCCGAAACACTTCACGCTTTATCTTAGGCAATCTCAATGATTTTGACCCTAATGTGCATATGGTCTCCATAGGGGATATGCCGGAGCTTGACAAGTGGGCTTTATCGAGGCTTAACAAGCTGATAACCGGCGTTAGGGCTTCTTATGAGAGATATGAATACCATACGATATATCATGCTGTCCACAATTTCTGCACAGTGGATATGTCAAACTTCTATCTGGATATCATAAAAGACAGGCTCTATTGTGATATCACTGACGGAACTCCGCGCAGAAGTGCGCAGACGACTATCTATATAATTCTTGATGCGCTCGTGCGGATACTTGCGCCGCTCCTTGCTTTTACTCCGGAAGAGATATGGGCAATGATGCCTCATCATGATGGTGTTGACAGTGAAAGTGTCATGTACAATGCAATGCATGAACCTCTCTCCGAGCGTTCTTTCACACCTGATCAAGAGGCAGTTTGGGATAAGCTTATGAGATTGCGCACCGATGTCAACAAGGCTCTTGAGCTCGCCCGCGCTGAGAAAATCGTCGGCAAGCCGCTGGAGGCAGAGGTCACATTGTTCCTTGATGAGTCTGCTGCGGCAGCATTTGAGGAAATTGCTGACCGTGATCTTAAGGAACTCTTTATTGTCTCTGATGTAAACATCGTTAAGGATGCTAAAGACGGCTATGAGGGAACAGAGTTTCCGGGCGTTTCCGTTTTGGTAAAAGCAAGTGAGAAGCCAAAATGTGCCCGCTGTTGGAAGCACGATAGTGATGTCGGAAAAAGCGCGGAACATCCGGAACTTTGTATGCGTTGCCTCGACGCAGTTGTGGGGAGGTAGCCGATTATGCTTATATTTGTATTTTCAGCTCTTATAGTTCTTCTGGATCAGTTTTTTAAGCGGTGGATTGTCCGGGTACTCCCTCTGGGTGATACTATGGATCTTATTCCCGGAATCATCAATCTGAGACATGTTCATAATACCGGCGCAGCTTTCGGCATTTTTGCAGGGCATAGATGGCTTCTCGCTGTGATTGCGTTTGTTGCATGTTTGATTTTGATTTTCATATTGCTTCGCTACACTGAGGGATTCTGGGGAACATTGGGGCTTGCGGCTGTGCTTGGCGGTGCTGTAGGTAATCTCATCGACCGGGTTCTTTACGGATATGTTATAGATATGTTTAACCCCTTGTTTGTAAACTTCGCAGTTTTCAACATCGCCGATATATTTATAACACTGGGTTTTATAACTTTCTGCATTCATTTCATCAGCGCGACGGTCAGGCAATCCCGTGAAGAAAAAGAGGGCGCGGACGGTGCTGAAATTGGTTTTGATGATGACGATTATTACGATGACGAGAGTACGGATGAGGAGTATGCTGATCCGTATGAAGAGTTCGAACTTGACGAAAACGGAGAACCCATAAGTCATGACGATTATCAGGATTCTCAAGTGGTTGATACAAAGCCTGATTTTGGTGATCTCGCTGAATATATCGGGCCTACTTCGGATGATGCCGCTTATGATGGGGATGCTGAACCACAAGTTTCTTCGGGTTCTGCACCGGCCTGGCAAGAGTACTATGAGCCTGAACAACCCGAAAGTACTGAAACACTTGATATATTGAGTGCGCTTGAGTCGGAACTTGATGCCGGTGAGGATTATGATGTTGATGCTCTGCTGCGCGAGTATGGATTCGAAGATGATAAAGATTAGTTAACCGCCTTGATGTTGCAGCCAATACGGGGTTTGAATGCTAACCACCCCGCCGCTGCGCGGCACCCCTCCACGGAAGGGAATTTGAGAGTATACTAAACTTCAAGATTTACTAATAAGGAGCCGGCTTGTGAATACAATAGCTCTTTTATGTGAAAATGGCGGGGAACGCCTTGATGTGTTCCTCGCTTCTAATATTTCCGGCCTATCGAGAAATGCCGCTCAGAAGCTTATTGAAAACGGGCAGGTCTCGCTTAAAGGCATTGCTGTTAAAAAGAATCATAGGACTTCGCTCGGTGATGAGTATACTATTATGCAAGATGAGCCGGAAGATATACTCGCTGTACCGCAAGATATTCCTCTTGATATCGTATTTGAGGACGATGATGTTATAGTTGTAAATAAACCGCGCGGAATGGTGGTTCATCCCGCTCCCGGTCATCCTGACGGAACGCTTGTAAATGCGCTGCTCTTTCATTGCGGTGACAGCCTTTCAGGTATCGGCGGAGTGAAGCGTCCGGGGATCGTTCATAGAATCGACAAGGATACTTCGGGGCTTATTCTCGTTGCTAAAAATGACAAGGCGCATCTGTCTCTTGCAGGGCAACTCAGTGACAGGTCGCTCACAAGGATGTATGATGCTGTTGTGCGCGGTGGTTTGAAAAATGACTTCGGAACTATAGATGCTCCGATCGGGCGCCATCGTATTGATAGGAAAAAAATGGCTGTTACTGATATCGGGTCGCGCTCTGCTGTTACTCATTATGAGGTCATCGCCGGATATTCCGGCTATACGCATGTCAGATGCCGTCTTGAGACAGGGCGTACTCATCAGATCCGTGTGCATCTTGCATATATCGGGCATCCTGTTCTTGGGGATACGGTTTATGGGATGAAAAAGCCGGAGCTTGGGCAGTCTAGTCAATGTCTCCATGCGCGGCTTCTTAAGTTTGTTCATCCGTCAACAGGGGAACTTATAGAGCTTAGTTGTGATTTGCCGGATTATTTTACAAAGGTGATTGATAAATTGGAAAAATCTGCACAGTAGGGGCGCCGCTTGCTGCGCCCGCCCGCAAGATTAACCAAAACCACCGTTGGGGCGAACTACGTTCGCCCGCAAGTTGCAACGATTGCCGCACCATTTCAAAAAATTCACAGTATAGGCGGACGTGTATTGATGGATCATGAGTTTTATATGAATCTTGCACTTGATTTGGCGCGAGAGGCAGCCGAAGATGGTGAAGCGCCCGTCGGCTGTGTTATTGTTAGTGCTGATGGGGTTGTTATAGGTCGCGGGCGGAATCGCAGGGAAAAAGAAAAATCCGCACTTGCTCATGCGGAAATAGAGGCTATTGATGAGGCTTGCAGAGCTGCTAATGACTGGCGACTTGACGGGTGCTCGCTTTATGTTACGCTTGAGCCTTGTCCGATGTGTGCAGGTGCTGTTATTATGTCTCGTGTGCATAAGGTTTTTTATGGTGCCGGGGATGAACTTACAGGGTCTTGCGGTAGTGTTATCAATCTTTTTATGGAGTCATATGGGCAGCGTACACAGGTCACAGGGGGGATACTCACTGATGAGTGTTCTGCATTGCTTACAGGGTTTTTCCGTGGCATTCGAGGCAGTAACGCTACTTCGCCCTTACGAGAATCAAAAAGGTCTGAATTGGCAACGCGTAAACAAAATCGTTTGAAAAATTATGTTTATAGTCAAAATGGTACATATTTTATAACCATCTGTATAAAAAATCGAGAATGTTTGTTTGGAGAAATTATATTACCCCAATCGTACGACAATCCTGTAGGGGCGATTAGTAATCGCCCGCCCCATGTTGATTTATCGGAAAATGGCATAATTGTAGAAACGGCCATTAATATGATTCCCAATTTCTATAAAAACGTAGTTGTTGATCGATATGTTATAATGCCAAATCATGTTCATTTGTTAATATCAATAAAAAATGGTGATGACAATATCCAAACACACGGGCGATTAGTAATCGCCCCTACAACGATTTCGGTCGTTGTGAAAGAATTAAAATCATATGTTTCCAAACAAATCGGATATTCCATTTGGCAAAAATCATTTCACGACCATATCATACGAGATGAAAAGGACTACATTCAAATTGCAAATTATATTGATAATAATCCTGCAAACTGGGAAAAAGATCGCTTTTATGATGGCGTTGTGTATGGGGACGGGGCGTTATAACTTTCAATTATGAGGATAATATTTTACTATGAGAATGAGAAGAAAGCGTAATCTGGATTCGCGTATGGAAAGATGCGCGGATTTGTTGATTGGTGACCCTGCTTCGATGCAGGGAAATTGGCTTACAGAAAGTGAGTTTGATGAGATTTATTTAGAGCTTGGCTGCGGAAAAGGGCGTTTCATTGTAGAAACTGCAAAATCTTCGCCTAACGCTCTTTTCATCGGTGCGGAAAAAGCTGAAAATGTTCTGGTGCTCGCCCTTGAACGGGCTATGAATGAGGAGATCAATAATGTGCGGTTTATAAATGGTCTTGTTGATTATATCGGTGAATATTTTGCGACGGATGAGGTTTCCGGGATTTATCTCAATTTCAGCGATCCTTGGCCGTCGAAAAGGCATGTCAAGCGGCGCTTGACTTCGCCGATTTTTTTGGAATTATACCGTCAAATTCTGCGCCCCGGCGGTGAAATTCATTTGAAAACTGATAATCTTCCGCTTTTTGAATATTCACTGGAAGAGTTTAATAATGCGGGCTTTGCTGTACTCAGTGAAACTCGTGATCTGCATAAAGACGGCCTAACCGGGATTATGACCGAGTATGAGACGAAATTTCACGAGCAAGGCGTGCCGATAAATAAGTGCATAGCAATTAACAGTTAACAATTAACAATTGATAATTAACAACCAATTTTAGATCATCGGATACATACACGATACACTATTTGCATACTATTATTTGCAGCAAAACAACTCTTAATTGTTAACTGCGAAAAAGGGGCTGCTCAAATGAAAAAGATTGTTTTATTAGTAACTTTATGTCTGCTTATGACCGCGATTATTGGCTGCCGCAATACTGCTGATGTTGGCCGTGCCGACACTTCCGAGCAACAGGGACACACCGAATTTATGTCTTATGCAGGGCCTGTATTTCCTCTTTCTGTATTGGGCGATGCAGTCGATATCTCTGCTATGAGAACTATTGTTTTTGATTTTGAAAATTTCGGGCAAAGAGTTGAGGACATAGAGGGAATATGGCTTAATCACAACGATATACGAATATCTGACCGCTATACCCTGACAAATGACACTGCATCAGATAAAGTCATTGAAATAGTATATCCGTTTGCAGGTAATTTTATGGGTCTTTATAGATTGCTTCCGACCATTACCGCCGATAATGTGCCGATTCAAACAGAGCTTCTTGCAGGATTTTATACATTAGCAAATACGTGGGAAGATTATATTGCGCTTCTTTCCGATGGCGATTATCTGAGACGTGCTCTGGCTGATGTGCCGAAACTTAACCAAAGTGTCATCGTATATGAATTTACGAACGCTCAAACCGATAATACTGATGCTGTCGCTCCGACACTTGATGCTTCTTTCAGTCTTGATTATGATCGGACGACTGTTCTGTCATATGGCTTTAATGGAGCAAATATTGATATTGAAAATAATTTTATGCGCAGAAGCTTCTTCGTTCCACGCGAGAGCGGGCAAAGCCATTATTTAATAATTGTCGGAGATGATATATCTGACATCACATTGCAGGGCTACAAAAACGGCGGTTTGCATGTTGGGGAAGAGATAGATATATCTGTTGATGTCAGGCGGTATGAAACTGTTCTGAGCGAGATTTGGATACATCTGCTCGAAGAGCACATTGGGTGGTGGCATACTTCGTCTGATGCTGAAACTTTCCTTAGAGGTTTCGACATGGAGCTCTTTTACAGATTAACGTCGGAACTGTTTCATTATACGCAAGCATCTGAAAGTGCTGCACAGCGGATTTTCTTCGGTTCAGGCACTCTTGAAGATGTTTTTATGCATACATTTGGCTCAAGCAGAGTGTTTTTCTTGACTGCTGAAATTACTATTCCGGCAGGTGAAAGTGTTATTATAAGTGCTGACATGATTAAGGCTGCCAGCTTTGATTTTGCTAAGGGGTCGAATAATGTCGGTCTGAATGGATATGATTTACTCACTCATAATGGCTCAAATCTTATTTTCAGTGATGTAAGTGTCGAAATTGTCGGTACTGAGTATATTCAGATTGTCAGACATAATTTTGAGTTTGATTCCGATGGGCCTGTTTTAAGAGCATATCTTGATATAGATGAGCCTCATTATTTCATTGAGGTGCGAGCGGGGTAGGGCACAGGACAAGGAGATAACACATGGTTATTTTAGATCGCGGTGGAGAGGTTGAGATTCAAGGGATTTCAGATTTTGACCTTGAGCGGATATTTGAATGCGGACAATGCTTCCGTTGGGATGCCGATGAGGATGGAAGCGGAAGCTATATAGGTGTTGCCAAAGGACTTGCAGCTCGCTTGCGCAAGACTGGTAATAGTGTTTTTATTTCCGGCACACTAGAGGATTATGAATCTGTGTGGCGTGATTATTTTGATCTTGAGCGTGATTATGCTGCTATTCGTAAGCAGCTTTGCATTGATGATTTTATGAAAGAGGCTATTGAGTTTGGTGCAGGGATAAGAATTCTGCGTCAAGATAGGTGGGAAGCTCTTTGCTCTTTTATTATTTCACAATGCAATAATATCAAACGCATAAAGAATATAGTTTCTGTTTTGTGCCGTGAGTTCGGAGAGCCTATCGAATTCGAGGGTGCGATATTTTATACTTTCCCCTCGGCTGAGAGAATTTCGGTGCTCAGTGAAGAGAATTTAGCTCCGCTCAGATGCGGGTACAGAGCTGCTTATATTATCGGGGCAGCGAGGGCTGTGGCAAGCGGTGAGATTGATTTGGATTTATTGTCTCAGAGTTCTCCTACAGATGCGCGTAATAGCCTCAAAGAACTGCGTGGAATAGGCAATAAGGTCGCTGATTGTGCCTTGCTTTTCGGGCTTAATATGCTTGATGCTTTTCCGCTTGATGTTTGGATGAAGAGGGCAGTGGCCGAGCACTACGGAAAGGGCTTCGATCCGAATATTTTCAGTCCATATGCCGGTATTGCACAGCAGTATATTTTCCATTATGTGCGCAATGGCACAGCTCGTTAACATAAATACACCGCAAATCCACGCAAGGTTGTACGGTTTGATTTTATTAACATAAAATTCAGGCTGACGAGAGCCGATTCGCTTAACTCTCGCCAGCCTGTTATCTTATTGCTAAGGGTTGTGTCACACCCTACAAAAATTGCCGATGACTGTTCGCTCTGTCCTGTTTTAATCCTAGTACTTCATTTTTGAAATAACTGCGCAAAGATTGCGGCGAATTTTTTCGTTAGACGAGGCGAAAAGCCGCAGGAATACCACTGGTATTTCAAGGTTTTTCAACGAAGTATAGCGGAAAAATGCGGCGTAGGATTTGGGTAGTTAT
>Ga0123355_10003131_pt1 | contig 23622 bp, 20 predicted proteins | sample TergutEmb28metaG_3_FD_89872 | JGI IMG/M metagenome (GOLD analysis project Ga0123355, IMG submission 89872) | Embiratermes neotenicus P1 segment gut microbial communities from Petit-Saut dam, French Guiana - Emb289 P1 | ecosystem: Host-associated > Arthropoda: Insects > Digestive system > Gut ... | reverse complement strand
TCATTGCCGCCGGCAGCAGTGAGTGCGTCAAACAAATAGGCATAGCCTTGGTGGTAAACAATAGCGTTACCGGCTTCTGTTTGAATCAGCCCTCTGCGGCCTGCCCAAGAGTTAATCCACCCGCCACGGAGCCTTCCCCAGTTGTCAAGCTGGCTTTCAATCACATCAATGGGATGAATAATATCCACCCATTCCGGCACATCGTCCAAGCCGTAACGGCTCACTTCACCGGTGGTTGCATTCACAATAATCACGCCGTTGGCATCTTGTCCGCCCCACAAACCGATGCGGTTTACGCGAATAGGCGTTACCCAATGCGGAACAAGGTCATCACAGATGATAAAAAGCGGGTCGAAGCGCAAAGCGGTGGGCGCGGCACGGTGAACAATGCGCTCCAGCTTATCGCCGAATGCGGCGTGACCGCTTGGCTGCACGCGAATGATATTGTCGGTCACCAGACGCACATCACGGTCGTCTGTCATGGAAACCATGATAAAGCCCGGCGTGCCCTGTCTATTGGCGTTCCAACGCAGGAAGCCATCATGCAGAATGGGTGCCACGTAAAATAATTGACCATTAACCAGCTGCCGGACATATCTGCCAATGCGCACTTCTGCGCCGATAGCACCCAGCTCGCCAAGACGTTGGTCACCAAGCACTCTGGCATAGGCAGCATCAATCCATGGTATTTGTGTAGGGTCAAAAGCCGGCAAATCACCATCTCGAAACGGAGCCGGATCGGATACCTGAATTTGGCCGGCAAGGGCGTTCGCACGGAATACCCTGCTGCCGCTTAACCCGCCGATAACCACAACAAGCCCGATTATCAACCATAGTATAACGCCAACACCAATGGTAGCGTCTTTCTTATTGTCGCTGTACCACCCTGATATAAAAAGGGTAACAGCCATTGCAAACGTCCAAGCCCCGTAGTAAATGAACGGACCAAAACCTGTAAAAGTAAGTGGAATATTAAACCGCCACCATCCTAGCCAAAACCAAAACGCCAACCATATAATGGCACAGATGCCACCTGCTACTTTTCCTGTCATTTTATCCTCCTTGTAACCCACTGTAACCCGCGTTTATGTATGCGAGTTGCTTTGTTTTTTCTCCTCAAAATGTTTTCAAGTGGCTACTGTGAGTCACCACTTGGAAACATTTCCCGCACTGCCGCCGTATAAATATCCTTTATCACAGGGCGAAGATGCGGTTTTTGCTCCAGCAATTGCCTCGCTTGCACCCCTGAATTAATTTCCATTATGGCAAACTCGCCGCTTTCAAGTTCGGCGATGTCGATGGTTGCAAAGTTTATGCTAATTGCTTTTGCTGCACGGCTTGCAAGAGTTTTTAGTTTGCCCAGTTTTTTTTCGTCTGTTAACTCAAAGGCTGTTGCGCCTTGCGAAAGATTATGCCGCCAGTTGTCATCGCTTGGTTTTTTCCCGTAAGCAAGCGGACATTCGCCATTTACATAAAACACGCGATACTCAGTTTTAATTTTATAAAACGGACTTAGTGCCACATCCGGGCTGGTTTCAAAAATATCATGGGCGGCGGCTTCCAATGTTTGTATCGTGTCGCAATAGTATATGCCTTGCCCGTTGGTGCCAAGGTTGGGCTTTAGCACCACTTTGTGATTGTAGCCGTTGAAATATTCGATGGCTTGCGTCCAAGTGCCTTTTTCGCCTGTCCAGCCTTGCCGCCTAAATGGGTGTTTTAGTAAATGATGCGGGATAGCCGGTACACTGCAATGGTCTAAAATCGCGTAACATGCGCATTTGTCGCAGGCGATACGGTCTGCCGCGGCATGGTTAATATCCCAGTTCGACCATAGAACATGCCGTGTTACATCGCCCTTTGTAAGGCGTGCAATGTAGCCTTGGGAAAGAGACTCGAAATGGATGCCCTCTGCTTTGCAAATTTCCTGTATAAAATCCCGTGGGGAATAGGTTAGGGTGTTCATTTTTTGGATATCCCGCTTCCTGTTGTTGATTTTGCATTAAATGCGTCGCATTCTTTGCTTAGTTCGCAAATGTCGCATTTGGGGCTTCGTGCTGTGCATACTTGCCGCCCGTGGGTGATTACTTGCTGGTTGTAGCGTATCCAGTGGGATTTTGGCAAAATTTCCATCAAGTCAAATTCAATTTTAACAGGGTCGCTGTGTGTGGTTAGCCCAAGTTTTTTGGTGATGCGCATGACGTGGGTATCCACAGTTATACTAGGTATGTTAAACACATGGGAGCGCACAACGTTTGCGGTTTTGCGCCCTACACCGCTAAGGCTGGTTAGTGATTCCATATCGGACGGAACTTTGCCGCCAAAGTCGCATAAGAGTTTTTGCGCACTTTTTTGCAAATTATTCGCTTTTGCCCGAAAAAAACCTGTAGAACGGATTGCGTTTTCCAGTTCGGTTATGTTTGCGCCTGCGAACGATTCAAGCGTTGGAAATTGCTTAAATAGCGTGGCAGTAACGATATTTACCCGGTCGTCTGTGCATTGTGCGCTTAAAATTGTGGCGAACAAAAGCTGCCATGGGCGGTTTTCGTCATAGTGCAGAAAACATATTCCATCAAATGGATATAGGCGGTCTAATGTAGCTAATATGCGTTTTATCGAGGCTTTAGATTTCATGCGGTTGCTCCTTTGCTTTGCGCAATTTCCGTTCACAGAGTATAATACAAGAAAACTTGGACATTTTCTATAGATTATGTCCTACGGAGTCGATAAACTTGAATTTCATCCTAGACCTACACTGCCACACCATAAGTAGCGGCCACGCCTACAGCACCATAACAGAAAATGCCGCCCATGCGGCCTCCATTGGGCTCACGCACATGGGCATTGCCGACCATGGCCCCAATATGCCGGGCGGTGCGCATTTGTTCCATTTTATGAATTTAGGGGTTTTGCCAAGTGTCATACATGGCGTTCATATTCTAAAAGGTATGGAAGCCAATATTATTAGCTATGACGGCGAATTGGACTTGCCGCGTGCAGCACTTGCGAAAATGGATTTTGTAATCGCTTCCTTGCACCGTGTGGTGTTGCCTACGGCTAGCTGCAAGGCAAACACAAATGCCGTAATTGGTGCTATGGAAAACCCAAATGTGCATATCATAGGGCATCCAAACGATGTCTCGTATGACATTGACATAGAAGCGGTAGTGGAAGCCGCCGCAAGAACACGCACAATTTTGGAAATCAATAACAGCACCCTTGTTCCCGGTTCTTTCCGCTTTAATGGGGAAGAAGACATTGCAAATACGATTGCATTGTGCAAAGCATATGGCGTGCACATTTTAGCGTCTTCCGACGCCCATTATTGCACGTCTGTGGGGAGTTTTGGTCTTGCAAAGCCGCTTATTGAAGCATCGGGAATACCCGAAGCGTTGGTCATCAACACATCTGTAGAAAAATTATTTGATGCAATTAAAGCCAAGAAAGAGTTGATGTCATGAGCTATCTAAGCACCTTAAACCCTTCACAAACAGAAGCCGTCCTACACGTGGATGGGCCGCTGCTTATATTCGCTGGTGCGGGTTCCGGCAAAACACGTGTACTTACTTACCGCGTTGTACGCCTCATGGAGCAAGGTATAGACCCATATCATATAATCGCAATTACATTTACCAACAAGGCCGCTAAGGAAATGCGCGAGCGTATCAACGCCTTAACGCCCCTTGGCGACCAAGTTTGGGTAAGCACTTTTCATGCGGCGTGCACAAGAATTTTGCGCCGTGAAATAGAGCATTTGGGCTATTCGAAAGGGTTTTCTATTTATGATACGCAAGACAGCCTGCGCTTAATCAAAGAATGCATCAAGGAGAAAAACCTTAGCGACACCTATTATCCCGCGCGATATGTGGCCCAAGTGATTAGTGCGCAAAAAAACGAACTCATTGGCCCGGAAGAATATGAAAAACGTGTCGCAGGCATGTTCCGCGAAAGCAATGTGGCGGAAGTTTACGCATTGTATCAAAAAAAGCTGGAAGCTATGAATGCCCTGGATTTTGACGATATCATTTTCAAAACCGTGGAATTGCTGCATGACAACGAAGATATCCGCCTTAAATATCAAAACCGCTTCCGCTATGTAATGGTGGACGAATACCAGGACACAAACCACGCCCAATACAGGCTGGTTAGCCTTTTGGCGGGATATGCGCAAAGCCTGTGCGTCGTTGGTGACGACGACCAAAGCATATACGGCTGGCGCGGCGCAAACGTGGAAAATATTCTCCAATTCGAAAAAGACTACCCCGGCGCAAAAATAATAAAACTGGAAGAAAACTACCGCTCTACCCAAACGATATTAGACGCCGCAAACGACGTGATTGCCAACAACGAAAACCGTGCAGACAAACAGCTTTGGACACAAAACATCAAGGGGCAGCCAATACGCGTATACATGGCAAGCAACGAGCGTGACGAAGGCGCGTTTGTGGCGCGTGTAATTAAAGAAGAAGTACAAAAAGGCAATGCAAAATACAGCGACTTTGCTGTGCTTTACCGTGCCAACGCCCAGTCACGCAGTGTTGAAGATGCGCTGGTAAGCGCAAGCGTGCCGTACCGCATATTTGGCGGCGTGCGGTTTTACGAACATATGGAAATTAAGGATATATTGGCGTATTTGAAGGCACTCAATAACCCCGCGGATGATGTTGCCCATCTGCGGATTATCAACGTGCCAAGGCGCGGCATTGGCGCAGCGACAATAGAAAAAATACAGGCCTTCGCTCAGGCGCAAGGCATCACTTTTTCAGCGGCACTGAACAGGGCGCAGGAAATACCGGAGCTTGGCAAAAAGGCGGCCCCTGTAGCGGCATTTGCGGCTTTTATGCTGGAACTTTCGCATTTGGCAACAGAATTGCCTGTGGCAGCCCTTGTAAAAAAGATTTTGCACGAGACTAAGTACATCGATAGTCTGGCTGACGGCACTCCCGAAGGCGAAGAGCGCGTTGCGAATATAATGGAACTGATTGCTACAGCCAATACATTCGAGCGGGAATCCGAGGATACGTCGCTTGGTAAATTTTTGGAAGATGTCGCCCTTGTCGCCGATATAGACAACTACCACGAGTCCGCAAACGCCGTGTCGTTAATGACCCTGCACAGCGCAAAGGGGCTGGAATTTAACATCGTTTTTGTGGTGGGTATGGAAGAATACTTGTTCCCGTCTTCCCGCAGCATAGAAACCGGTACACCTGCGGAAATGGAAGAAGAACGCCGCCTGTGTTATGTCGGTTTTACCCGTGCGAGGATGATTTTGTACGTGACACACGCCATTTCCCGTATGCGATACGACAAAATTACACGCAACAGTCCCAGCCGCTTTCTTGCCGAGGTGCGAATGGACCGCCTGACGCCCGTAAATATGATGGGTAAGCCAAAGGAGTTTAAGGCTTCGCAAGCATCTGAACCGCAAGCGTTTGCAAGAATAGCGCACAAAGCGCCTTACAAGCCTAAATCTGTGACACCGTCCGTGCTTCCCGCGCCAAAAGATAAACCGTTAAATTTTGCTGTAGGCGACAGGGTAACGACCGCCACAGCAAAATATGGGGTAGGGGAAGTACTGGAAATACGCCCTGCCGGCGCAGATTACGAAGTAACAATATTATTTGAAACCGTGGGGCGCAAAAAGTTTATGTCTGGCTTTGCGAATATTGAAAAAGTGTTTGATTAATCGTTAAGAGGCACCAAATGCGGATAAAAGTTCATCATAAAATGCGTATCTGCATCAAATATACGTACCATCATGTCAATAACAATTTCGCTTATCAGTTCAGGCGTGTGGTTTCGCAAAATATAAGGCAGCGAAGCATCTGCCGGTCTGGATGGGTACGCTCTTGGGGTATGCCATGTTTGCGCCAAAGGCACATGCTGCACAAGGCTGCGGAATTCATTTGTAATTGCCAGCGCCTCTGTACCCATTGCCCCGTTTAGCCGCCAAATGAGCTCTGCAAAATAGTACGGCAACCCAAATGGCAGCCTTTCTTCCACTCCAATCATCAGGTTGCTAAGCGCGTAAATAGTGGGCGGAACATCAACATTTCTCACATCGCGCAATGTGCCAAAAAGCCGGCTTGTGAGTTCAAATGTACCATATACGTGGAAGTCACTCGTCATTTCAACGCCAACAAAGCCCGCAATCAGGTCTTCCGGAACGTAGTAGTGCGTTATCCTGCTTCTGGTGGTGGGCTTTAATGCCGCAATCATTTCTACTGTGCTTACATCAAAAATTGGTGCGCTAAAAGCAACTACGCGCTTAATATTATCTTCAAACCCCATTTGTGTCAGCTCATAAGTGGCTACATACGCCAAATACCCGCCCAAAGAATGGCCCGTAATATATATGTCTGCGCCGTCAAGTAAATTGAAAATATCAACGATGTCCGGTGTCGCAGAGCCATCTAAAAAAGAGATAAGAGAGCCTACATGCGAATGAGGATAGCCCACCATCGCTTGGAAATTACACCACCATGTACCAGACCGGGTTGCCAGCGATGTTGCAACGTTGCCGTCAGTCCCGCGTATGGCCAAAATGATTGTATCGCCATAAGCGCAAGAATAGACAGATATGCTAAAATCTGTTGCATCGGCGTTAAAGGAAAACAACCAGTACCAGCCTTCCATTTCCTCCGCAAAGCTAAAACCGTACCGGTTTTGACCGTTTGCATCTTCCGGTATGATATAATTCAGGAAAGGCCGGTAATGAAATGTGCCGAATCGTGTAAAATCCGGAGGGCTGCCTTCGTTAAAGTCGAATGGGAAAAAAGCCATATGCGCGAAAAGGGCAAGCTGCAAGTCCGATGGAGACTTACGAGGGCGGGGCGGCTCTATGGCCGGCGGCGGAAGTTCCAAATACACCTGCGGAGCATCTGCTAGAACAGGGTAAAGTTCTTCTCCGCATGATGGTGTTGCGTGGTCTCTATAAGGCGAAGGTTCGTCATCAATTTCGCGGATAGATGGTGTTGGCAACGATGGTTCACTTGCCATTTCAACAGCATAATTTCCTGATAATACATATGTAGCCCCATTTTCTTCTGAACCGCTACGCCAAACAAGTACACCAATAACCGCAACTACTACCAAAATACATAATATCCATGCGCACTTTGCAAAATAATTCTTCACAACAATTCGTCCTTTTTGTATAATTTCCTACTCCAATCTACACCATGCCGCCATAAATGTCTATAGGCAGACGCTTTAGCCGGCGACTTTCAGCCACCAATCAAAATTTTTTTGAGGCGATGTAGGTAAAATCTTTGCAATGCTGTATAATAGAGACATAATAAAAAATCCATGGCAAAAGGAGGCCAATATGCCGAATATAATTGATGTCAACATTTTAGGTGTAGGGGAAGTGCAAGTACCCTATGGTATAAGCTTGCTGGAACTGAGCCAGCAATACGCTCATGTATGCGAACGCCCTATTTTGGTGGCAAAGGTAGACAATCACTTAAATGACCTTGCCAACCAAGTCATCAGCAATTCGACAATAGAATTTTTAGATATAACCGATACCAACGGCTTCCGCGCATATCAGCGCGGTGTCAGCTTTATGATGATATACGCGATTAAATCCATTTTAGGGAAAAAGGAACGGGTAATCATTGCCCATTCTATAAACAAAAATTATTATTGCGAATTGCCGGATTTTGAAGGGCCAATTACAGAGGCGTTTTTGCAAAGCGTTGAACAGCACATGCGTGACACGGTAGAAAAAAATATGCCGATAGAAATGCTTTCGCTGCCAAGGGCTTCGGCTATAGAAATTGCGCTGGATCTCGGGCACCATGACAAAGTGGATATTCTAAAATACCGGTACACGCACATGATCAATTTCTATAAATTGGACTGGCTATACAATTATTTTTATGGAGATATGCCCCCATTTACAGGGCGGCTAGATCAATTTAAGCTTGTACCGCGTGCCAGCGGCTTTATGCTGCAGTTCCCCAGCACCGCCCTGGATTTTGAACTGGAAGATCTTGCACCGGAAAACCGCCTAACAGAAGTATTTACAGAAAATAAGCAATGGGTGCGCATTATGAAAACCGACACGGTCGGCGCATTAAATAACAAGCTTTGCCAAGACGGCAGCGACGAAATTATTCGCGTAGCGGAAGCTCTTCACGAAAAAAAGGTGGCTATGCTTTCGGACCAAATTATGGACGAGAAAAAGCCTATTGTTTTAATCGCCGGGCCAACATCTTCCGGCAAAACAAGCCTTGCTCATAGGCTGGGCGTTCAACTACGCGTAAATGGCGCAGTTCCGCATATTATGTCGCTGGACAACTACTACCTGGATAGGGAATTTTGCCCAAAAGATGAATTTGGCAATTTCGACTTTGAGACGATCAAAGCCTTGGATACAGACTTGATATCTAAGCACCTGCAAGCCCTGTTAAATGGCGAGGAAGTGAGCATTCCAACTTTCAATTTCCTTACCGGCAAGCCGGAATACAAGGGCAATAAACTGAAACTAAACCCCAATGATGTATTAATCATAGAAGGCATTCATGGGCTTAACGAACTGACGAGCGCGGGCGTTGCGGCGTCTGACAAATTCAGAATTTTTATATCCGCGCTTACGCAAATAAATGTGGACGATCACAACCGCATTCCAACAACGGATACACGTCTGCTCAGGCGTATAGTGCGCGACTTCCGTACCAGAGGTTCAACGGCGGCACAAACCATAAGCATGTGGCCGTCTGTGCAGCGCGGCGAAGCAAAATACATTTACCCCTACCAAGAATACGCCGATGCATTTTTCAACTCCGCATTGGTGTACGAAATGGGCGTGCTAAAGCAATACGCGGAGCCGCTGCTTTTTGGTATCGAGCAGCACGAGCATGAATATACCGAAGCCAGAAGGCTTATCCGATTCTTAGCATCATTCCTTGGTGTGCCAAGCGAGACTATACCGCAAAACTCGATATTGCGTGAGTTTGTGGGGGGAAGTAGTTTTTACAAGTAAGGAGTTTTAGCATGGAGATAGACCCATTTGCAGAAATTGAAATAGAATCCACAGAGCCCGCAGTGCAGGGGCAAAAAATAACAGGGCTGGACCCCATTCGCGAAAAATTTTACGACATGCGCGGTCTCGCCCCAAATGACCCTAGCAGTTGGCATGACGCAAAGCTGTTCTACCGCCAAGGGAAGCTAATGCAAGATTTTGCCGACACTTACGACCACTACGAGCCGCTCAGAATGTATTCACCTTGCTACCAGCGTTTGGGGTACGACCAGTTGCGCACTTTTTTTACGTGGCGCGCAAAGGTGCGGCAAGGTGAATTTATAGAAGCGTCTCCGTCGTATGTGTTCCTTCATATGTATGAATTGCTTTCTGGCATTGGGTCCCGCGGCCCGGTGGACGGGCTTAACAAGTTGCTGGCTTTATGGACAGCCTATGGCGAGTCTTCCACCATTTTTGACAGCTACCTTCCAACATGGCTAAAGGATTATCATATATACTATAAACTCCCCCACAGTTTTGCGGAGTTTATAGAAACGCACAACTTGCGCAGCTATTTTACAGAACTGACCATGTTTGACCTAAACCCCGAAACCACTTTTGCAGATTGGATTGCCATGGGTACTTATGATATTTCCAAATCCACGTTTTACAGGAGCGGTGCCGAAAACCTGGAGCTTTTTCGTGTTGCGTTTTATAAGGCAATAGAAGCAATGCAGAAAAAGTGCCTGGAATTGGGCAAAAACTTGGAAGATATGTTTTACTACCGAAGCAGCACGGCATCTTGGCTGCCTTTTGACAGTGCGGTATTTTACCCATGGCACAAGCAAGAAGATAGAGAGGTGCGCTTATCCACCCATCAAGTTTTCACTTGTAACGACAACAAATGGACCACCCGTAAACTCACCCCGTACAAGCACAAAGGCGACCTTGTTGCGTATTTTATCAAGGATTTGGAATTACAGTTGCGCAATATACTCAATTTTAGGGGTAAGCTGGCAATAGGTTATGCAAAGCTTAATGTTGCGGATGCTGTGATAGAGGGCATGGGGACATCCATGCAAGAGCTATCGCAATTGTTTTACGACACGGCAAAAGCAGTGCATTACGACCTGACCCGCATAGTTGTAACTGTGGATAGGCAGAATGTAGAGCGCATTCGTGAAGAAGCAGAAGTGATACAGGATAAGTTGATCGTGGAGGAAGGTGCGCCGCTGCAAGAAAATGTACAAGCTGTCGTTGACACGATACAAGAAGATGCACATGATATCACATCCTTACCAGTTGATATATCTACACCTGTTATTTCAACTTCGCCCATTGAAACAACACCGCTGCCCGTTATTGCGGGCTTGGCTTGCAATTCTATAAGCGAAGCGGAAGTCAGCCCATGGATAACATTCAAAAACACCCTATCCCCAGTCGAACTTGAAGCACTAAGAATATCCCTCGAAAATCCGGAGAACATAAAATCTTTTGCCGACGAAAATGGTATAATGCTAGAAATCCTAGCCGATGGCATAAACGAAAAAGCCATGGACACCATAGGCGATAACATATTAGAATTGACCGATACAGTGACTATCTACGATGATTATTTGCTGGAAATTGAAAACTTCTTTGGGTGTGATGAAAATGAAATTTATCGGACTTGAATCGGAACGCCTCATATATCGTAAATTTAGTTCCGGCGATTTTCCCATTGTTTTTGATTGGCTTAGCGATGCTGAAACGATGAAATATCGTAGGGGAGAGCCGAGAAATGAGACAGAAGTCTATGACTATTTGAACTGGGCAATTTCAAACGCAGATGCAGATGAGTGCAGCAATTATGAATATGCAGTAGTTCTAAAGGAAAACAATATTTTAATCGGTGCAGGCACATTAATGAATGTGTCTGATAACCCTGAAATTGGCTGGACGGTTCATCGTAACTATTGGAGACAAGGCTTTGGTACAGAAATTGGCAAAACGATGTTAGGGCTCGGCTTTGATATGCTTAAACTTCACCGTATTATTGCGGGTTGCAATGCAAGAAATCATGGTTCGTATAAAATTATGGAGCGTTTAGGTATGCGGCGCGAAGCGCACTTCATTAAATCGCAACTAGGAAACAGCGCGCTCAACAACGAATGGTGCGACAGGTTTTTATATGCCATTTTGCGTGAAGAGTATGTACAAAAAATCGAAAGTATGTTTTAATTTGGTTGCATGAAAACGGGAGGTGCTGCAAGTGCAATACGAAAGCGAAGAAGCATTATCAACTGCAATAGCAGAATACAGTCACCATTTTTTTCAAATCCCTGACACATTTGACGTGAAGCCCGAGTATTTACTCGACGGCATATCCGGTAGTCACTTTACAAAAGCGTTTAAGGATTATCGCAACCTTATTGCTGGAATTTACGCGGACATGTCAAACAATCCCGACGGTTATGACTTTGTCACAACAGACAAAAAAGGTAATTTCAAAAACACAAAACAGCCCATTCAATGTATTATGTGGCTTATGTACGCGCTCGGCAAAGCGGGTGAAGTAAAAAACCGTACGCTAGTTGTTTCTTCGCAAAAAATAAATGAGATATTTTCGGGAAAACACGATTGCATTGTAAAAGGTGTTAACAATTCGCTTATCAACAAAAACCATCTTTTTCAAAAGCTCACCGCATTTGGCTTTCAATTTTCCACATCCGATTTTGACAAAATTGAAAGTGATTTTACCGTGACGGTTACAAATAATCCCGATATCATTGTCGCAATCAAAGCGTTTACGCTCTCGTGGTATTCCGACGTAAGTTTTAACTGCGATTATGCCGGGTTTGACTACTACGTATTTTCCGTAGGTTTTAACGAAGATTTGCCGTATAAATATTTATATGTTGCCACAATTGCTTCGGAGCAAACAAAAAAATATATCGAAACCGTTATTACTGAGCTTACAAAATTAGGATACAAGCATAAGAACATACGGCATCACGGTTTTAGGTCAAATGTATGGATGTATCGGTGCTGCTTCTTTTATCAAAGCGATGATAATATATGGATGAATTGCCCTGTGCACTACGCGCCTAAAAATAAAAAAGACGCTTATTTGAAACATCTTGAATCCATGCCGGAAAAATACAGAAGCCGAAAGCTTTGCGCCCCTGCCTGCCGCAAAGAATGCGGCAACAGGTCGATAGAAGTAGAGGACGGCAAGAAAATTGCGTATTGCTCTACGCATCTACACTTGCACAATTTGAACCAATTAGAGGATATTCCGTATCTGATAGATTTGATAAAGGCGACGTTTCAGTCAAAAGGAAAGAAGTGAACCAACATGACAAAAATCCCCCCACGCATCGGAAATATTCTTATCAACTCCCTAAAAGGCGGTGTTGTGCCCCGCGTTGGGCTAGAATATATTACCGTAGGCCGCGCACAGGAAATATCCGCCATTCTCCACGATATAGACCTGATATCCGACGGAGGCGCATCTTTCCGCTTTATTGTGGGCAAGTACGGCAGCGGAAAGAGCTTTCTTTTGCAAACCATTCGTAATTATGCCACGGCAAAGGGATTTGCTGTGGTGGATGCAGATTTGTCTCCGGAGCGCCGCTTTTCCGGTACAAAAGGCCAGGGGCTGGCTACATACAAGGAGCTTATCCAAAATTTGTCCACTAAGTCTAAGCTGGATGGCGGCGCGTTGCCGTTGGTTTTGGAGCGTTGGATTTCCGGTATCCAAACGCAAGTTAAGACAGAAGCGAATTTGGAAGGCGATGCTTTTTTTGCCGAAGTCGAAAAACGGATATACGCACTCACTGGGCAGCTGGAAGGCATGGTAAATGGCTTCGAGTTTGCAAAAGCGGTGATTTTATACTGGAAAGCCTACCGCGAAGATGATGCCGCGCTAAAAAGCAACGTGCTGCGGTGGTTCCGCGGCGAATATCCTACACGCAAAGAGGCTAAAGCGGATTTGGATATCAACTTTATAGTCACAGACGAAACCTGGTACGACTTTTTGAAAATTTTTGCCATGTTCCTGGTTGGCGCAGGGTACCAGGGGTTGCTGGTTATTGTGGACGAGCTTGTGAATATCTTCAAAATACCAAACTCCATATCACGTAACAACAATTACGAGAAAATTTTGACCATGTACAACGATGTTTTGCAGGGCAAAGCCAAACACATCGGCTTTTTGATGGGCGGCACGCCGCAGTGTATAGAGGATAAATACCGTGGCGTATTCAGCTACGAAGCGTTGCGCTCCCGCCTTGCGGAAGGGCATTTTGCCACAGATGATATCAAGGATTTATCTGCACCAATCATCCGTTTAGCCATGCTCAACCAAGAAGAAATGTATGTACTTGTGGAAAAGCTGCGGGATATCCATGCGGGGTTGTTTCACTATACGCCCATACTTACGCACGAAGATTTGCTGTATTTCCTAACCGTAGAGTATAACCGCGTTGGCGCAGAAACACATATTACCCCGCGCGAAATTATCCGCGATTTTATCGAACTTGTAAATATTTTGCACCAAAACCCACAAAAGTCGGTTGCTGATATTTTGGGCAGCAACAGCTTTCAGATGGCAAAGGGCGGCATAAGCGACGAGGATTTGCACGCGGAGTTTAAGGAATTTGAAATATAGGAGCAATGGTCATTAAGCTAAGCCGTAGCGCAAGTTTCGGGTGGCAGATTGCCGCCCGCAAATTACAAATTTACTTAGCTTAATGACACGGGATATAGGAGCGGGTTATGTACAAAATTTTCTTGGTTTTGATGATTGCGTTATCACTGCTGTTTGCAGTGGCTTGCGGTATGGAGAGTCTTTATATTGTCACTGCAGAATTTGAATCTTACCAATTATCAGAGGTCGAACCACCGGTAGAACTGGTGGAAGAACCAATTGATGCAGATGTGATAATCATATCCAATACGCCGATGTACATTCCGATACCTCCTCCACCGGCGGAACCCCGAAACGCAACATCAATACGCTTAACATTGCTGATAAATGGCACATTTACAACATTTGACGCAAAAAACATAGATGGCGCAAATTATTTTAGGTTTTCAGATTTACAACTCGCCTTCGAAGGTGTTGTGCTTCAAGAGGATGAACTAGAGCAAATTTTGCGCATGGCCGGAGACGCGGGTTCGCCCATATCTGAATACAGCGACAATATGTACTTAAACCTGCGTCAACTCGCGGATTTTTTAGGCTTCCGCGTTGCCTGGGTTGGTAGCAGAAACACAATAATTATCGATGCAGATAATTCCTATGCGCCATATCCCGTTTTTATTGTGGAACCATTACCGGAGCATATCATTGCGCAGATAACAGGCAGTTCCTTCCACCCGGAAGCACCGTTCGACTATAGCCATCTTTCTTATTTAACTATTACGCATGTGGACTTCTATGGCAAAAGCCACACGGGCAATATCATAGTTGCGGCGTCTATTGCCGACGAAGTGCTGGACATTTTCCGTGAAATTTACGATTACGGTTTCCCCATTGCCAGAATGCGGCTGATAGACTACTACGGCGCGGATGATTATTATTCTATGGCGGATAACAACAGCGTTGGCTTTAATTTTAGGGTTATCGCCGGTACAGACAGGTTATCCAGACACGCGTGGGGTATGGCAATTGATATTAACCCTATCCAAAATCCGTTTATCCGCGATGATATTATTTTGCCTGTCGCGGGGGCAGCATATGTAGATAGAACCGACGTGCGCCCCGGTATGATAATACCCGGTGATGTTGTGTACCGTGGGTTTACCAGCCGCGGCTGGACATGGGGCGGGCATTGGCGCGTTCCCATAGATTACCACCACTTTGAAAGAAGGTAACACCGTGGAAAATTTCGACTTGATGGCAAGGGATTTTGATACGGATAAAAGGATTATCAGGGCCAAAGTCATTGCCAATGAAATTCGCGGGCATATTTTAGCCGGTGGAAAATCGGCAATAGAGTTTGGCTGTGGCACGGGGCTTGTGGGGCTTCAATTAGCGGATTGCTTCAAAACGTTGTTATTGATAGATTCCTCCGTTGAAATGGTGTGCCAGGTAGAACGAAAACTTGAAGGACTGAATAACCCGGCGGTTTCAACGCTTTGTTGTGACTTGTTGGAAGATGTGCCGGAAAATTTAAGGGTGGATTTTATTTTTTCATCATTGGTTTTACACCATATCCCGGACACAAAAGCCATTTTACGCCGTTTTCATGCTATGTTAAATGATGGAGGGCATCTGCTTATCGTTGATATAGGCGAAGACGATGGAAGCTTTCACGCAAAATATCCGGATTTTGACGGGCATGATGGTTTTAGTCATTTTGCACTTACCGAACTAGCCCTGAAAGCAGGGTTTAGTCTTGTTAATATCGAAACATTTTACCACGATAGCAAGGTTTTTAACGGCATGGAAAGCCCATATTCGCTTTTTATTTTGGATGCAGCTAAAGGAGGTGCATGATGCAAAAATTGGTGAAAGATTTCATGAACAAGTACAATTTGCGCACAAACGAACAAACACGATATGTAGATTTAGTCTCTGAAGTAGGGGAACTGGGCAAGGAAATTTTGAACGGCACTAGCTATGGTACAAAGGAATATGTGCATACACCTGACGCAAGCGGCGAATTGGGAGATTGCATGTTTTCACTGCTGGCGTTATGTTGCGAGATGGGCGTAGATGCTGCGGAGGCATTACAACAAGCCCTTGCGAAGTATGAGGCGCGGTTTGCACAGAAGGGTAGTATTGGTTCGTAGAAATAAATAAAAGGGGTGTTTATATATGGAATACATTGTCAACGACTTACCCATTTATTACGAAGACATTGGTCAAGGTAAGCCTATTTTGTGTTTGCATGGTTTTACCGAAGATAATAGGTCAATGCAAGGTTGCCTTGAGCCATTTTTCCAAGATGTGCAGGGGTATCGTAGAATATATTTTGATATGCCAGGCATGGGCAAAACGCCCGCTACAGAGTGGATTACAAATGCCGATATTATGCTGGATATACTGAAAAAGTTTATTAAAGGAATAATTGGCAATGAGGGTTTATTATTGGTTGGTACTTCGTATGGCGGGTATATGTCACTTGGGCTGGCAGTAGACGGCGATGTCAAAATTGACGGTATGTTTTTATTTGGCCCCTGTATTATTACCGATTTTGATGCGCGCAAATTACCAGATGTTGAAGACGGCGATTTATTTATCGAAGATGGCTTAGAAGATGCTTTCGAAGGCAACGACGATTTTGATGATTTTTTGGATGTTGCTGTTATTGCGACAAAAGAAACATGGAGCAGATATGCGAATGAAATTTTGCCTGCGTATAAAATTGTCGATACTCAGTTTACTGAAAAATACCGCAAAAAAGGCTATGCCCTTTCGTCTGAGGCTAAATTTTGCGAGTTGCAATTTGCAAAACCCATTACAGTTTTAGTTGGACGGCAGGATGAAAGCGTTGGGTATGAAGATGCGTGGGATAGGCTTAAACACTTGCCAAAGCTGACATATACTGCATTAAATGGCGTAGGGCATCTTATGCAGATTGAAAACCCAGAGGCTTTTAATTTCCTCTTGAAGGATTGGCTTGGGAAGATAGAGTAAGCTAAAACCTAACCGACCCAACCGCCTGCGCAACCGCCCGCGTACCCAAGTAAAGTACGCCGTCTCTGGTTTCGGCTTCATTTGTGCTTAGTTTGCCGGTAGTGGTAATTTCGCCAAGTGCCCCGCGCTTCAGCGCTTCGGCATGGGCTCCATTTTTTGCGTCCTCAAGTGCAAAAGCTTCGGCTTCCTCGCGTTCTGCAAATTCCTTTGTTGCGCTGTTGCCATATACTGTGTAGCCTGTTATGCCGGTTGCATCGTATGCTGGCCTTATTTCTACTGTGTTTGTTGCGTGTATATTCCCAACAATTGCGCCTAGGGCATTGGCAACCTCGCAGTGCTTGGGGGTAACGGCTTTTGTTCCAAGCATTTTTGCTACATCGCCCAGGAAAATGTGAATAGGCGCGCCAACGCCAGTTAGGACAAAATCTGTGCGAAATGCTACAGAAAGGAAGTCACTTTTGCCTTCATTCACAATGTTTCTTTTCGCGGTATCGTAGCTTTCATTTATAAACTGCTCTACGTCTTGGTTTACACCGCTTCGCATAGTGTGGCTATCCTTGTTTTCCAGCAGGACTTTTACAATATTTACATACAATTTTCGCTTCACTTCGTCGTATACGCGTTCGCATAGCTCATCTACCGATATGTTCAAGTTGGAAGCCACAAACTTTGCCGCCAGCCGCGAAGCTTCTGCGGGGAATTTATTGAAATCCCCTTTTATATGCATAATGTCTGTTGGCGTAAGGCCGCATATTTGCACCACGCCGTCTTTCAAAAGCCGCGACATATTTAGCGTGTAGATATCCTTGCCTGGGATAGCTAAACACGCGTCCTGTAATATCAATGGGCCATTTTTTAGCGCGGCGCAGAACGTTTTTTCGTCGCTGGTGTATCGCGGGTTGTCTGCAATGTCTTTAATTAGAATATAGTGTTCGTGCAGATATTTTGTGTGCTTGTGCGTATTGCTAAGCAGATTTGTTAGGTTATCAACGATGTGGGGATGCTTTGCCGCGGCAACGCATAGGGGAACCACTCGGTAATGCTCTAAAAATACTTTTTTATCGTTGTAATGGATTGCAGTGTCGCCGCCCAAGCCAAATGTATTAATATATAGCCCGTTAACAAAAGTTTTCCATTTGCCAATGCGTACGCCGTCAAGCACTTTTACCGGGGTGCCGTCTTTTATTAAAGCAATGTCTGTGGTGGTGCCGCCCATGTCTACAACAATGTTGTTCGGCTCGTCTGTCAAGCAAGAACTCCCCAGAACGCTGGCGGCCGGGCCGCATAGCAGTGTTTCTACAGGGCGGAGATGCGCAAACTCCTGTGACATAAGGCCGCCGTCACTGCGGACAATGATTACCGACGCATGTATGCTGCGGGCGGCCATCGCCGCTTTAATCGCGTCCAAAAATTCGCGGATAACCGGGACAAGCCTGGCATTTAACAGCGTGCTGGAGCCGCGTTGCAGGCAGTTTAACTCATTAAATAACTCGTGGCCGCAAACTACGGGTATATTGTGCTTTTGAAAAAACAGCTCCCGGGCTTTTTTCTCTACGACCGCGCTGTTTCGCATGGCGTTTATTTCTATGATTCCCACGCCATCAAGCCCATCGAATTCATTTCCGATATTTGCGAGGAATTTGTCCCAATCCATATCGCGCTCTATCTCGCCGGAAAATTTTGTGTAGCTTTCTTGAATAACCATTTCATGCGCCGGGGGCAAGCCGTATGCTTTGCCGTTTTTATTAATAACATTTGGGTCGCCGCCCAAAAAGATTAGCTTTGCACTCCCGCCCTTATCCTCTACACAGGCGTTGGTTGCCAGCGTAGTCGAAAGGGAAATGACTTCCGCTTTTTTAAGCGGCTCCGGAGGCAGTGCGTCTAAAGCCTCCAAAATTCCAATAGATAAATCTTCCTTTGTGGTGAGGGCCTTGGCGGTTCCAAGGATTTTTTTGCTTGCAAAGTCGTATATCACGGCGTCGGTATATGTCCCGCCAGTATCAATGCCGATTCCTATTTTCATAAACGTCTCCATTCGGTTTAATATGGAGCAATTATAGTAAACAACCTTTCATAATGCAAATGAGAGTGGTATGATGGTGGTGCGCGAAAATTTTTTATGTTTAGGGGTACGTATATATGAGACTGTTGCACGTTAGCGAAGACCCAAATATCAAAAAATTTATCCCGCGCATTCCGGAAAGACGCAAAGAAATGGACCAGTCGAAAGGGTTGGTTTGGGCTTTGACCCAACCTGCCTTGCCAAATTGGTTAACTCCACGTGATTGTCCGCGCGTTGGCTATCGCATCAATGAACGCACAACACCGGAGGATATTGCAAAGTTTTTTTCTTCGCCTGCGCGCCATTGTGTTGCAATAGAATATGGCTGGCACGCTAAAATGCTGAACCATACTTTGTATGTTTACGAATTTGACCCTGCAAATTTTTACCCCGGCGGCGGCTTTTATGTAAGCGAGCAAGCCGAAACACCGATTGCTGTAACCAAGTACGAAAATTTATATGAGGAATTGTTCAAACGGAATGTAGAAGTGCGAATTTTGGACAACTTGTGGGAACTAGGCGAAGCAGTAAAAGAATCAACATTGACGTGGTCGTTATGTAAAATGGCGAATGCAAAACCTAAAGGAGACGATACACCATGACAACACCAATCCTGGAAACGCAAAGGATTTTACTGCGTCCTGGAAAAATATCCGATGCACAAGCAGTCTATAACAACTGGGGAAGTGACCCAGAAATTTCAAAGTTCATGCGCTGGAACACGCACGGTTCTGTTGATGAAACAATAGCGTGGCTAACCGAAGCGGAGGCAAATATTTCCGACAAACTTAGCTACAATTGGCTGTTTGTAAACAAAAAAACCAACGAACCTATGGGTTCTGGCGGGGTTTTTTATAACAAAACGCAAGATATGTTTGAAATTGGATATTGCATAATGAAAAGTTGCTGGGGGCAGGGCCTTGCAACGGAAGCTGTAAAGGAAATTCTAAAATTTGCGGTGGATGAACTTGGCGAGACAAAATTTTTCGCGTGTCATGCAAAAGAAAACCCCACTTCGGGCAGGATTTTAGAAAAATTGGGCTTTGTTTATAAATGCGATGGCATATATTCAAGCTTTGACGGCAGCCGCGTGTTTGATAGCCGCGAATATTTCTTATTTGTTTAAGGACGTGACCAAATGGACATTTTTAACCGCTACGCCCCATTCATTCAAGATTACATCTACCAAAACAAATGGGAAGAACTCCGTGGCATACAAATTGCGGCGGCGGAAGCTATTTTTGACACAGATGATAATTTGCTGCTTTCATCCGGCACGGCATCTGGTAAAACAGAAGCGGCTTTTTTGCCTATCATTACGCAGTTGTATGAAAACCCATCAAAATCTGTAGGGGTCATTTATATTTCGCCGCTAAAGGCGTTGATAAACGACCAATTTAAGCGGCTGGAGCATCTTCTTATGGACGCGCACATTCCCGTAACCCGCTGGCATGGCGATGCCTCTCAAACAAAAAAGCATAAACTGATTAAAAAACCCGAAGGCATATTGCAAATTACGCCAGAGTCGCTGGAAAGCCTTGTTACAGGCAAGCGCGGGGCGTGCATTAATATGTTTTCGGATTTGCGCTATGTCATCATTGACGAGGTGCATCACTTTATGCGGGACGCCCGCGGCATACAGCTGCTTTGTGTGCTGGAACGCTTGCAGCAGCTCACAGGTGTTGTACCAAGGCGCATTGGGCTTTCTGCTACGCTTGGCGATGTAACCCTTGCACAAAATTGGCTGAACACCGGTACACCGCGCAAATGCGCCGCCCCAGTAACGCCAGAGGGCAAAAAGCGCATTCGCCTGCACATAGAGCGTTTTGTCAATTACGCCGACAAACGCGACCTGGAAGAACGCGACGGGAGCGGCAACATAATCAATGTTGCCCAAACCGGCGAAATAGGCGACCGTGAGCATTTCGAATACCTTTTCAAAATGACGCTGGATAAAAAGACAATCTTGTTTACCAACAGCCGGGAAGAGACGGAATTTATACTTGCGCATTTAAGGGAAATTGCCTTAAGGAACAAATCTCCGGATGTGTATCGCGTCCACCACGGCAATGTAGCCGCCATGCTTCGTGAGTCTACCGAGGATGAAATGAAGAACGATGACGAAAAAATCGTGACAGGCGCAACGGTAACGCTGGAGCTTGGTATCGACATAGGTTCGCTGGATCAGGCTGTCCAGGTAGGCGCACCGCTGAATGTAGCAAGCTTTGCCCAGCGCCTTGGACGGTGTGGGCGGCGGGGGCAAGTTCCGCAGCTGCTTTTTACTTTTGTGGAAAATTTGCGTGTAAATTCCGACGATTCTCTTGGGCTGATAAACTGGGAATTTATCCGGACCATTGCCATCATCGAGTTGTACACCCGCCAGCATTGGATAGAGCCAATCCCGCCGCTCCATCACCGGTACGATATACTGTATCATCAAACTATGAGCCACTTAAAAAGTTGCGGGGAGCTTTCCGCCGCCGGGCTGGCGCAGGCCATTTTGACACTGGGAAGTTTCGGCCGTATTTCTCAAGATGATTATCGCGCACTGCTTTCTCACTGGCTAAAAATAGACCAGCTGGAACAAACAGAACGCGGAGGCATTATCATAAGCCGTGAGGGGGAAAAAGTTGTAAACAGCCACAAGTTCCTTACCGTTTTTGATGCCCCAGAATATTTGCTGGTGAAAGACGAAAACCGCACTATTGGCACGGTGGACAAGGTGTACCCCATAGGCATACGCTTTGCACTGGCGGGCAGAACTTGGGAAACCGTGGATGTAAACGAAAAAAGCAAGGTGATATTTGTAAAAAGTGTGCCGGGCATTTCTTTAGTGGACTGGAATGTGGATTTTGAAGTGGATTTGCATACGGTGTTGGTACAAAAAGTGCGCAGCATCATGGAAGAAGAAGATGTGTATCCATATCTGAGCAACCGCTGTATAGACCGCCTTAGAGAAATCCGGTACATCGCCAGAAACAGCGGGATTCTGCACAGTTTAGTTACACCGCTTGCGGGCAATAAATTTGCGATATTCCCCTGGGTTGGCACACGGCAAATTAGAACATTGCATTACGCGCTGCTGGATAGGCGGGTTGTAAACCATTTGCCATGGATGACATGCCTGTTTTTGGAGGCGCAATTTGATGGCACAGCGCAAGAACTAGAAGCCATTGTCTACGAAATTTTGAATTCCAATTTGAATATGTATGACTTGCCCCTGCCCGAAGATGTTCAAGTAAATGGCAAGTATAACGAGTTTATCCCGCAGAGTTTGCTGAAGAAGCAGTTTGTTGAAGATTATCTGGACTTTGAAGGGTTGAAGGAGGGAATGCTATAATGTACCGTATAGAATCCGATATTTTGCGGGCAGATATCAATCCCATTGGGGCAGAGTTATCCAGCCTATATTCCAAAAAAACCGGCAAGGAGTATCTTTGGCAAGGCGATCCTATATGGTGGGCAGGGCGTGCGCCAATTCTGTTCCCTATAGTTTGCTCTATGAAGGATGGCACCTATATTTATAATGGTAAAACGTACACTATGCCGAAGCATGGCTTTGTGCGACATGCGGAGTTTGCTGTCAAGCCGCTGACTGCTTCAAAAATAATATTCGAGTATAGTGATAACGAAGAGACTCGTAAGGTGTACCCGTTTGCGTTTTTGTTTCAAGTTATATTCGAGGTGGTGGGTCATTCCCTTTCTACAATGTATAAAGTAGAAAACCGTAATAACTGCCCCATGTATTTTTCCGTAGGTGCGCATGAAGCGTACCGTTGCCCACGGGAAGACAACGAAACGTTTGAAGATTACTACTTGGAATTTGACAAAGACGCAACGTATATTACAGAAACTGTAAATGCCGCGGGGCTTATAACAGGTGACACTTACCCAGTTATCAAAAACGGGCGGGTTCTTCCGCTTAAACATGAGCTGTTTGCGAATGATGCGCTCATGTTCAAAACTGTGCCAAGCAGCAAAGTATTATTAAAGTCAAAAAAATCTGCGACAGTGCTTGAGATAGATTACAAAGACGCTCCACAATTGGGTATCTGGACAAAGGTGGATGCGCCATATATATGTATAGAGCCATGGTACGGCCTACCCGACGATGCCGGGCATGATGGTAAAATAGAAAATAAATTTGGCATCGTGAAGTTGCACGCGGGCAAAGTGTTTGTATGGGAGCATACAATTACTGTGCGTGAGAATTAACCGCTTTATGGTTGGTTTGCTATAAAGTGTGTTCGCAAAAATCCGAACTTTTCCTGATAAGTATATTATCGGTAGAGTTTGGATTTTTTGCATTTACTGCACAGCCGTCTCCGTTTTTGTATGATTTCTTCTCTTCGAAAACAATAATATTGCCGTGTGAGTATTTTTTTACGTATCCCTTGACAGAGTGACATCAAATTGTTACAATTGGTCAAAACTCCAATGAGGCATGAATGCGAAACGTTTCGTATTGTCGATAGTCACAGGTCATTGCTTGAAGTCTTGCTGGTGCGTACAAAGATATTCTTATTGGGGGTTGGTGTTATGGATAATAGTGTAATTTTTAGACATAAGGCAAAATTCATTATGGGTTTTTTACTACTATCAGCTTTTGTAGCATTCCTAATGCTTAGAGATGCCGGCTCTAAGCCTATCGTATGTGATGAGTACACTCGTGAAGTGTATCTGCCTAAAGGTACAAAAAGGGGAGGAGGGCAAAGTTCCGAAATTTAACGTGGTTCTTTGCGGCTAAATATGGAACAGCTATTACTTGGTATTGACATAGGAACTTCGGCCTGTAAGGTTACATTGTTTAAGCGTGACGGCACTTCTGTTGCCACCGCTTCTGAGAGCTATGATGCACATTACCCCAAACCAGGTTGGGCAGAACAAAATCCGGAAGATTGGTGGGTTGCTTCATGTAACGCTTTGCGGTCGCTTTGGGAACAGGCCGAAATAAACCCTGCGTCCATT
>Ga0123355_10003130_pt1 | contig 23629 bp, 24 predicted proteins | sample TergutEmb28metaG_3_FD_89872 | JGI IMG/M metagenome (GOLD analysis project Ga0123355, IMG submission 89872) | Embiratermes neotenicus P1 segment gut microbial communities from Petit-Saut dam, French Guiana - Emb289 P1 | ecosystem: Host-associated > Arthropoda: Insects > Digestive system > Gut ... | reverse complement strand
TGGGATCCTGCGACACAAAGCGCAACCTTCTCAGACGGTACCACAGAGGTTATCTTTAACCACAACAGCTCTACAGCCATCGTCAATGGCGTGCCGACAGAAATAAGGGCATCCGGCTTAAGAGCAGACGCAAGAATCATCAACGACCGTTTCTTTGTACCAATTGCATTCTTCCGCTATATCTTCAACGCAGACGTATCATGGAATGCGCACAACCGGACAGTATCAGTGGCGGTCAGATAGTTGAAATAAATTAGATTTGATGAAAAAGAAGGAGGCCATCCTGCGGTTATAGCGGGGTGGTCTTTTTCCATAGATTTGACACAGATGCGCCTATCTGATACTATTTAGTTGTAAATGATATTGAATATCAACAAGTGAGATCAGAAAGATTGGTGATTTGCGTTGAGTGAAGTAAATGGCCGCAACACAATACAAAAGCAGATTATTTTGGATGCCATAAAGTCAATGCGTACGCATCCTACGATAGATGAATTGTATTCTGAAATACAAAAAAAACATCCTTCTATCAGTAAGGCGACAGTGTATCGCAATATGCGCCAGCTTGCCGATAAGGGGATTATTCTGCAAATAGAAGCAGCGAAGGATGCAGCAAGATATGATGGCTGTACCGATTTGCATCATCATTTTATCTGCGATAAATGCGGCAGGGTTTTTGATTTGGATATTGAATTTGATGATGGCTGCGAGGGATTGGCAGAAGTTATTGAGGGGAAGTATAAGCATAAGCTGGACCGGTGTGTGACTTCATTTTTTGGGGTTTGTGGGGAATGTGTGGCCTTATAAAATCATGTAGCTCGACTATTATTTCTTGTCCATAAACATCCTCAGTAAAATCAAATATATGTGTCTTGATTTTGTGGCTTTTTTCATCAGCAACTGTAGGATTGATTTCAATATGAGTAATCCCCAATTTTTCAAAATCTCCAATTTGAATTTTAGCAGCATAAACCCCATCAGGAGGCAAAAACTTACCCTCTGCAGGGTGCATGTTCGCCGTAGGAAACCCAATTGTCCGTCCCAGCTGCCGTCCTTTTTGCACGGTTCCCATGATAAAAAATGGCCTGCCAAGCAATTGGTTGGCTTTTTTTATTTGCCCTTTTGATAGATGATCTCGGATTTGTGATGTGCTGATTTTTGCTTCATTTTGATCCTTTTCATCTGCGTGATAGAAGGGAATGGTGACGATATCTATGCCGATTTCCTGCCCAATGGCATGGAGTATTTCGGGTGTTCCTTCCCGGTTGCGGCCAAAACGAAAGCCTTCGCCAACCAGCAGGGCTTTGCAGTTAAATTGGGCTTGCAGGCGTTGGCAAAAGGATTTTGGGGTGAGTTGGGCGGTGCTTTTATCGAAGGGGTAAGGAATCCAGTAATCCAGACCGTATTGGCTTAACGTGAAAGCTTGCTCCTGAGGGGTGAATAGTGGCTTGTAGTTTGGGTCTGATAACACCTGTGTGGGATGGGGTGCGAAACTGAGCACCACAGATGAAAGTGCGTGAGATTGGACATGATTTTTCTCGTAATTTTTTGCATATTCTATCGTTGATTTGATTAATTGGCTGTGGCCTTGATGTAAGGCTTCAAATTTGCCGATGGTTATGGCTGTGCCTGTGGATGGATCAAAAGCGTTGCTATTATGTATGATTTGCATACATCATAACCTCCGGTTTAAATACTTGTGCTTTTGCGTTAAAGGCGTATAGGCCGATTAGCGTATCGTCTTCAAGATTATTTGATTTATCATATATCCAGCAGTGTTGCCCGTCTGCTGGTTTATTTTCGTTTTTAAATATCACTTGTGCCAGCGGCACGGGATGGCCGTTTATGGCTTTTGTGAAGAAATCTTTGAGTATTCCTTTTGGGGCGGGTAAAGCCTGATCTGCCGGAATGAGGAAGCTTTGATCTCCGGATTGTATCATTTGCTCCAGCTCAGATAGCCGTATCGCATTATCTAAGGTAAATGCACCGGACTTTGTGCGGATTAAATTGCCCATACAGCCGCCGCAGCCCAGCTTTTCGCCTATATCTACGCACAGGCTGCGTATGTAGGTGCCTTTGCTGCAATCCACATCCATCCACAGGCGGTTATTGGTCAGGTCTTTTTCTATTATGGTGATGTTTGAGATGGTTATGGGTCTTGGCTTTCTTTCTACCGTTTTGCCTGTGCGGGCCAATTCGTATAGCTTTTTGCCATCTATTTTTAGTGCAGAATACATGGGGGGCAGCTGCATATATCCGCCAACAAAAAAATCCACCGCTTCTTGGATGGTGTTAAAATCTGTTGGTATGGTGTCTGCGGATGTAGTCGTTAGTATTTCACCTGTGTGATCGTAAGTGTCCGTTGTCATGCCTAAGATCAGCTGTGCCCGGTAGGATTTATCTGAGGCGGTGAGGTAGCTGGCCAGCTTGGTGGCACGGCCTATGCAGATGGGCAGTACGCCTTCGGCTTGAGGGTCAAGCGTGCCGGTGTGGCCTGTTTTTACCCTGCCTAACAGGCGGCGTACGATGGCTACGACATCGTGGGAGGTGTAGTCTTTTTCTTTGTGGATGTTTATTATGCCGGAAAGCATGTTATTCACCTCGTTTAAAAAGGTTTGTCAAAATCACTTGAAGCGCTTTTGGCAAAAAGACCAAAAGCGATCAACTATACCCCAAACTCAATCAATCCTAAAATTTTATCCCGAATCTCCCAGATATCCCCTTTAGCCGTTGCCCCGGCTGCCAGATGATGGCCGCCGCCACCTAACGCCTGTGCAATGGCACCCACATTAAGCTCACGGGAACGCAGGCTTACTTTAAACTCGCTGTCATGGCCGCAGTCATATATCAAAAAGGCCACTTTGGCGCCACGGGTGTTAATCAGATGGTCGATCATGCCTTCTAAATCCTGAATAGTGGCGTCGGGCGTGTCGGCATCTTTAAAGCCTGTCATCATATCTCTGGTTACACAGGCATAGAGTATGCTGCCGCATTTGCTTCGTTGGCAGGCATCCAGCACTCGCCCAAGCATCTTTACCTCTGTATAGGAACGCTGATGCAGTATTTCTGAATATATTCCAGAAAAAGGAATGTCAAATGCCATTAAATTTCCTGCAATGCGCATAGTATCAGGGCTGGTGGTGCTATGACGAAAGCCCCCGGTATCACCGGCAATGCCGGAATACAATGCCGAGGCTATCGCTTTATCTAAAGCAACAAGGCCGTCTAAGACACGGTACACCAGCTCGCAGGTGGAGGAGGCTTTATCATCAATGTAGTTATATTTGGCAAAACGAGTGTTGCTAAAATGGTGGTCTATGTTAATGCTGTGCGGCATGGTTTCCACCAAGGCCTTTGGGTGCCTGTTAAGGCGTTGCAGATCGGCGGCATCCAGGCAAATCAGTACGGTATCATCGGCTGGCAGGTCTGTTTCTTCATATAACAGATGCCGCCCGGGGATGATATCGTATTTGTGATGATATGGCTCCAGCAACACATGCACCTGCTTGCCCATTTTTTCCAAGGCAAGGCCAAGGCCAAAGCACGACCCGATGGCATCTCCATCAGGATTAGTGTGGCCTGCGATGATAAATTGATTAAATTGCTTGAGGATTTCCTGAATTTCTGCAATCATTGGCGGTTCACTTCATCTATCAGCTTGTGCATGCGCATGGCGTGGGCAATGCTGTCGTCCAGTACAAAAGTGATCTCCGGCGTGTTGCGCAGGTTCACCTTTTCTGCGATACGCTTGCGAACAAAACCGGCGGCGTTTTGCAGTGCCGCCATGGTTTCTTCGCTGCCGCTTTCGTCCAGCATACTCACTGATATCTTGCAAAATTTAAGGTCAGCCGTGGCTGTGACACCGGTTACGCTGACTACGGTGCCAATGCGAGGGTCGGACATCTCAAAGCGGATGATATCTGCCGCCACCCTCGCAATCTCGTCGTTAATGCGAATCATGCGTGCATTTTTAGGCATGAGGGATCTCCTCCATTGTAAAGGCTTCTACAATGTCATTTTCCTTGAGGTCGTTAAAGCGATGGAATACCATACCGCATTCGTAGCCGGATGCAACTTCACGGACATCATCCTTAAAGCGGCGCAGCGTATCCAGTGTGCCTTCATATACGACGATACCGTCACGCACAACACGGACTTGGTTATTGCGGTGTATTTTGCCGTCAATAACATGGCTGCCGGCGATAGTGCCAATACTGGATGCTTTAAACAACTGGCGTATTTCTGCATGGCCAAGGATTTTTTCCTGGAAGACTGGTGCCAGCAAGCCTTTCATAGCGGCTTCTATATCTTCGATAGCGGCATAGATAACCCGGTACATACGCAGGTCAACTTTTTCTGCCTCTGCGACGGATCTGGCCTGAGCATCCGGGCGGACATTAAAGCCGATAATGATGGCATTGGAAGCAGAAGCCAGCATAACGTCGGACTCGGTAATGGCGCCAACGCCGCCGTGGATGGTGCGGACACGCACTTCGTCATTAGACAGCTTCTCCAGGCTGGCCTTAAGGGCCTCAACAGAGCCATGCACGTCCGCTTTTACAACCACATTAAGGTCTTTTATATTACCCGCCTGTATCTGAGAGAACAGATCGTCAAGGGAAACCTTGTTAGGCGTGGATTTGATAAGGTTTTCGCGGCCACGGGCGATAACGGTTTCCGCCAGCTGTCTGGCGTGTTTATCGCTTTCGGCTACGTAGAACATATCGCCAGCGGAAGGTACATCGGAAAGGCCGATGATCTCTACCGGGATGGCAGGGCCGGCGGCTTTTATACGGCTGCCTTTGTCATCCAGCATGGTGCGGATGCGGCCAAAGCAATGGCCGGAAACAACAGGATCGCCGTCTTTTAAAGTGCCGCTTTGTACCAATACGGTCGCTACAGGGCCACGGCCTTTGTCCAGCTTGGCTTCGATAATATGTCCCCTTGCGTTTTTGTTTGGGTTGGCTTTCAGCTCTTTCATCTCAGACGCCAGGATAACCATCTCAAGCAGGTCTTCGATACCCATCTTCTGCTTGGCGGATACGGGAACAGCGATGGTACTGCCGCCCCAGTCTTCTACAAGCAGCTCGTGCTCGGTCAGCTCCTGTTTCACACGGTCAGGGTTAGCGTCGGGCAAATCTATTTTATTGATGGCAACGATGATTTCTACACCGGCAGCCTTGGCATGGTTGATAGCCTCTACGGTTTGTGGCATAACACCATCATTGGCAGCAACCACCAGTATGGCGATATCCGTTACCTGGGCACCACGCAAACGCATAGCAGTAAAGGCCTCGTGGCCAGGGGTATCCAGGAAGGTGATGGGTTTGCCGTTAATTTCAACGGTGTAGGCACCAATATGCTGGGTGATGCCTCCGGCTTCCCCTGCGGTGACAGAGGTGTCACGGATAACATCCAGCAAGGATGTTTTACCATGGTCAACATGGCCCATAACGACAACAACCGGCGGACGGTCAACTTTCAATGATGCATCTTCTTCTGTTTCTGTAAAGGCCGCCTCAAAGACATCCACTTCCACATATTCTTCCACAACACAGTTAAACTGCTCACCGATATAAACGGCTGTTTCAAAATCAACCACTTGATTGGCAGTGGCCATGATGCCCTTTTTCATGAGAATCTTAACGATGTCTGCTATGGACTTATATAGCTTTTCTGCAATGTCCCGGACAGTTGTATTTGGTGATACGGTGATTTCGGTGACTGTTGGGATAACCGTTTCGGGCATAATCTTTTTAGGGCCTTTTTTAAATTGATTCCGGTTTTGTGAAGGCCCTCTGCCTCCGGTAGGACGCCCGCCGCCACGTGGTCTGGTTGGCCCGCCGCCTCTGCGGTTAGCAAAGTCGCTGCCTTCCATACGGGTCGCATCTTTTTTGCCCTTGGTTTTGCTGGCTTCGGTACGCTTTTGCCATTCTTGCTTACGGTCACTCTTAGATGGCTCTGCACTGACTTTTGTCTCGGGCTTTTTACCAAAAGTCGATTGTCCGCCTCTGCCGGCTGAAGGGCCGCCCCTGCCATCTGGCCGGGAAGAAGGTCCTCTGCCGCCGGGGCCGCCTGGCCCGCCTTGCGGACGAGGTCTGCCATCTCTATTGAAAGGTGGACGGTCGCCCTGTGGTCTGGGTGGTCTGTCCCCTTGCGGCCTGAATGGGCGGTCGCCTTGTGGCCGTGGGGGACGATCCCCTTGTGGTCTCGGCGGCCGGTCACCCTGTGGCCGTGGTGGACGATCTCCTTGAGGCCGTGGTGGACGGTCGCCTTGTGGTCTTGGCGGGCGATCCCCTTGAGGCCGTGGTGGACGGTCACCCTGTGGCCTGGGTGGACGATCTCCTTGCAGTCTTGGCGGCCGCTCTTCGCCTTCAGGACGAGGACGACGTGGTCTTTCCTCACCTTCAGGACGAGGACGACGTGGTCTTTCCTCACCTTCGGGACGAGGACGACGTGGTCTCTCTTCGCCTTCAGGACGAGGACGACGTGGTCTTTCCTCACCTTCGGGACGAGGACGACGTGGTCTCTCTTCGCCTTCAGGACGAGGACGCCTTGGTCTCTCTTCGCCTTCAGGACGAGGACGCCTTGGTCTCTCTTCGCCTTCAGGACGAGGACGACGTGGCCGTTCTTCACCTTCAGGGCGAGGACGACGTGGTCTCTCTTCACCTTCAGGGCGAGGACGGCGTGGTCTCTCTTCACCTTCGGGACGAGGACGACGTGGCCGTTCTTCACCTTCGGGGCGAGGACGACGTGGCCGTTCTTCGCCTTCAGGACGAGGACGCCTTGGTCTCTCTTCGCCTTCGGGGCGAGGCCTACGAGGCCGTTCTTCACCTGTGGGTGCATCCGCTGCCTTGGTTTTTGGGCGTAAATCATTCTTGATTCTAGTTGCTTGCGAATCGTCCACTGAGCTTAATGAACTTTTAACCTCTGTCCCATAGGAGCTTAGCAATTGCATAATATCCTTCGGGTTGGCATCAAGCTGTTTGGCCAATTCATAAATACGAGTTTTGGGCATTCAGTCACCTCTCGATATCTCTTATAACGTGCTCTTTGTTTCCTGCGAATCTATTAAAGCCTGCAAACGTTCGGCAAAACCGCTGTCTGTAATCACATACACGGTGCGGTTGCTTTTGCCCACGCATTTAGACATCACTTCCTTTTCACCAAAAATCCGTATGGGTTTTTGATAATAAAAGCATTTGTTGTTAAACTTCTTTTTGGTATTATCTGAGGCATCGCTGGCGATGATAACCAGTTCTGCTTCATCTCTTTGCAACAGTTTTTCACCAATTTCTTCGCCGGTAGAAAGCATTCCGGCTTTGGAGCACAGGCTTAATAAGGAAGAAATTTTACGATCCATAATGTTTAAGCTCCTCTTCCATCTGCTGGTAAACCTCTGCGGGAACCGTCTGTTTAAAGGAACGCTCCAGGCCTTTTTGTTTGCGGGCTTTTTCTAAACAGTCTTGGGTAGGGCATATATAGGCCCCACGGCCAGATTTTTTTCCGGTAAAGTCTAATGAGAATTCGTGAGTTGCATTGTCATCTGCCGCCTCTGTCCTGACTACCCGGATCAGTTCCTTTTTGTTTTTCATTTCCATGCAGCCTGTGCATCTGCGCATGGGGATTTTTCGCTGTTTCACTATTTACCTTCTTTGCTATCTTCGCTTGCCGGTTCTTCGTCATCGTAATCATCGTCGTAGTCATCGTAATCATCATCATAGTCGTCATCGTAGTCGTCGTCATAATCGTCATCGTAATCATCATCGTAGTAGTCATCGTCATCATAATCATCATCGTAGTCATCGTCGTAGTAGTCATCATCATCGTATTCGGTTTCGGCCGCTGCTGACGGTGTTTCTTCCGGCAGGGCTTCTGTTGGCGCATCGCCTTCCGGCACTGCTATATCTGCATCTTCTGTCAACAGTTCATCCGAATCATCTGTCAGCGGTGCGAGCTCTGCTTCCATTGCAGCATTGGCGGCGGCCTCTGCACGGGCTTTTTCTTCTAAGAAGGCTTCGTAATCCACGTTGAGCTCTTCGTCCGTAATAAAGTCAATGGCGTTGGCTTGGGATTCGCTCTTTATATCGATGCGCCAGCCGGTAAGGCGGGCGGCCAGCCGGGCGTTTTGCCCTTCCTTGCCGATGGCCAGGGACAGTTGATGATCCGGCACAATAACTTTGGCGGTATTATCATATGGATTGATGGCAACCAGGCTGACTTTGCTTGGGCTTAATGCCGCAGCAATATACCTGGCTGGATCACTATTCCATGGGATGATGTCCAGCCGCTCGCCTTTAAGCTCGGAGCTGACTACATTGACACGATATCCGCCCTGCCCAACGCAGGCCCCGACAGGGTCTACGTGGGGGTTTCTGGAATATACGGCCATTTTACTGCGCATACCCGGTTCCCTTGCGATGGATTTGATTTCTACTGTGCCGTCATATACTTCGGGGACTTCCTGCTCGAAGAGACGCTTTACCAGCTCGGGATGGGTGCGGGACACATTGACTACAGGGCCTTTGTTGGTCTGCTTGACTTCCATCACATAAACCTTGACACGATCCTGGAAGTTATATGCCTCCCTTGTCATCTGATCCGCCGGTGCCAAGACGCCCTCAAGCTTGCCCAGGTTTAAAATAACATTGCGGCGATCACGGCGCTGTACTGTGCCTGTCAGGATATCCTGCTCTTTGGTGATGTACTCGTCGTAGAGTATTTCCCGCTCGGCTTCCCTGAATTTTTGTACAACAACCTGTTTTGCAGCCTGAGCTGAGATGCGGCCAAAATCTTTAGGGGCCACTTCAAACTCGACGACATCACCTATCTCGTAATCTTTGCGAATGGTCAGGGCTTCTTCCAATGTAATCTGGCAGCTTTCGTCTTCTATTTCTTCTACTATTTCCTTTTGGTTAACCACTCGGACTTTGCCGGTATCTTCGTTTATGGTTACTTTTATATTAGCGTTGGCACCAAAATTCCTTTTGCAGGCAGATACCAGCGAGGTCTCGATAGCTTCCAAGATGATTTGTTTATCAATCCCTTTTTCCCGTGTAATCTGGGATAGGGCCTCCATCAACTCCGTACTGTTATCCATAACTCCTCCTGTCGTTTTCGTTTTCATAATGCAGTGTATACTAACCGGCAGTACACCAGATGCTGGCGAGGGAGCTTTAGCGATTCTCCTGATGGATCGGATAGAATGACTATGGCATCTTCCTCCAGGCCAGTAAGTGTACCCCGGAATTTCTTTTGATTGTTTTGCTCGGCTACAGGTTTGCTTAATTTGACTTCAACTTGCTTGCCCATGTTTTGTGCGTAATGGCTGTCTTTCACCAGTTTACGTTCGATACCTGGGGAACTGACCTCCAGCACATAAGCCTCGGGGATAGGATCGTGGGCGTCCAAAACAGGCTCTACTGCATGGGTAATCTGTTCGCAGTCATCCAAGCTGACGCCGCCTTCCTTTTCGATATAGAGCCGCAGAACTTTACGACCGTACTCTGTTAAAAATTCCAGGTCGTATAGTTCGACCTGTTGGGCTTCTACAATGGGCTCAAGCAAAGCCTTTGCAGCGGATATAATTGACTCTCTTTGCGCTTTTGTGTTTGTCACCCCATCACCCTTTCCTTCATTATAATAGAAAAGCATCGGCGCAAAAGAGAAGAGTGGGCGTTTACCCACTCTTCTCGGCGACGTTTTTAGTTGTATTGGAACATTAACATAATTTTTGGAAAATTGCAAGGGGAAGTTTTGTAGCTACGGAGATAATCTCCAAAAAAATAAGAGAAAATTTAGGCAGGGCGACACTCCTGCATCTCCAACCCATAATGCCACTGCACCCTCAGATGGTGGCGGGGGCGACGGCGGCCCGTTCCGTCCTCTAAATCTTCTCAAACTTAGTTTATTATATCACAGGTTTATCCCAGTACGTCAAGAGGTAACCTTTTTCAATAAATCGATTCATTTTATTGATGTCTCTGGAATAGAGAGAGCGAGCAAAATAATTACCACCTGCCGAAACTCGAACAGCGACCTTGATATATTCTTTATTTTGCACTTTAAAGAGTTTTACATACTCTACAGAGTGATCTTTTGGATTAAGGCCTACATAATCAGGATATTCAAGTATATTTTCTAATTCTATGCCATAATCCTCGAAGTCTTGAGGATGAGCATTTATCATATGCTCTATGTTGCTGGCACTTAGGTAAATTGGTGTCCCTGCTTTAACATTCAAACCAAGCAAATCTATCACACGTTGATTAATTTTTCCAACTTTAGTCATGTGTAGTCCTTTTTAATAGGTGTTTACTGGATTGTTGAACGCATGAAAAAAGGGCCGTCCGACCAAGATTGACCCTTTGACTACTTCTTTTATATTAGGATTACACTATAACAAAAATATTCTAATGCGTCAAAGTCGACTTGTTATAAATAGCTTCTTTTCTTTTATACTTGACTTTGACGCTACGGCATAGTTTATACTTGTGTTGCGAGGTGATACAGATGGAGTACACAAGCAACAAACTTTCTAAAATGTCGGGTGTAAGCGCGCGCACCCTGCGGCACTACGATGATATCGGCTTGCTAAAACCGATGCGTACTGCGTCATCAGGGTACAGGATTTATGGACAGCACGAAGTGGACGCACTTCAACAAATTCTTTTTTACAGGGAACTTGGATTTTCCCTGAATGATATAAAGAAAATGCTATCCAGCCCGGACTTTAATCGAGAACAGGCATTTTTAAGTCACCTTGCAGAACTTCATAAAAAACGGGAGCGGCTGGATGCTTTGATAAACAATGTATCAAAGTCCATCACCGCAATGAAGGGAGTTGCTACAATGTCAGATAAAGATAAGTTTGAAGGATTTTATCATTTACTGTACGAAAAACGTTATCAGAAGGTATATGATGCCGGGGCAGATTACTGGGGACATACCCCCAGTGATGAGGAACTTAACCAAGCATTGACGCAATGGGTAGATATTCATAACCTGAAGGGCAAGCGTGTCATTGAGTTTTTTTGCGGCGAAGGTTCGGCCGGGGTGATACTTTCACAATTAGGCTGTGTGTATCATGGTGTGGATATTGCGCCGTCTGCGCTGGAAAAGGCAAGAAACAGCTTGCTTGACTACCCGACTGCAACGCTTGAAAAATTGAATGTTGTCACAGGAAAAGTGTCCGGTATGTATGATGCCGCCTTGGATGTTATGGGTTTTCATATGCTGGTTACAGATCCGGACAGGATGGCCTATTTAAAAAATGCCTGGTCATGCTTGAAAAATAATGCGCCAATGTTCTTCTTTCGTGAAATGTGTGACGAAAATATGCATAGTGGCTTTATCGACACATTTGAGCAATGGCTGGCTGTTTCAAATCATGATTATACAACCCCTCGGCAATTGAATTACAAAATAGACGGCAAGGAAGTGGAGATACAAATCCCTTGTGTGCCGGGGCGCAGCGTGAATAAGGCCAGCTATACACGTGAGTTGGCGGAAGCTGGCTTTATTGTAGATTCGATAATAGAAATGCCCCCAAGCTATAAATGTGGTGAATCGGTTTCGATTTATGTTCATAAGCCGTAAGGGGGGATTAGCGGTAGAAAAATTTTTTAGGTAGGCGAAAAACTTGCTTGAAAATATGTTCGAAATATGATATTTTATTGCTGGTCATTGGACAATTTGTGTACGGAACACCTCGCTCCATGTCGTACATGGAGGAGGTGATAAAGATGCCTCAATTTTTGCTTTGCTTGCTAGTAAACATGATCAGTCATTGTGTAGCAAAAGTCATTGATTGGATTGTTGAACGCATGAAAAAAGGGCTTCCCCGTCAAGATTAGCCCTTTGACCACTTAAGAAGCAACTGATTAACTTCAGTTGCTTCTTCTTATTATGTCTATACTATATCAAAAATATTCTCATGCGTCAAAAATGGTTTAACCCAACTGGTCGGAAAAACCGACCAGTTGGGTTAGCATCAACAGCAACTGATTGGAAAATCCAATCAGTTGAACGCTACGATATATGAACCAGCCAATATCCATAATCGCCATCCACAGGGTCGGCATCCTTACTGCCTTTAAACTGCTTGAAGCCAATGGCCTTATCCTCGGGGTTATACAGTGCAGGGACGCCGATGTAGTAACGCAGGTTGCCATCGTCGGTGGTTTTGCCCAGCAGCAGGTGGCTGTATTGGCTAAATGCATTTTTTACAAATGGGTCGTTTAAAAGGCTGCGTACATCTTCGGGCAGGGAAAGTTCTTCATCCGGAGAGATGCGTACCCATTCTACATCCCGGTTTTGTTTTTGAAAGGGCTGCATTTTGGTGTGGGTTTTGAGTATGGCATCCACTTCCTGTTTGAAGGTATCGCTGAGGGTACTTGTCGGCGTTGGTGGAGTAGTAGGTGGGGATTCTACGATTGCTTCGGGTGTCAGTGCTTCGGGTATTATTTCCTCTGGGGCTATTTCTTCTGGAACAGGTACTTCGGGCACCTCTATGGTTATGGCAGGCGCTTTAGGGGGCTCGGCTTTTGGTATTGCGGGTGCTTCTTTGGGAAGCTCCTTTTTATTTTTCTCAAGAATCATAAAACCGTTGCGCCATGGAATTGGCCCCTCTTGATAGCCGCATAGCGGGGCAGAGGCGGCACGGCCTTCTCCTGAGATAATGGCCACAGCCAGACATTGATCTAAAGGAAAGCCGTAGCCTTCTATGTTTGCGGGGTCAAAGGTGCAGCGCAGCTCGGCTTTGCCGGTTGGCGGCACGGATAGTGCGCAAAGCGGCAGCCCGGCATAGGTATTGTCGCTTTTAAAGATCAAATGTACCCGATACAAGGCCTCGTGCTTTAAATCCTGTACCCACAGCATCAGCTTGCCCGTACCTGCCCGGGATTCCAGCAGGCAGCGGCCTGAAGGGGTTTTGCCTTTGTGCTCGTATCCTTTGGTTTCGCTTGCCAGGGGCATTACAATTCGTATGTATTGATTCATCAGGAACCTTCCTTTCAATGGCTTGCATATGTTGGCATATAGACTATTTTATGCATATGCGCTTTTGCGGAGAACATAAAATGTATGCTACAATTAAATGAGTTTTTGAGGAGGCTATCTGATGGGCAAATACTTTGGAACCGATGGGGTACGGGGCAAAGCAAATGAGTACCTGACGCCGGAGCTGGCGATGGCCATTGGCCGGGCGGGGGCTTATGCGCTGGCAGGACATTTGGGCAGGCCGCCTAAAATACTGATTGGGGCAGATACACGGCTTTCGGCAGATATGCTGGAGGCGGCCTTGGTAGCGGGGCTGTGCGCTGTGGGGGCCGAGGTGCACCGGGCAGGGGTGGTGCCTTCCCCGGCGATGGCTTTTTTGGTGAGGGATTTGAAGATGGATGCAGGCGTTATGCTATCTGCCTCACACAACCCGATGCCGGATAACGGGATAAAATTTTTTGATGGCACCGGATATAAACTGTCCGATGCTGTGGAAGCAGAGATTGAAGCCTTAATTGATTTGATATATGAAAATGCAGACAAAATCCCGAGGCCTGTAGGTGAAGCGGTTGGGCGGGCTGTTTTATGCGATCGGCCTGTGGAGCGATATGTGGCGTTTTTGACCAATACTGTTGAAGGGAAATTGCCCTTTGCGGGCATGAAGGTCGCTTTGGATTGCGCCAATGGGGCTACCTATCAAGCGGCACCTATGGCTTTTAAAAAGCTGGGGGCGAAGATCATTCCCATGCATTACCAGCCCGATGGCGTTAATATCAATGCCAATTGCGGCTCTACGCACTTGGAATCCCTGCGGGCGTATGTGAAGGCTAATCCGGTGGATATAGGTTTGGCTTTTGATGGAGATGGCGACCGGGTATTGTGTGTGGACGAAACCGGAGCGATAATAGATGGTGATGTGATCATGGCTATCTGCGGTCTGGCGCTTGAAAAACAAGGGCGACTGAAACATAGTACCATCGCAGCAACGGTGATGAGTAATTTGGGGCTGGAGTTGTTTTGCAGGGATAACGGGCTGAAGCTGCTGCGCACTAGGGTTGGGGATCGGTACGTTATACAGGAAATGAAGGCAGAAGATTATAATCTGGGTGGGGAGCAGTCTGGCCATATTATTTTCCATGATTACAACACCACCGGGGATGGGGTACTGACAGGATTGCAATTGCTGGCTATCCTGAAGGAAAGCGGGCAAAAGCTATCTGAGCTGTGCAAGGTTATTGAGATTATGCCGCAGGTGCTTTTGGGTGCCGAGCTGGGCAGCCGGATGTCAGAAGACGAGATCAAACAAAATGAGAAGATAGGCCATGCTATCCGCAAGCTGGAAGCAGCAATGCAAGGCAGCGGCCGGGTATTGGTACGCCCGTCGGGCACAGAACCGCTGGTGCGTGTCATGATAGAGGGCAGCGACCAATCTGTCATACAGCAGCAGGCAGCGGAGCTGGTGCGTATTATTGAGAAAGAGTTGAAGTAGATATGAGTACAAAAGAACGTACCCTGGCCCTGCTTGAAGCAAAGCGGGGTCAGACGGTTTCTGGAGAAGCGATTGCAGCACAGCTAGATATCAGCCGCAGTGCTGTTTGGAAGGCAGTCAATGGCCTAAAAAAAGACGGCTATCAAATTGAATCGTCAACCAATCGAGGCTATTGCCTGAGAGATGATAATAACATCCTGTCTGTGGCTGGGATGCTGCCGTTTTTGAAGCAAGGCGGCGCCAACATTCAGGTACATCAAAAAGTAGAATCCACCAATATCATCGCCAGGGAACTGGCTGTAAAAGGCGCAGCACATGGCACAGTGATTATGGCAGACGAGCAGACCGCAGGGCGGGGGCGATACGGCAGGCAATTTTTTTCGCCGCCGGGGCATGGGCTATACATGAGCTTTGTGCTTGACCCTTCACAGCTGGGCGTCACCACACCCGGTTTGATCACCACCTATACTGCCGTCGTCGTTTGCGAGGCGATAGAAGCCATTTGCGGCATAAGTCCCAAAGTCAAATGGGTTAATGACCTCTTTTTGCGAGGCAGAAAAATCTGCGGTATATCGGCAGAAGCGGTGATGGATTTGGAAAGCGGGATTATGCAGTGGATAGTCGTTGGGATTGGCATTAACTTTACACTGCCGGAGCTCCCGGAAGCATTGCAGGCCATTGTGGGGGCTGTTTATGAAGGGGCATTGCCGCCTGTAGATATTACCCGCAATCGTCTGGCGGCGGAAGTCATTAACCGGCTGTTGGCCCCGCCTTACAGCCAGAAGGATATCATAGAACGATACCGGCAGCGGCTGTTTATCCTGGGGATGCAGGTGCGTGTAGAAGGCGCCGTGGAGCCTTACGAGGCTACGGTGCTGGATGTGGACGAAATGGGGCAGCTGCTGGTGCGTAATGGGGCTGGGGATGTGGTTACGTTGTCGGCCGGGGAGATTAGTATCCGGTTTTAGTTTATGATGGCCAACACAGTTTCCAGTGCATCTAACCCGGGTGCGTTGAGTATTTGTGGGATAACGCCAAACTCCTCTATGGAGCGGCCATATGCATCTACGGTATAGCCCAAATCTATGCGAAAGAGGATGCCCGTGCTTGGCAGTGCGGCAAAGGTATATAAAACACCGGTTACACCTGCTGTAGGCTCGCCAACAACGGTGGCAAACCCGCTTGCCATCGCAATGCTGGCGGCGGTTTCGCTTGCACTGGCAGATTCTCCGTCCACCAGCATCCAAATATCGCCGCTAAACGGGATATTAGTTTCTGCTGGAAAATAGTCAATGCTAAAAATCATGGCGTAGTCTAAAAGCGCAAGGTCTGCCGGGTTAAATGCGGTCAGGCCTTTTTCTTTTACCAGCTGTATTGCCGGTATGGTGCGCTGGTGCCATCCGCCTGCAATGGATGGCGGATTTGCAAAAAAGGTGGCAGTGCGCTCGCTTGCGATAAAAAATTCAAAATAACTGAGATATATTGGTTCATCAATCAGCATGGAAAGCACATTTGACGGGAAGGCATTGGCAAACCCGCCGCCATTGCCACGCAGGTCAATAATCAAATGTTCAAAGTCCTGAATTGCTTCGTAAAACGGGAATAGTATTTCGCTGTCCAATTCCAGATTATTTCTAAAACTTGCAATATGTAAGTAGGCGATGCGATCCGGCTCGATAATGGAAGTGGTCACATTGTACGTATCCGCAGCACCCATCACTTCTCTAAGTTCTACACTAAAATCGAATGTTGAAGGGTCAAGCCCATATAACTGCATAACGGCCGGTGTATGATAGATAGCGTTGTGTAATTGTTGAAAATTAATGGCAGCCTCAAGTATTTTCATTTCATGCGCTATTTCTGCTTCGGTAAATTCCCATTCTTCAAGCCACAAAAGCAACTCCTCAGTACGGGACTCGATATGATACAAAAAATGTGATCCTGCAAAAAACATTTCGGAAACGGTCTCTGTAGATTGCGGGCCAAAATGCCCTAACCATTCAAGCTCCATTGATAAGGCAAAGGTAACAGAAAAGATATAATCCGCAGCAAGCCGCAAATCTGTTGTGGGTGCTGCCTCCCAGTTTTCCGGGTCAATGACGGACAATATGGATATGATGGGCATCTCGGCACTGATAAGTCGGCGATAAAATTCAAAAAAATCTGCTGCCGTCATGTCAAATCTGCGCTCGATAATATTCTGCGATGGCGCCACTTCCAAAATCATATCTACCAGATAATCAAAATCTGCCAAGGCAATGTTACGAGCCCCGGGGGTCAGGTAAATTACACGTGCATCGTCAAATGGGTTTTCCTGATTTGCGAATGCCGTCACCGGCGAAAAGGCGATGATTAAAGCCAATGCCATTGCTGCAACCGCTAATTTTACAAGTCTCATGAGGACACCTCCAATGGTTTTCGATTCTTATTCATGCTATTACTTATTGTTGATTTTGGCAAGTGTTTTATTGTATGAAAACAAGCGTATAGTAGGGTTTACAATTGTGAATAGAAGGCATATAATATAACCATATTAAAAACGGGGAGCTAATTGGCTCCCCTGGGCACTCTCTAACCGCTATAAAGGCGGCAGGTTTGCTTATATTATGTTGATGGAAAGAAAGATTAGCAGACCTTTGGCGTAGGGGCTAGTCTTTCTTTTTTGCATGGATAAATGCCAAGTATGCTAAAATGGTTGCTAGCAACCGCAAGATCAAATAAATAATCTCATACAATGACATTGGCCTCACCTCCTTCTGTTTGGATTTTTCAACCCTCCCTTCTGGAAGCAAACCTGCAAATCACCCTTATACGCTCAAGTGCTTGTTCACATTATAGAAGCATTTTTTGGAAATCTCAAGCGAAAATCGAAAAAAATTTCGAAATATTGCAAGTGCTACTCCGCATAGATATTTTTCAAAATATCCTCAAGGCTCAGCTCCCTTACCTTGATATCCGCAACAGAATGATGCGTGGCAATATAGGTAATCGCCTCGCCACGTCCCATCTCTTCATAACTCATCCAATAAGAGTGACGGCTGCCTTCAATGCGGTGTGGGCGGAAGGCGTTGTTTGTGATGGCCGCTGTCGGCTGGGTAAACTCTACCTCTATCATAAACTCGGCACCCTGATATTTATCCCGGAAGGCATCCTGTCCGCCGTCATATAGCAGTTGGCCGTTGTCAATCAAGATCAGCCGTTGGGCAACTTGCTCTATATCCTGGGTGTCGTGGGTGGTTAACAGGATGGTGGTGCCTTCCTCCTGATTGATTTGCCTCAAAAATTCCCGAATTTTATCTTTGACCAGCACATCCAGCCCGATAGTGGGCTCGTCCAGATAAACGACTGCTGGCTGATACAAGAAGCAGAGGGCCAGGTTGGCTCGCATACGCTGCCCCAGGCTAAGCTGGCGTACAGCTTGGGACAGGAAGTCTTTCATATCCAGCATGTCAATCAGGCGATCCCGCTGGCGGATGAAGTTTTGCTGTTCCATACGGTACATGGTTTTGAATAGCTCGAAGGTGTCCCGGACAGGTAAATCCCATAACAGCTGAGAACGCTGACCAAATACCACACCCATTTTGAGGGCGTTTTTTGTGCGATTTTTGCAGGGGTCAAAGCCAAATACCCGCACTTGGCCGGTGGTTGGGGTCAGTATGCCTGTCAGCATTTTGATAGTGGTGGATTTGCCTGCGCCGTTGGGGCCTATGTAGCCGACAATTTCCCCGGGTTCTATGGAAAAGTTGATGTTGTCTACGGCACGTTTGGTCTGGTATTTTGGACGGGCAAACTCCATGAATCTGGAGCGGCCTGCTTCCCGCTGGCGGATTTTATAGTCTTTTACGACGTTGGTGAGTTCTATTTGTGGCAATTTGGTACCTCCTTTAATTGGACCAGTTGGTTAGTGAGACTAACCAACTGATTGGATTTTCCAATCAGTTGACTGCGGTACGGCATGGAAGCCGTACCCTACATGCATAGGATTCGGTGTAGGGTCGGGGTTCCATCCCCGACCGTGGATAATTGGTATGCCTACGTCCCAGAACTTTCGTAATGCCTGCTTAACTTTTGCCAGCTGAAAGCGGTTATGGCTACAAGCAAAGCGGCTACTGCCGGGGAAAGCCACATGGTCATCGGTGCGCCCAGACCATCTTGCCTGCCCAGCAGTACTTGGGCTGGATAAAAATTGATAAAGCCTAGCGGCAAAACTGCCGTAAAGATAAACTGTAACGATTGCGGATAGATGGTGATGGGATACATATTAAAAATTCTCGTCTCCCAAAAAATCATGCTAAATGGGGAGCGGGAATGCGTACGCATGGCAGGCATATTACATAGCAGCATGATGCAGCCGGTAATCACTGCGCCGGATATGAGCATGACAAATAGCCACAGCCATTGCCAGACAGACCACCTCAGGCCCAGCTGAGAAATACTGACCCCTAAGGCAACCGCCGTTAGTGTGATGTGAGAGATGTATCCCACATTAATATGGGTAGAAAGCAAATAAGCAAAAGGCGGCAATGGCCGTATGCGTGCTTCGTCTATGGTTCCGTTGATAACCAATTGGTCGAAGTTTATGCAAATGTTAAAAGTGAAGATGGCGGCTAAAGCATAGGTCATCAGCCAAATGGTATAGATGAAAACGACCTCTACAGGAAGCCAGCCGGCCAGGGCACCAAAATTCCACACCATCAAAAATACCATCATCATTTCGATACCGTAAACCAGCCACTGGGCTATAATCCCTGAGATATAAGCACCGGGATATTCGATTTGAGCAAAAAAGCGGTATTTGAACATGAGGGCAAACATACGTAAGGTATACATAATCAACCTCCCTGCACAACTAATTTATACTGGGTCAGCCGCCATAAGGCACGTTCGCATAAATATAACACGACAATCCAAAATAGCTGCATCCCCAGTACAAAGCCAGCATCCGTTACAGGCACCCGCCCCAGATAAATACTGATGGGCACAAAAAGGGCAAATTGGAATGGCAGTACTTCACAAATAGCGATCAGCCAGTCGGGATAAAACCATAATGGCAGCATAGCTCCGCCAAAAAGGATGAATAATGCCCGCTTAAACCAGCCTAAATACCAAGACTCTGTAAGCCAAAAGGCTGTGTAACTGATAATCAGATCAACCAGAGAATAAATGACCCCGCCGAGAATAAGCGCAGCAATAAATAAGCCTAAGGCGCCAAGCGATGTCGGGGGCATAAGCCCAATAAAAATGACCGCAGTAATCAGCATGGGTGCGGCTCGTGTTACCGTATTGGTAATAGCGTCGGCATGAAAAGCGGCTACCAATTGCACGTGATAGGGGACAGGGCGTATCAGCCGCTGGGCAATATCTCCGGATTGGATATCCCTGCCGATAAAATTGCTATACTGAGAAACCAGCCAAATGGCCAGTATGTCGTTAATCACAAAAAAAGTCATGGTTTCAGTCAGTGTTGCATCCTGCGCATTGCCTGTGGCAAACAGTGCAGACCACAGTGCATAGCGTGCTGCCAGCATAAGCAGCCCGGTCAGGCAGCCTGCAAGGATATTGCCCTTGTATGTAAAAAAACGCTGGGTTTCTTTGGCGATAATCATGGTGTATAGTTTTGCTGCAGTAGTTATAGCCATGGTGCATCACCTCCATTGGGTTAGGCTTATGGGTTTACATTGATGGTTAATTAGCATATAATATGGCTAGGTTATAAAAAGTCGGGGAGCCACTTACTCGCTCCCCTGGGCACACTCTAGCCGCTGTAAAGGCGGCAGGTTTGCTTATATTTTATGTAGATGAGAATGACTAGCAGACCTTTGAGCGGGGGCTAGTCTTTCTTTTTTGCATAGATAAATGCCAAGTATGCTAAAATGGTTGCAAGCAACCGCAAGATCAAATAAATAACCTCATACAATGACATTGCCTTCACCTCCTTCTGTTTGGATTTTTCAACCCTCCCTTCTGGAAGCAAACCTGCAAATCGCCCTTACACGCTCATGTGCTTGTGGGTATTATATAACACCACCAACTCATTGTCACCACTACCTCATTAGGACATATCATAGAAGTAGTACAATACAAGGGGGTATTGGCATTGGAGGCAAAAACATTTACCGTAGTTGGCGGCGATAAGCGTAATATCGAACTGGCCCGGATGCTTAGCGGGCAAGGGCATACCGTCAAGCTGTTTGGCTTTGTCAACTACGAGCGGGAAACGCCCATGCAATGCAAAAATTTATACGAGGCCGTTAGCCATGCAGATTGCATCATCGGCCCTATTCCATGTTCCCACAATGGTGATGCACTTAACGCACCTTTTCATAATGCGCCGGTTTATGTGGAAGATTTGTTCCGCTTAATCAAGCCGCATCAGCATTTTTTGGCAGGAGTAATCAAGCCGGAGTTGATTGAGCTGGCCAGTAAGTACAACATCCGTATCATAGATATGCTAAAGCGGGAGGAGCTGCTGATAAAAAATGCGATCCCAACCGCCGAAGGGGCCATTAAAATTGCCATAGAAGAAACCGACATCACCCTGCACGGAAACCGGATGATGGTGATCGGGTATGGGCGTATTGGCAAGATACTGGCCGCCATGCTGCGGGGCATTGGGGCAAAGGTACTGGCAGTAGTCAACAGCGACGAGGCGGCAGCTTTTGCAGAAAGCAGCGGCCACAAGGCCATTTACTTTGAGGACATGGAAAACAACCTGAAAAACGCCGATGTCATCTTCAACACCGTACCAAAAATTCTCCTGAACAAGGACAATATGCGTCACATTCGCAAAAATACTTTATTAATAGACCTGGCTTCCCCGCCATATGGGGTAGAAGTCAATGACAGCAGGGATTTTGGGCTTAAGGTGCTGTATACCAATTCCCTTCCCGGAAAAGTGGCACCGGTAACCACTGCTTCGTATATTTTGGAAACAGTCAACAGTATCATGGAGGCGCTGGACAGGAAGGGAGGCACCCAATGACTTTAGCTGATAAGTGCATAGGCTTTGCCATAACGGGCTCCTTCTGCACATTCGAAACGGCGCTTGCCTGTGCGGCGGATATTATGAATGAAGGTGCCGACCTTACCGGGATATTATCCTACGCAGCAGATACGACAGACACCCGATTTATGACAGCAGAAGCACTAAAGACATCCCTTGCCGACCTTACCGGGAAGCCTATAATCCGGACGATAGTAGAAGCAGAGCCTGTAGGCCCGCAAAAGTTATTTGACTTGCTAATCGTACTGCCGGCTACGGGCAACACCATAGCCAAGCTTACCGCAGGCATCACGGATACCCCGGTAACGATGGCAGTGAAGTCTCATCTGCGAAACAACCGGCCGGTGGTGCTGGCCATATCCACTAACGATGCCTTAGGGAATAACGCCAAAAACATTGGACAGTTGCTGAATATGAAAAATATATATTTTGTCCCGTTTGGTCAGGATGATGCGATGAAGAAGCCAAAGTCCATGGTGTTTTTGAAGGATCAGGTGATTGCGGCTATGGAAGAGGCCTTAGAAAGCAGACAGTTGCAGCCGATTTTGGGATAGCTATGATTTTAATGGCATTTTCTTTTTCTATCCACTGTATTTAAGTGAGCTAAGGGTTCTCTGATATCCAAACAAAGTGAGCCGCTTAGCTCTGATTTCGTTTTGTAAATCACTAAGCTTGTCTTGGCATTTTGTTTTTTCCAATTCTTTTTCAAGTGCTTTAATTGCTTCCTCAAGATGAGTTGCAATTTTTCTTATAACATCCATATCTGTCGGTACAATCATACGTCTTTCCTCACTTTCTTGTGAAAATTAACTTGACAGCTGCCTAAAACTCATTTATCATCATGCCCTAAGTGAGGTAATCATGGTGTCTGACGCAAAAGAATCATGGTTTCTACTTGATTATATGTATGTTTGTCCTGAAGTAATGCGCCTTTGTAGCTCAGTTGGTAGAGCAAATGACTCTTAATCATTGGGTCTAGGGTTCGAGTCCCTACAAGGGTAGATGAGAATGCCTCGCAAATTTAATATTTGCGGGGCATTTTTGTTGTTCTTCACTGGCTAATTATACCATCCCCATGCTATAATACAAAAGAAATTACAATTGTACAGTAAACAAATTTAGTAACGGCTGCGTATATTGGGTATATTATAGTTAAGTAGGAAATCAAGAGGAGGAAACGACTATGAAACAAGAACGTTTAAAGATTTTGGGCCTGTTGGAAGAAGGAAAGATCACGGCGGATGACGCTGCTATGCTGTTGGAGAAGCTGGGCCAGTCAGACAACCATCATTTTTTCAGTGACGACACAGCCGAGCAGGTGGAAGAAAAGTTACATCGCTTTGCGAAAAATGCAGAGCATTTTGCAAAAGAGTTTTGCGAAAAAGCCGGAGAGGCTTACAAGGATGTGGAGCCTAAGCTGAAAAAGGCCAGCCAAACTGTTTTAGAAAAGACAGCGGCTATCGTAGATGATATTTCCCATTACCTGCATGACAGCATTGAAAGTGCGAAGGCCAAAGCAGAAGAAGCTTGCAGCGAAGCAGCAGATGATACGCCAAAGCCTAACTAATTTGACTGTCCGTGTTACTTTTCTGGTTTTGACATTAAGAACAAAAGTGATTGGCAAAGATTTTACAGTAACGGCGACAAGAGTCTCGAAAGGGACTCTTTTATTTTGGTCATTTTACTGCGATTGATGTATTGCTCCAACGTGAGCTGGCGGGAATTGCCGATGTCACGCATAAAGGCTTCTTCCAATTCTATGGTGGTGGCCTCGTCGTAGATGAAAGCGTTGCTTTCGAAGTTGAGCTTAAAGCTGCGGACATCCATGTTGGCAGTGCCGACGGAGCAGACCTTGGAATCGATCATAAGCACCTTGTTGTGCAGGAAGCCGTTTTCGTACTCGTAGCAGCGGACGCCGGATTCCAGGAGGTCTCCCAGATAGGAGAGGGCGGCCCAGTAGACAAAGGGGTGATCGGGATTTGCCGGGATCATGATGCGGACATCCAGGCCGGCCAGTGCGGCCATCCTCAGGGCAACAAACATGCTTTCGTCCGGGACAAAATAGGGGGTTTGGATGTAGATGTGGCTGTTGGCCTCGGCCAGCATTTTGTTGTAGCCGTATAAAATACTGGGGTAGC
>Ga0123355_10003129_pt1 | contig 23633 bp, 24 predicted proteins | sample TergutEmb28metaG_3_FD_89872 | JGI IMG/M metagenome (GOLD analysis project Ga0123355, IMG submission 89872) | Embiratermes neotenicus P1 segment gut microbial communities from Petit-Saut dam, French Guiana - Emb289 P1 | ecosystem: Host-associated > Arthropoda: Insects > Digestive system > Gut ... | reverse complement strand
TTGCCTAGGGCAAACGCATGAAAGATTTTTTTGCTTTTAGCGTCGCAGACTAAAATCATTTTGTGGAATTCATTTCCACAAAATGCAAAAACGACGACCGAGAGCATAGCGAGCAGTCGATTTTTTCCACCAATAACTCGATAAAAGACCAAAGGAGCGTAGCGACGACGTCTTTTATCGAAGGGCAAACGCTTTATGCGTTTGCCCTGTAAATTTGCCAACTATAGCTTGAACTACTGCATTTATTGTGTTAAAATTGTCGTTAATTATCTGATAGAAGGTGGCTGTGGTTATGAACATTGCGCTGATAGCACATGATAACAAAAAAAAGTTGATGGAAAACCTGTGTATAGCATATAGGCATATTTTGCTTAAGCATAAAATTTATGCCACAGGCACAACAGGTCAGCTGCTGGAAGATGCTATAAATTTACAAGTAACAAAATATCTTGCTGGCCACTTGGGTGGGGAGCAACAGTTAAGTGCACAGGTTGCTTTAAATGATATTGATCTAGTTATCTTTTTGCGAGATCCTTTGGGGCCTAAACATTATGAGCCGGACATTGGCTCGTTGTTGCGCCTTTGTGATGTGCACAATATTCCTGTTGCAAGTAATTTGGCTACTGCAGAAACTCTTTTGCTTGCTCTTGACAGAGGAGATTTGGATTGGCGGTTGAATTTAAAACAATAAGATAGTAATAAATAGAAACACCTTCTCCTTTGTAAAATTATAGTTAAAAGACTATAATTAGCTCTGCAAGGGAGAAGGTGTTTCTATTTTGCTGAAAAATTGCCTATACGAAATGTGCGGCGTAGCCGCTTTCTTGTGTGTCAGGAAACTGCTCCGCATTTTCCTGTCCATGCCTTGTGGCACAGTGCTTCACGACTGCATGAAAAAAAGCGGCAGTGCCGCTTTCTTATTTTAGAAATATGTGACACAAACCGGCTTTTCGTCAAGGGAAAATGCACGGCTTATTTCATCTAATTTTTTAGTATCGGAAATTTGTGATTTTCCGTATTTTACAAGAGATTTTAAGCTTGTGCACCCCATTATCATCGAAGAAAATTCTGCGATGTCTATGCTAATTTCCACATCAGGTGTGCCATCAGCTATAACAACGCATTGCCCGTTTATGAATTCCAGTAAAAATGGCTTATTGTTTTCGGGGATAAAGCTGTCGTTTATGTTGAGTTTTATTTTAATGTTTAGATTGCCAAACTGGCGACTCTTTATGTCTGCAAAGAAACCTTCTATATTGCAAATACGATACATTACACCTAGCCCTGTTTGGCAGCACTCTTGGTATACGGAAAAAAGTATTCGTTCTGTTTGGTTACGTGGGTCTGCAATTGTGTTTATGATGCCTTCATCTTGTGTGTTTATGATTACATAACGTACTTGATCTGCTTGACTTTTGATAAAAGCCATCAGTTCTGCAAATACATCTGGGTTGTCGAAAAACATTTCGTTAACGAGCAGATCATTTACAAGAAAGGACTCATCGTTGCCTTTTTTGAAAGTGCAGGCAATGTAGCCTTGCACCAGGCTGTTGTCTACATACGCAAATATTTTAGTGGCAGTGTTTTTTAGGCGGGCTGTAAATTCGTGCGTATGTTTTTTAATAAGCCCATGAGTGCTTTCTGTTTTGGAATTGTAGTACGCCGTAAGCATTTCGGCATCATTTTCTGCAAGGCGGATGATGTGTGCTTTTGATTTGCCACCCGGTAAGACTGTAGGGCATAACTTAAATTGTTGGAGCAATGTACCAAAACCAAAACCCATTTTGTGGTAGAATTCAGAGTTAAAGGGGTATAGCAACGCAATATTCTTTCCGTCTTTACGCAAAGTGTTAAGAAAATTGCGTACGATATGGAAGCACACTTTTTCTTTTTTTCTACATAGGTCAACAGCCACAGAGCCTAGACCCCCGGCACTTAGCATGGTTCCACGCATGTTCATTTTAAAATCCCATATGGAAAAACATCCAACTAGATTAGTATCATTTGCGGCATACACACCGTAGTAATGAACATCGGTACGCTTGGTGGTTTCTTTTAAGGACTCTGTATATTGTTATGCATTTCTGGTATAGCCTATGGAGGGGTATGCGTCTATTAGAAGGGACGCTACGCTGTGGAGGCTTTCTTCGGTTATTGGTGCAAACTTGTACATAAAATACCTTCTCTCAAAATTTGTCGTTTTTATAATATTTTTAGTATAGATAAAGTTATTTGCGAAGGCAAGATATGAGGTGGTTTTTGCGTAAAAATTAATATTGTGAAAAACTCCAAAATAATGTATAATATATCAGACTCCTTTGACACGAACTTGAATTGTGGTAACAGGGGGTAAATGATTTTTTATATAAATAATAACCAAAAGCTACTATAAAAATTGGTGAAAAGTTGCCAATGTTTATAGTAGCTTTTTTAAAAATATATTAACGCATCGGAACCAATTTTTTTTTGTAATTGACAATAGAATTGTTTGTGTATTATGATACTTATCACAATTTCATATGACATCCAGAGAGGTGGAGGGACCAGGGCCCTATGAAACCCAGCAACCGGCGGACGCACGGTGCTAACTCCCCCAATGTATTGCAATGTACATTGGAAGATGTGTGCTTTAAGCAAGCTCATTAGGCTGCTGTTGCAACGTCCGTTATTGGAAAGCCCTGTAGAGGGCTATTTTTTTTGGGTTAATAGGTCTGGAGAATAAGGTAATGCGCATATCTTATTTTTCCTATTTCAACTTTATTAGGATGGAAATAAACAAAAATTTTAGGAGATGATTTTAATGAAAAAAGTATTATTAACACTGTTGCTTATTGCATCAATTAGCGTGGTAGCTTTAACTGCATGTTCTTCTAATACAACTTTGCCGGACTGGGTTGAGGGCGAAGATTTTACATTGGTAATTGGCGCATCGCCCCGCCCACACGAAGAAATATTAAACTACATTAGCCCGTATTTGTTAGAGTATGGCATCCGTCTTGACATTCGTACATTTTCAGAATTTACGCTTGTAAACCCGGCTCTTGCTGATGGCACTATTGGGGCAAACTATTTTCAACATATGCCGTTTTTACAAGCTTCCCCACATGTAGACCAGCTATATATGCTAGGGTTTGTTCACGTAGAGCCAATTGGTGCATATTCTCGTACACTAAACAGTATTGATGAATTGCAAGAAGGTGCTACAATTGCTTTCCCTAACGATGCTACAAACCATGCTCGTGCGCTTTGGCTGTTGGAAGCAAATGGGCTTATTACAGTGAACCCGGATGCGGGAATGCGTGCAACATACACCTCCGACATAATAAGCAACCCGCTAAACCTAAATTTTACAGCACTTGATGCGGCTATTTTGCCACGTGTGCTAGACGACCCAGCCATAGACATGGCAATAATAAACACCAACCATGTTCTTATGGGAACGGACTTGAACCCGGCAGAAGATTCCCTTATTATGGAGTCCCCAATAAATAACCCTTTTGCAAATGGTTTGACTGTACGTGCGGAAGATAAAGAACATCCTGTTTTTCAAATATTGCTGCGGTATTTGCAATCTGAAAAAGTACGAGAATTTATTTACCGTGAATATAGCGGTGCGGTATTGCCTGTGTTTTAAAATGTGCTTGCACAATAGCAAAGGCGTGACTATACTATAAAAAACATATATAGCAAAACGAAAAGCAACCTTCTTTTTGTTTTACTGTACATTTCATAAAAGGAGTACGCCATGAAAAAAATAACCCCCTGCCGTAAGCCGTGGAAAGGCACAATGACATCACGGGAGCGTTTTAACCGCCAAATGAACTTCCAGTCTGTAGACAGGAGTTTTAACTGGGAATTTGGCTACTGGCAAGAAAATTATGAACAATGGGACATTTTTACCAAAAACGGAATAACAAACGAAGGAGAAGCTAACGAGTTTTTCGCCTTCGATTATTTGCCAACTGTATGGGGGCAAAACTGGATGGATCCCGGCTTCGAGTACAAGGAGCTGGAGCGGAAGGAAAAGTCTATCATAATACAAAACAGCGACGGGCTAACTGCGGAAATTCAACTAGAAGGCGCAGGTTCTTCCATCCCGCATTTTACAGATTCCTCCGTAAAAACACCGGAAGACTGGAAGCGTGTAAAGGAAGAACGCTTCCGCCTAAACAGCCCTGGGCGCAACATTAACATAGAAGCATTGGTAAAAGCCCACCCAGCTACCCGTGACTACCCACTTGGTATAGACTGCGGCAGCATGGTTGGTAAAGTCCGTGATATGCTAACATTCGAAGGCCTGTGCTACGCATGGGCAGACTACCCAGATATGCTAGAAGACATGGTAGAAACCTGCTGTGTTATGGTAGAAAACACGCTTGACCAAGTGCTAGGTAAAATAGATTTTGACTTTGCAAGCGGATGGGAAGACATTTGCTTCAAGCAAGGACCAATTCTGCCTGTATCATTTTTTGAAGATATAGTTGCACCACGCTATAAGAGAATTAGCAAAAAGCTACGTGACAATGGCGTAAATTTATGGTGGACAGATTGTGACGGCGATGTTAGGCCGCTTGTTCCTATATTTATGGAGTCTGGCATTAACTGCATGTTCCCATTTGAAGTACACCATTCCGGCCACCCAGGCGAGCTTCTAGACAAATACGAAGGCCTGCGCATGATGGGCGGCGTAGATAAAATGCTCATGATTGAAGGCAAGGAAGCGATTAAAGGGTATTTGGAAAGTCTGGTTCCGTATGTAAAGCGCGGCGGGTTTATTCCGTTTTGCGACCATAGATGTCCACCAGACGTTACGCCGGAAAATTATTTGTACTATTTGGACTTGAAAGAAAAATTATTTGGGTAATAGTTGAGAAGGGATGTGCCACAAATGGCAGGAGTACTAGGTACAAACACCGTTTGCCAAATTGCATTTGTTGTAAATGACATAGATGTTACAAAGAAAAAATTCGCCGAGTTTTTGGGCGTAGAGCCACCGGACAATTATTATGCAGACAAAAACCCGCACACAATTGTAAACGGCCAACCCGCACCAGATGCGGCTTGCATACTGGCATTTTTTGAAGTAGGGCCGGGCTTATCAATTGAACTTATTCAACCAAACGGCGTAAAAAGCGTATGGCAAGATGTTTTGGACGAAAAAGGTGAAGGGTTCCATCATATTGCCTTTGGCGGCGGCAAAACTATGGAAGACAAAATAACTGCTTGCGAAGAAGTTGGCATAAAATGCGTGCAAAAAGGCGAAGGTTACGCTTATGTAGACGCTACTGCAGATTTGAAATGTTTCATTGAGTTTTTTAACGGCTAAAAATATCTACAAATACGGGGCTGCCTCGTTAAGCATTTAATATGAATAAATATGCATATACTCTACGTCATGGTGGGCTCGACCCGCCATGACGAAATTATGCATAATATTCATGAAAAATGCTTAACGAGACAGTCCCTTTTTATTTTACAAGCCATGGAACTTTATGATGCGGCTTGCGGCAAAAAATATAGTGCTTAAGGCGTACAACAACCCATCATCAATAGAAGGTTTGAGCCTTGCGCTAGGAATTTTGGCACCGTATATCGAAGACGAGCTAAAAGCACTTCTTGAAAGTAGCTCCACCCCGCCCTGCGGGCACGAATTACTATAGTCTTGTAGTTGTTGACAAATGTAAACTTCTCTTGTATACTACTATGCGAAGCACAGTACTTTGTAGGAGGAGGCTGCCAAAATTGAGCGGGGCAAATCTAATAAGCCGCTATATAGACGATATTCTACTAAAAGTCATTTCCCTAGGAGATTGCTACGGCTACAGCATAAGCAAAACCATTGCACAAATGACAAATGACCACTGGCACATAAAAGAAGCCACTTTATATTCCGGCCTAAGGCGGCTCGAGACAGAAAACTTAATTTCCGCCTACTGGGGGGACGAAACCCAAGGTGGCCGCCGGAAATACTATACCCTAACATCTAATGGGTATGATAGCTTGGAAGACAGCGTAGAGAATTGGGAAACAACAAAATTCATCATGAACAGAATTTTCACATGGAGGAATGATGCACATGAACAATCAGAGAATAGTTGACTGGGTAGACGGCCGTTTTGCAGGTTTTGCCCAAACAGACAAGGTAAGAGAGCAAAAAGAAGAGCTGGAAACCCATATGGTAGACAGAATAAGGGAACATATGGCAAACTCCATGGACTTCGAGCAAGCATTTATCGCCGCTAAAGAAGATTTGGGCGATTTGGATGAGCTGCTAACAGGTTTTGAGCATAAAAAGAAAATGGAACGTCCTGCACCACTACCGCCAAGTACAAGGCCTTTTAACTCACAAGAAATTGCAAATGCAGCAGTAGAATACGCACATAGCGCAGATTCTGAAGTGGTAGATGATTTTGAAATAGATGCTGGGCGCTGGCGTTTCCGTGTGAATCACGAAGGCCTTGTTGCACTTTCTCCTTTTATTTACTTGCTCCTAGGGTTTGCATTTAATTGGTGGGCTTGGGGTTGGATGGTTATCCCTGTTTCTGCAATTGTACTTTGCGCTGGAGATGATATTAGGCACAAGTTAGTAGCTCTTTCGCCGTTTGTATACATTGCATTGGGCGTGGCTTTTAACTGGTGGGCGTGGGGGTGGATTATAATCCCGCTTTCCGCAATTGTACTTGAGGGACATTTTTTTTCTGTAAGCTATCGGAAAGAGTAGATGTAGCGGCATCGTTTAATTTTTGCATTTGGCAGAGTTGGGCGGTGTTGTTTTTTTGTGCTATAATCACAGCCAAATTCAAATGATCGTAAATACGGATCATTTGAATTTGGATAGAGTTATGTTACAGGAGGCAAATATGCAGCCAATTACGCTGGAAAAATATTTAAACACAAAAGATATCCGCAAAGTTATTGAAAGCCACTGCAAAAACCACAATATAAAAAAAGTATTACTCATTCCACCGGATATCACAAGGGCGCATTCCGGCGGTGGTATTATAACCGGGCTGTATTACGAAATTTTCCAAGCCAAGGGCGTGCATGTAGACATATTACCTGCACTAGGCACGCACAAACCCATGACCCGTGAAGAGCAGCTAGACTTTTTTGGAGACATTCCGCAAAGCTGCTTCCTGGTACACCGCTGGCGGGATGGTGTAACAACTCTTGGGGAAATCCCGCAAAGCGTTGTACAAGAAATTTCCGCCGGAATATTACAAGACATAATTCCCGTACAAGTTTCTAACTACTTAACAGACCCGTCGTACGACCTAATAATTTCCATTGGCCAAGTTGCCCCGCATGAAGTTGTTGGCATGGCCAATTACACAAAAAACATAGTTGTAGGCTGTGGTGGTAGCCAATTTATTAATGCGTCTCACGTATTAGGGGCGTTTTATGGTATCGAAAAAATTCTAGGGAAAATAGATACCCCCGTTAGGCAACTATTCGACTATGCACAGGAAAATTTTGTTGCCAAGCTGCCCCTTGAATATGTATTAACGGTTACAGATGCAGGGCAGATCATGGGTTTGTATATAGGAAGAGAGAGGGACATTTTTGAGCAAGCCGTGGCGTTAAGCCAAAAGCTGAACATAACATATGTAGAAAATCCTATTAAAAAATGTGTGGTGTATCTCGATGAAAAAGAATTCCATTCTACATGGCTGGGCAATAAAGCTGTATATCGTACCCGTATGGCAATGGCAGAAGGCGGAAACCTACTAATACTTGCCCCTGGTGTAAACACCTTTGGGGAGGATGCAGAGAATAACAAGCTTATTCGCAAATATGGCTACGTAGGCCAGGAAAAAATTATAGAGCTATGCAAAACCAACCCGGAGCTGCAAAACAACCTTTCTGCCGCAGCCCATTTAATACACGGTTCCAGCGAAGGGAAATTTACAATAACATATGCAGCTCCTCTTTTGGGGCGTGAAGAAATTGAAGCTGTGGGCTATAACTACATGAAATGGGAAGACGCTATGCAAGTTGCAGATAAGTTAGCCCTAGGGTTAAATGACTGCGGGACATATTACATTCCAAACCCCGCCGCAGGGCTTTGGCAGTATGTAAATTAGTTGCTCTATATACCTTTTCATGCACCAGCATGCTATAATTTTAAATAAAAACAGGAGATAATATGGACAACAAAAAACGATTTAAACTAATCTCATGCGAGATACTATTTCGTGAGGTATGCCTATGCGCCTCAATGTCTAAAAATATCGTTGATATCAAATTTATGCCAAAGGGCTTGCACGACATTGGCGAAAGCAAAATGTATGAAAAACTACAGCAGGAAATTAACGCAGTAGATAACAATAAATATGACGCAATCCTCTTATGCTATGGCCTATGTAATAATGGCGTACGCAACCTCAATGCCAAAATACCGATAGTTATTCCACGAGCGCACGATTGCATAACACTGCTTTTAGGCTCAAAGAACAGGTACAGAGAGTACTTTGATGGCAACCCCGGCACGTTCTTTAAATCTTCAGGCTGGATTGAGCGTGATGTAAACCCCGGTGATACAGAAGGAAATGTTATAAGCCAACTTGGCATAGATAAGTCTTATGAAGACTATGTTGAGTTATACGGAGAAGAAAATGCCGATTTTATTGCAGAAATGCTGGGGAGCTGGACTGTTAATTATCAAAAGCTTACTTATATAGATACAGGAACAGGCAATGTCGAGTTAGATAAAAAAATATCAAGAGAAGTAGCCGAAAGCAATAATTGGATTTATGAAGAGGTAGAAGGGGACACACGCTTGATTTCACAGCTTCTTAACGGCGAATGGGAGCCGGAAGATTTTTTAGTAGTGCCTCCGGACAGTAAAATCATGCCGTCAAATGATGACTCCATCGTATCATGTGCACAAATATGAACGGAATGGGGCAAGTTGTGAATATAAACATAAAAAGCATACCTGTATCTGATTTTCAAAACTACCGCATGAACGTTATGTTTGATGGCTATAAGTGGGATTTGCAAGCAGGGGAACAAAGCACAATTAGCGATAAAGTACTATTGCTGGAACCAAATGAAGCATATTTTTTGGCAGAACAAGCCGTCTTGCTGTACCATGAAACAATTAAAATGGAATATGCACTACAAAAAAGCCCGGAGCTTGTTATGGCAACCGGAGTTTCTGCACAAATGACAGACGCACTTTGTAATTGTAACTATGACCCGGCGGAGCATATACGTTTTATGCGGTTCGACTTTCACCCCACAATAGACGGGTGGCAAATTTCGGAAGTTAATAGCGACGTACCAGCAGGGTACCCGGAAGCATCTGTTTTACCAGTTTTGGCGCAGCCTTATTTTAATGGGTACCACCAATACGGCAATTTTGGCGATATAATGCAAAAAAGGCTTGCAAGCCTTATTACACCAGGCGCCACTATTGTATATTTGCACGACACCCACACTGTAGAGGACTATCAAATTCTACATTATCTTGGAGATTTGATGGAGAAGAGCAATTACAAATCTATCTATGCATCGCCAAAGCACGTAAAATGGGAAGGCGGCAGGGCTGTTGATATTGGCGGTATTGTTAGGTACTTTCCCGTAGAATGGATGGAGTTTGACAAAGATGTGAACTGGGCGGGCTTTATTAGTTCGCAAACACCGTCGTGCAACCACCCGATCGCGCTTTTAACCCAATCTAAGCGGCTGCCGCTAGTTTGGGATGAGTTGGGTATAAATGTACCTACATGGAAAAAGCTGCTGCCCGAAACTAAATGCGCTAGTTTGTTATCTAATAAAAGCGGCTGGATTTTAAAACCCGCATTTGGCAGGGTAGGCGAGGGCATTAACATACCGGGTACCATGCCGGCACAAGAAGAGCAAGAAATTTACAAGTCCGCAAAAGGTGAGCCGCTGCAATGGGTAGCACAAAAAATGTTTGAAAGCATGCCAATAGATGGCCTGCACGTGAATGTAGGCGTGTTTGTAATAGACGGTTATTATGCAGGTATGTACGCAAGGGTTAGCAGCAGCCCAAGAATTGATGAAGACGCAAGTGAAGTTCCTATTTTAGTAAGAGGAGAGTGATTATAAGCATGAATGGCAAAGAAGTTTTTACTGTATGGACACCAACTGGTTCAAGCGGCACAAGCAAATGGACAAAGTTTGTAAAGCCCGCTTTATTTGTGCATATCAATGAATTTAAGTTTTACGGAAATAGCATTAATGTGCCAAACGTCCCCGCAGAGCTTGCGGAGTTATGTGACGACAATACTGCAATTATTGCAGATTTGCCCGGTGCTTTTGGCGTAGAAAACGGCTTGGCTCTTGCAAAGCATGGCTATATTCCCATACCGCTTTATAACGGGATACACGAAAAAAATATAGGCGAGCTAAAAGAGGCAGTAGACAACGCCCCTATTGTTGACGCACTGGCAACTGGTGCGGATTTTTTGCGCCGTATAGAAATTAAATATACTGCCCCGCCTGTATTTTTGTTAGATTACAACCGAGAAAAGGAAATTGCAGACAGCCACGATATTTACGACAACCGATGGAGCATAGACATAGATGATATGCCGGATGAAAAATATATGACTTCCTCCGGAATTAGCAGGGTGATTGTTTGGACTGCAGGCGAAATGCGCAAAGATTTACAGCCTATTGCAGACAGTTACCACGATGCGGGCATAGAGGTTATTACTTTCAACAACGGGCAAGCAGTTTTTTACGAGCCGCAGCCTACAAACACGCAAAGCAGCCCATCCGCAACTGCCGAGGCAAAATTATTGCAAGAAAACATACGCAAGTTCGAAAACGCTAGGTTCGGCTTGATGCTTATTACCCTCATGGCATTTATAAATTTATTCTTTATGTTTTTTGTCTGGGAAGAGCCTCTTGTATGGACGGCTCCAACCGTCATGTGGCTAACTTACCTTTGGGTGCCGGAAATTGTTGGCGATGTAATAGCGGTTGCACTATCTTTTGGATATTTAGCACTATATCTTCTTTCGCAAAAAAGGCGCAACCTAATGGTTACTGCTTTAATTGTTTTTGGAGTTGAAACGGCTGTACTTTATATATATGCTTTACAATATGGAGTGGCGGCTTATACAGGTTATTCTATGCCATATGGCTTACTTGTTTTTGGTTTGCCCTTAGCTTTTCTTACTCCATTAATCATGGGTGCGGTGTCGCAGGATAAGTTAAAAGATGTACATGATATAGAATATTTTGCATCTCTCGATAGACTTGATGAAACTTATGATGCGCCCGGTACGCATATTCACGTGCGCAGGCGGCGGCATTTTAGGGGTTTTAGAGGTTATGGCGGATATGGTGGTAGCGGGCGTGGCGGGTACAGCGGTGGCGGATACCGCGGGTATGGTGGCGGATTTGGAGGCGGGTTTGGAGGGTAAATAAAACCCCCTTGCATAGTTGGGCGGCATTAACCGATTATGCAAGGGGGTCTTTTTGTGTGCCAGGAAACTGCTTCGTACTTTCCTGGCCGTTTGCTACGCAAACAGTGCTTCACGAACTTCAGAAAACAACAGCGGCGCGGGGAACGTTCGCAGTGCTCACTGCGCCTTATGCGGCAGAGCCGCTTTATTCTATTAGTGCCAGCAACATGTCTCTGGCTTTTAAAATATCTTTCCGTTGCTGTTCGCCATGTATTTCTCTTTCAATTGTAAGGCAGCCGTTGTATCCGGCGCATTTAAATGCATTAATTAGCTCTGGATAGCTAACGTCTCCTTCGCCCGGAGGGGTTTCTATACCTAACTCCCTGCCGTTTGTTGGGTATTTGCCGTCTTTTATGTGGGTATTGCGGATGTATTTGCCTAGCATTTTTACGGCGTCTATTGGGTTAGCTTTTCCGTAAAGTATTAGGTTTGCACTGTCGAAGTTTACGCCTAGGTTGCCTGTTCCAATGTCCTCGATTGTTCTAAGCAAGGTAATTGGCGTTTCTTGACCCGTTTCGAATAGGAAGTATTGCCCACGGGGTTTCATTCGCTCTGCTAATGTACGCAGTACGGCAACTGTGCCGTAGTAGTCTTCGTGGTTTGGCACTTCTGGGATATAGCCGACGTGGGTGTTCATGTCGGTTATATTTATTTTTTCCATAAAGTCTGATGCGGCGTAAAGTTCCAGCAAGCGAATGCCCCTAAATGCTTTTGGCACAAGGCCAAGTGTTTCTGGGCCGTTGTAAAAGTCCCATACGGCGGGGCCGCTCCAACCTGCAAGTAGGCAGGATATTTCCATGCCGGTTGCTTTTACTGCTTCGTTTACTTTTGCGGCGTTTTCGTTTGTGTACAACGCGCTGTTCCAAATGCTTAGCTGGCATGTGGGGAAGCCCATTTCTATTGCTTCTTGAAATTTGGCACGCAAGTCGCCCTCTATGCCAAGGATAACTCCTAGTTTCATGTTAACCATCCCTTCTAGTATAGCAAAAAGCTTACGCTATTCGCCTATCATTTCCGCTCTTGCAATAATATTTGTAAAGCCCATTCCTTCGCAATATGGTTGGTTGTCATAGGCATAACAAAAATTAAGAAACTCTTGTTTTGTTTCTTCGTCGTTCATTATATTGGCAAGCACTTCTTGTGGGATTGAACGAAGTAACGCACCTGGCCCAGCAAGTCTTACTTTTTTTGCACCGTTTTTATATAGTATGGCAGAAAGCTCGTCGGCACAAAACGAATAGGATATAGGCCAAGGCGAGCTACCCTGTTCATACTCGAAAACAGTGTTGTCTGGGTTATCCATAAGCCCATGTTTAAGCACGTTAAAGGCGTGCTTTATATCTGGTATAAAATTGCTGTCATTTTTTATTTGCTTGCCTTCGTTTTTCAATATATAGGGTTGCTTAAACAGTGGGTTGAAAATATATAACATACCGCCGCCTGCACGATTGTACACACTTATTATCATGCGTTTTGAGCATAAACGCATGAGGTTTTGCAATACTTCCTCGTGCTTGGGGTACGTGTATGAAATTGGAGAATCAAAAGAAAGTACCATGTCAAATTGTTTATCTTTGAATTGGGTAAGTTCTTCAAGACTGCCATGAATAAACGTCATATTGTCAAGCACACCTTCGTGGGATGCAATCTCTTTTGCTTTTTCAATCATAACGTGTGAAATATCAAAATGTGTGACATGAATGCCTCTTTTTGCCAGCATTATTGAAAAACGTCCATACCCTGCACCACCATCAAAAACTGTTTTAATGCCATCTAGGTTTGATAGAATTTCTTTTTCCGTGTGAGATTTAAGGATTATATCATCGATGAACATTTCTTCTCTGTGCAGTTCCTCATCCGCTTTCTGAGGAAGATTCCAAAACCTGCTTGCGATATTTGATGAGTTAGACATAAATTTTACCTCCATAGATTACATTCTAGTCTTCTATTGTTAGTAGAAGTCTACCGCTTTATAGCGGCAAAAGCAATACTTTGCACTCCAATAAAAGACGTCATACTCTATTTTAGAATCCCGTCTACCATTGCCTTATTTTTTGCGATGTATTGCATCATCTCCCGGTTAGTTTTTGCAAGCTCCTGAAATTCTTCTATCCCTGCGGTATAGGCTGTAACCACCATTTCTACAGAGCAGAGTACATAGTACACAGCTTGTTTTTCTTCAAGCGTTAATGGGGTAATACTGTCATACCCACGAAGAACGCCCGCAAGCACAAGCGGCCATTTTTCTTGAATATTTTCCACGTCCCTCCATTCACACAAAAGTCCTGTGGCGCAGTAACATGGGTCCCATAGGCGGATGTTGCGCTCGCTAAGGTCGAAATCTATAAACCCGCTAATTTCTGAGTTGTGGAATAGAATATTGGAGGGGTGTACATCCCGGTGAATTAGCTGTTTTGGCAACTTGTTAAATAAGGTGCCAAACTCCCGAGTGTATTCCTCAAAAAATTCTTCCGGAAGCCCTAGGTTCCATTGCTGGTTTTGTTTTTGCATATCTGGCAATGCCCACTCTGTTACGTTTTTGTACAAGTTTACTTCGTCCGGCATAATTGCGGGTTCTAGCTCTTGCAAGGCCAAATGAAGTTTTGCTATGCCTTGGCCGTATTTGTAGGCATAATCGTAGCGGCTTTCGCCAAAGCGTTGCTCTTTTGAAAGAGGCTCTCCGGGTATGCTGTGGAAAAGAGTAAAAATATTATCGCTGTCTATATATTCTTCTCCTGTTTTGGTGGTTAGCATGTGTGCTGCTGTAAAACCTTGGGCCGCAAGGGCTTTTACTATGCGCATATTATTTAGCATTTTGTCTCTTGGGCCAAATTTTAGCACATAGTTTTCTCCTACTTTCCATACATTGCCCGACGTTACTGCGCCGTCTAGTATCCAAATGTCGCCAAGGGGTAGGTTTTGCGGTATATCCCAGTTTGTTAAAATTTTTCTTAACTCATGTTGTTCCATAGTGTTAAATCCTCCTGATTGTTTTTGCTTATATCCCCCGTATAGGGCAAGATATTTTCTTGGAGAGCAGCCGTACATGCGAATGAAGCACTTATAAAACCCCGCATATGTGTCGAAGCCGTATTCTAAGGCAACGTCTGCGCCTTTTCGCCCGTTGGCTATTTCTATCAAGGCGTTGTCTATACGGCGTTTGGTGATGTATGCCATTACGGGCATTCCTGTTTCTTGTGCAAACATACGGCAAAAATGCCATAGGGAGTAGCCCGCCATGTCTGCAAGTTCTTCGGCGGTTATTTGGGTTTTTAGGTTTGTGTCGATGTATTTTATTAGTGTTTGCATGGCTGCTGCTCCTGTTGTTGGTTATCCGGATGTTTGTATTATACCAGTTTGGTTGTAAAAAACATTTCCTTGGTTGCTTTGTTTTATGCTTAAGTTCTATCCTCCTTATCCTTCTCATACATTAATACAAGCCATACTAAAGAAAACGGGAAGGACAACCTGCCATGGGTATTTTTCAAGTAGTAGCCGTAGGCATACTAGCGGCGGCCATTAGCATTACAATAAAAAAACAAAGCCCAGAAATTGCACTTCTTATTACAATTACTGCAAGTGTGCTTATTTTTTTAATGGTCTTACCAATGTTAACAGAGGCCGTTCATATAGTAACCCACCTAGGCCAACTAGCAGACGGACAAGCCGCTTACGTTAGCCTTGCCCTGCGTGTAATTGGCGTAGCATACATGGCGGAGCTTGGTGCGTCTGTATGTAACGACGCCGGCGAAACTGCAATTGCCGCAAAAATAGACCTTGCGGGGCGGGTTATTATTTTAGTTATGGCTCTACCAATTGTTATGGACATATTGCGCATTGTCACGGGGTTACTGCCATGAACGCCCCGTCTGCAAACGAGATTTTAAACACAATCCAGCTAGAGCGTTACGATATAGGAATACTGGACAGGCCTAACATGCCACGGTTTATAGACATAGTTCGGGACGCACTGTCTGGCCAGTTAGACCTTTCGCCAACGGGGTTGCTCAACTCCTTTGCTGGGGTTATTTTTGGCGAATTTATTGCAAATGGTCAGCTGATACGCCAGCTAATAATTGTAGCAATCCTTGGGGCGTTAATGAGTGTATTAACAGAAGCGTTTACCCATAAATCCGCAGGCGAAACAGGCTTTTACGTAACTTTTTTAATGACAGCGGCTCTTGCCATTTCTTCCTTTTATATAGCTGTGGGCATACTCACAGGGCTAGTATCGCTTGTAAGCGGCATTATGCGGGCGGCAATACCTGTAATGCTTGGGCTTATGGTTATGGGGGGTAATTTCCTGGGGGCAGCCGGGTTTAATAGTTTACTGTTTTTTGCATTGCAGCTTTTAGGGTGGTTTATAACTGGTATGTTTGTGCCCCTTATACTTGGGGCAACTGCTCTGGACATTGCCAGCAAACTTTCAGATGAAGGTGCGAAACTAGATATGTTAGCTAATCTAACCTGCAAAATTGCAAGTTGGTCTTTAAAAGGAATATTGGCGTTGTTTGCATTTTTACTAACATTGCACCGGGTTACTGCGCCAATTGTTAGCAACCTAGCAATCCGTACTTCCCGCAATGTGATTGGTGCTGTGCCTGTTGTGGGTAATGCGTTTACCGCTGCCATGGACACCGTCGTTAGCTTTAGCCAAGCAGCCAGAAGCGGTGTGCTTGTGGCTTTGGTACTTGTTTTATGCACAACAGTTGCAGTGCCACTCATCAAAATTTTCGCCTTATCATTTATATATAAAGTTGTGGCTGCATTTTTGCAGCCTGTTGCAGACAAGCGGCTGGTTGCTTTAATGGATAGTATCGGCAAGCACTTGAGTATGCTATTTGCCGCTGCTGCACTTATTGGGGTTATGTGTATCTATGCGGTAGTTATTATGCTTTCGTTTTAATGCAAAATTTCAGTTGGTAACAATTTGATACCAACTGAAATGCGAAAAAAATTTCAGGAGGTTTGCAACATGTCTGCATTATTTATCTACCTGCGGAATATAACATATTATCTAATGTTTGCAGCCGTTGTTGGGATGCTTGCCCCACAGGGCAAGTACAAAAAGTTTGTTTCGTTAGTAATGGGGTTTATTCTTCTTAGTATAATGATTGCCCCCTTGGCACGGTTCAGCGGCGAAGTTCCGGTAACAGACTGGTTTTCCGGCCTTGCACACCAAGCATTGCCAAGCGAAAATTTGGAAACATCTTATGCCAACTGGCGCAATACTTATTTTCACGGCGCATTCGAAGCCCAACTCACTGTCCAGCTTACAAACCTCTTAACCCAAAACGGGTTTGACGTACACGACGTATACATCACCTTCCTAGAAGACTTTACTGCACTAACCAGCGTGCAAGTTACATTAAGTCAAAGAGAAGAAACCCCGCAGCGTGTGCCGTTTATCCGTATTCAGCCTGTACAGGTTAGTCGGCAGGATGAACCGGAAGCCTGCCCGACATCCACCGCAGCAAAAAATTTGATTTCGGAATTCTATAATTTACCGCAAGCACATATAAATGTAACAGTGAGGTGAACAAGAGATGAAATATCTGCGCAATTTAGCCGTGGAAAACAAGAAACTGGCGTTTTATTTGGTGGCACTTGTAGCAATTGGCGTGTTTGCTCTAACTCTGGGGCGAACATCGTCCGGGGACAGAACTACAACAAACACAACAGACCCCGCCGAAATACCTGCACAAGCTACCGCAACCTACCATACCTCTCTTACCTTTGAGCAGGAACATGCCCTGGAAGCCAGATTGGAAGAATTTTTCTCCATGGTAGAAGACGCCGGCAAGGTACGTGTGATGCTCAGCCCATTTACTGGACGGGAAACCATCTATGCCGTAGATATAAACAAAAGCGAGTCTTCTTCCACAGAGCAAGACGCACAGGGCGGTACAAGAGAAACCCACCAATACCAGATTCAAGAAAACACGGTAATGATAACCGACCGCCAAGGTACCGACAGGCCGCTGGTTTTGCGGGAGGTAGAGCCGCAAATCCACGGTATTGTAATAATTGCCGAAGGGGGAAGCTGCCCCTTTGTAAGAGACGCACTAACAAGAGCGGCAAGGGCCGTGCTTGGGCTGGAAGCCCATAGGATTCAAGTTTTATCAGGGAGTTTTTAATAAAATAAATGAAGGAGAATAAAAAATGTTTGTATTAAAAAGAAACCAGGTGATTATCACCGCATTAGTAGTAATGATAGCTGTTGCAGGTTACCTTAGCTGGTCCGACAGCCGTACAGAAGCAACCATAGGATACCATTTAACAGAAAGCGGCGAAATTGGTGCACTTATACCAGAGCATTCTACCCTCGTAGGCCTTTTCCCAGAAGATTATCCTGGATTATTGGACGCACCGTGGTTTGATACCCACGACCCAACAATTGCTGTTTCCGGCGACGACTATTTCCAGTGGCCGATGTTAACCGATATAGACCTTGGTGAAGTTGGCCTGCCCCAAGACACCAATGTAACAGAGGCCGGGGAAGCCATTTTTGTTAACAGAGACAGCAGCTCGTCATTTTTTGTGCAAGCACGTTTAAACAGAGAGCAATCACGCAGTAGCGAACGGGAGATTTTAAACGACTTGATTAACAACAATAACGTAGAAGTTGAGCAACGTGCTCAAGCCGCAGATGTTATGCTGGAAATCCAACGCCGTATAGAGCGTGAAACAGCAGCAGAGGCATTGATAGAGTCAAAAGGTTTTTCCGAGGCTTATGTACGTATTTCTGACAATGGTGTGGATGTTATAGTTAGTAAAGATAGTTTGACAGATGCGGAACTTGCACAGATTATGGACATTATTAAGCGTAAGACAGGGATGAATGAGCAGCAGATTCATATTAGTCCTATGCGTAGATAGGGTAAGAAAGCGGCTCTGCCGCTTTTTTTCATGTGTCAGGAAACTGCTCTGCATTTACGCTAGGGCGTGTTCCCACTACGCAAACACGCATCTTTGCGTCTGATATTTCCGCTATTTTGCGCATCTTCCTCCTTGCGTACTTCTAGTACGCTGCGTCGTCAGCCGCACAAACTAGCGAAAAATCAGCTCGCAAATCTGCGCACTTGCGTAGTGGGAACACGCCCTAGTTCGCCTAAAAGCGAACCGCTATACCTGTCCATGCCTTGCGGCACGGTGCTTTACAATTGCATGAAAAAAGCGGCAAAGCCGCTTTTTATTAATTATTCATCTTTTTTAGCAGTAGATTGCTGGACAAAATATTTCCCGCCAACAATTAAAACAGCAATGCCGATTGCAATGCCAAAATCAATAATACCTTGGCTATGATACAAGGTGGTACCTTGAATATCGGTAAACAAATATTCATCAAAGAATATGAGAAACGCTCCTCCTATCGTAACCCCGCCTAAGTTATGCACCCAAAACGTTATACCCAGCGAAAAACCAAGAATTACCGATACAACTGCAATTACAACAAGGAAAATAGGAAACGTTTTTCCGGATACTCCTTTTCCTAGTTTAAAGCCTATGATGATGCAGATACCGGCTATTATACCTGTAACAATGCCGTCTACCCAATTGATAAGCCCAAAAAAATGGAAATAAGCCATTTGGATTGCAACGGCTACTAACATTCCTACAATTGCAAGTATGTTTCCTACGGTATTCTTTGTACGCTCTGCTGTATTTAAATCATTCATTAAAAAAGCTCCTTACAAAAAAATAAATTTTCCTCACATTTCCTTACTCCGTAACCAATTCTTCATACTTATCCACAGTAAGAAACGCCGTCATCTCCTGCCGATATTTCTCATCCAGTCTACCCTTTGCAAGCTCCAGCGCCCAAAAAGCCGCACCAAGTGCAGGTGGTGCAAATAACAAAACTGGCTTTATGGGTAGCGAAATATTCTGCTTTATAACCTCCTCAAATTTGTTTGCCATGCCAGTGTATTTTAACTTTGTCCAAATACTACCAGCTTTTACTATGGTTACTTCCTTACTAAAATTCAAATTCCGAATACATCCGGCCACACCTTCGCCGCAGTTAATTCCCACAGCGTCTAATATTTTTTGACAAACCTCGTCGCCATTAGCTGCTGCGGAATCAACAATTTTAATAATATCAGTAGTGTTTCTCCAATAATATCCACTTTCAGATATCTTCACAAACAAGCCGGAGGCATCCTTCAACCCAAGCAATTCCAATATTTTTGGAAACGCTTCAGAATTTTTGCCGGAACGATAGTAGTAACTATAAGTCGCTTCTATTGCGTTCCTCGCTACTACACCGCCACCTGCATGGTCGCCGCTTAGTGGTCCAATGCCGCCAACTTGCAGCACTTCTCCAGTTTCATCTATACCTAGTGCTACAGTACCAGAGCCATTTATGCTGCAAACACCGGCAGACGCCATTGCCTTTACACCAAGAATACCATCATTTGCAAGGCCGTAGTTTGCAAAACCAATATTCTCTACACGTTTTTTAAGGTTTATAATCTGGTCAGGCACATCCGCACCAGCCAAACCAAAACCTGCTGCAACAATATTTTTTACGGTAATGTTGTGCTTTGCAAACAAGTCGTTAAGATGAGACTGCATTTTTTCTTGCATTCCGTCGTAGCCTACACCATCATGCTCATGGCTGCATGACGGGCGGCGCAAGATATCTACAAATGCGCCATCCTCCCGGCAAAGTAAGTAGTCTGTTTTAGAATTTCCACCATCAACACCAAGTACATATTTTAACATTTGATCAATCCCTTTCTTTTTCTTTCGGTTACATTATATTTGTATATTACTTGCTTTTCAATGGCAAGTGGCATAGTATTGAAGAAAAATAATTTAGTTGGTTACTAAGAGTGGCCAACTACCGTTTTCATATAGAAATTTGATTTTGCGCTGCCCTAACATAAGACCGAAATGTACGGCACTATGTGCGTTCTCGGGTGAAATTTGAGGCTACGCAAAATCAAATTGCTATAAGCGGCAGATAGGAGCTTCCAAAGTGGAAAAAAACTTAGAACTGCGGCTCTATAATTCATTAGCAAAAATATTCCCACACCATGCAGCTGAAGAGCAAGGCAACATTCAGCTTATGGCTATGTACGGCGAAAGAGTTTCCTTTCAAATCGCATACCGGATGGCAAAAGACTGGTGGCGCACTTGGGGGCGGTTAAAAATTGTTGCGCCAACAGGGGTGCAGCTGGAGTTACGTCGCATACGATACATTCCGGGCAGCATGCCTCAAAATTACACAACAGATGAAAATTATCTCACAACCAAATCAGGCTTATTCCCGGATTTATTGGAGCATTTCAACCCAGACCAGCTTCCGTTAACTCCCGGTATATGGCAAACAATTTGGGTAGATGTAGAAATTTCGGCCATGTTAACCACCAAAGAACAAATTTACATTTCAATAGAAAACACAGATGGTGAAGAGTTAGCAAAAGGCGAAGTAACTATTGAACCAATTCCAACAGAATTACCACCTCTTACAATCCCCCATACCCGCTGGTTTCACACAGATTGCTTGGCCATTAATTACGGGGTAGAAATTTTCTCCGAGCAACATTGGGAAATTATAGAAAACTTTGCAGCCTATGCAATGCGCCACGGTATGAACACATTGCTTACGCCAATTTTCACCCCGCCACTAGACACCGCAGTTGGAGGCGAACGCCCAATTGTTCAGCTTATTGATGTCTCAGTAAACAGTAGCGAGTATACTTTCGGTTTTGATAGACTGAAACGCTGGGTGGAAATGTGTAAACGCATAGGTGTAGAGTATTATGAGATTTCCCATTTATTCACCCAATGGGGCGCAAAACATGCGCCAAAAATTATTGCGCAAGACGGCACACGTCTGTTTGGCTGGGAAACAGACGCCACAGGGCCGGAATATACGAATTTTCTACAGCAGTTGCTCCCGGCATTAACAACAAAACTAGAAGAACTGGGCATAGTAAAAAAAGTCATCTTCCACATATCAGATGAGCCTGGCATAAGCGACCTGCAACAATATACCAATGCCAGAAAAATTGTGGAACCGTATTTATCTAACTATAAAATTGTAGACGCCTTAACAAATTACGATTTTTACAAACAAGGTGCAGTATCTGTTCCGATACCATCTGTAGATCATATCGAACCGTTCCTGGAAGGCAATATACCGGAGTTATGGTGTTATTACTGTTGCGCCCAAACTGTGGACGTGCCAAATCTCTTCTTCTCGCAGCCGTCATACCGTAACCGTGTGCTGGGTGTATTGTTATACAAATACAATATCGCCGGGTTTTTGCAGTGGGGATACAATTTTTACAACAGCATGCACTCCCTGTACCCGGTAGACCCATTTGTTACAACAGACGCAGACGGAGCATTTCCTTCTGGCGACCCATTTATTGTCTATCCCGGCCCAGAAGGGCAGCCCCTTGGCTCTGTCCGGCTAATGGTAGCACAGGAAGCGTTTTACGACTTGCGGGCTCTAAGACTATTGGAAAAACTAGCAGGTCGTGAATATGTATTAAACTTAATTGATGAAGGATTGTCGCAACCTATTACATTTAGTTGCTATCCGCAAGGGGAATGGGTTTTTGGCTTACGGCAGCGGGTTAACATTGAAATTGCAAAAAGAATAGACCTCCTCAGAACTTAGGCAATTCCAAATTTGCGAGAGAATTTTTCTGAGAAAGTATAAAAATACCCTGGAATTTCAGCTTCAGTTAAAATTCCAGGGTATTTTATTAATTAGACCTATTGCTATAATCATTATTGTTATGTGGGTCATACGGTTCATGTGGCGGCCATGCGGCATCCTCTTCCGGTAGGAAAATAGCACATATAATGTATACAATAAAGCCAATTCCTGTAAACAGCCATATCAATCGTATAATCCAGGCATCTATGCCAAAGTAGTCGGCTATACCACCGCATACGCCACAAATAATTTTATTTGTTCTGGATTTTGCAAGTCTTTTCATAATCTTCATCTCCTTTAATAAAAACGGCTACGCTGCGCATCCCGCACAAAGCATCTTTCTTATAGATATACGTTGTTTTTGCAAATTAGTTTGCTGCGACAATGCGCCTAATACCCATCCACATGCCTGCGGCTTCTTTGAGCATAGCTAAAAAATTTATCTCCCGCAACTATAATATGGTCTGTAACGGGAACATCTATTAGTCCAAGTGCGTCCTTAACTCTTGTTGTAAGTGCATTATCATTATGAGAAGGCGTTATTGCACCACCTGGATGATTATGCACTAAAATAACATTTGAAGCCTGATATTCTAATACTTTTCGTACAAGTTCACGTGTAAATACAGGTACTTCATCCAACGTGCCTTTGGCAACTTGCGCCTCTCGAATAAGGCGTAGCTGAGTATCCAGACATAAAACATAAAATATCTCTACCTGTTCATCCACAAAAAGACTAATTGCATATTCACCTGCGACTGCAGGAGCGTTTAGGGTTGCCTTCTCTCTCCATTTGCTTTTCAAATAACATTTGGAAATTGCCGGCATTAGATTTAAAAGTACAGCGATATTTTCCGTGCAGCCTAGCCTTGCCATTAGAGTTTCCACATTGGTGTCAAAAAGGGTTTGTAAAGTCTTAAATTCCTTTAGCATTTTATGGGCAATTTTGTTAGTGTCGCACCGAGGGTAACAATAATAAAGTAGGATTTCAAGAACTTCGTGCTCATGGAAGCCTTCAATGCCATTTTCTCGGTATCGTTTCCGCATACGTTGGCGGTGTTTTGCATGAATATTATTGTCGGGCATTTTAGACCTCCTTTATGTTAAGGCTATTTTGGAGCATACCGCAAAATTGGATTTTTATCAATGTAATTTCTGTCGCAATTTTTATTGTACATTATGAAGCATGTTTTCAGTTGTGCATACATAATGCGTGTGGAAGAAATATGGTATGCCTATGAAGCAATAGAAAATAGGTTCAGCCAGTTATGGTGCCGGATATTTTGTTTAATATAAAAAGCGACACTTGTTAAAAACCTTACAAAGCGAAAGCTCCCCAAGTTATAGCATTGTATTTTCAAGGAAAAAGGCAATAGATGTGTAAAGACACGTAGCCACAAAGCAATCAACAAAGTAAACAAAACATCAAAAGGTTACTGAGAGTAACCATTTGAAAAGGAAGAAAAAACCCTATCAAAGCCCATCAAAAGCATTAATCGACAGTGAATCGC
>Ga0123355_10003128_pt1 | contig 23634 bp, 26 predicted proteins | sample TergutEmb28metaG_3_FD_89872 | JGI IMG/M metagenome (GOLD analysis project Ga0123355, IMG submission 89872) | Embiratermes neotenicus P1 segment gut microbial communities from Petit-Saut dam, French Guiana - Emb289 P1 | ecosystem: Host-associated > Arthropoda: Insects > Digestive system > Gut ... | reverse complement strand
AGGGTTTATCATAATATTAGTACGCTCGCCGCCAAAAAAGTAAATAATATCATTGACGATACCATTACGTGCTGTAAAATCTAAAACCATACCGCATATAACTATCAAGGAGATAAAGTGCGGCATATAGATAATTGTTTGAACTGTCTTTTTATATTTTATTAGATAGATTTCATTAATCATCAAGGCTAAAAGAATTGGGAAAGGAAACACAAATATCAGCTGTAACACATTAATGATTAATGTGCTGCAGTTGATATTTGTTTTCCCTTTCCCAATCCTTTTAGCCTTGATGATTAATGAAATCTATCTGATAAAATATAAAAAGACGGTTCAAACAATTATCTACATGCCGCATTTTATCTCTTTGATAGTTATATGTGGTATGGTCTTAGATTTTACAGCGCGTAACGGTATCGTCAATGATATTATTTACTTTTTTGGCGGCGAGCGTACGAATATTATGATAAACCCTGCAGCTTTTTGGCCTGTGCACATCGTTTCAGACATCTGGCAAACTGCAGGTTGGGGTACCATTATCTATCTAGCCGCCCTAGCAGGGGTTGACCAAGAGCTTTATGAAGCCGCAAGAGTAGATGGTGCAGGACGTTGGCGTCAAACGCTTTCTATTACCCTGCCAGGAATATTGCCAACCATAGTGATCATGCTGATTTTAAGGCTTGGTAGCATGATGCATGTTGGTTTTGAAAAAATTATCCTATTGTATAATCCGATGATTTATGAAACTGCAGATGTTATTTCTTCTTATATTTACAGGCGCGGCCTTTTGGAATTTAATTTTGGCTTTAGTGCTGCTGTAGGTTTATTTAACTCGGCCATTAACTTTTCCCTGCTGGTATTGGCAAACGCCATTAGCCGCAAGGTAAACGACACTAGCTTGTGGTAAGGAGGAAATGACATGAAAATAAAAACACCTAGAAGCGAACTCACTTTCCGCGGTTTTAACTATGCTTTTATGACATTGTTCATGCTTGCCACACTATACCCTATGCTATACGTGGCTTTTGCCTCAGTAAGTAGGCCAGAGATGATTGCAGGGCATACGGGTTTTTTACTGCGTCCGCTGGGCTTTACGCTTGGGGCCTACAACATGGTTTTTCAAAATCCAATGCTAGTGCGCAGTTATATGAATACTATACTTTATGTAACCGTTGGTACATCTATAAACCTTTTTATGACTACCCTTGGTGCTTACGTACTTTCGCGAAAAGATTTTATGCTGCGCGTGCCTGTAATGATGTTTATAGTGTTTACCATGTTTTTTAGCGGCGGCCTTATTCCTACTTATCTGATTGTGCTTGCACTTGGCTTAAACAATACGATGTGGGCTTTGTTGCTGCCTACGGCTATTAGCAGCTTTAACCTCATCCTAATGCGTACATACTTTAGTTCTATACCAGAAACTTTTGAGGAAGCTGCACGTATCGACGGCGCAAATGATTTATTAATTCTAGTAAAAGTTATTTTACCGCTATCTATGCCAATTGTTGCAGTAATGGTATTATTTTATGGTGTAGGCCACTGGAACTCTTGGTTTTCTGCCATGATATATTTGCGTACGAGGGAGTTATTCCCGCTACAATTGATTTTACGAGAAATCCTCATCTTGGCAGATACCCGCGATATGATGACTAATATCGACCCAGGCTTAGACAGAGAGCCTATTAGTGAAATTATAAAATACGCAACAATTATGGTTGCGACAATTCCTATACTATGCGTTTACCCATTCTTACAGAAATATTTTGTAAAAGGTGTTATGATTGGTGGAATTAAAGGCTAGGAGGCCAATTTATGGAATTTTTATTTAGCGGATTTGCCGACGAGGCAGGCGTAACAATAGAAGAACAAATGGATGTACTAGATAAGAACGGATTTAAGTACATCGAAATGCGTGGTGTTGACGGCAAGCATATCCTACAGTGGGATGATGCCGCTCTGGCAGTAATTAAAGAGAAAATGGATAAACGGAGCTTTAAACTATCTGCCATAGGATCTCCTGTAGGTAAAAGTAAAATTACAGATCCATTTGAAGAAGATTTGGAACGATTTAAAAGAGCAGTACATTGTGCAAAGTTTTTTGGATGTAAATACATCCGCGCTTTCAGCTTCTTCCCTCCAGAAGATGCTCCCCGTGCCAATTATTGGGATGAAGTTGTAAGCCGCCTAAAAACAATGGTTGCTATCGCAGAAGAAAATGATCTTGTATATGCTTTAGAAAACGAATCTGGCATATTTACTGATACTTTGGAACCCTGCCTAAAAATTTTTGAAGCAATTAATTCTCCTGCATTTCGCTTAGCGTTTGACCCTGGCAATTTTATTCGTAATGGGGTAAAATCATATCCAGAGGCCTATAATGCGCTTAGAGATAAAATTGCATACTTTCATGTTAAAGATGCTGCTGGTGATAAGTTTGTGCCTTCTGAAGAAGGGGAAGCAAGTATGGCAGCAATGCTTAAAGATGCCTACGATACAGGTTTTAACGGCTTTTTGTCAATAGAACCGCATCTTGGCCATCTTGAAGACCTAACAAAAGCGCAGCAATTTTCCACAGCATGCAACGCACTGAAAAAGAGCTTAAATAAAGGGCTGGGAGTAAATCTGCCACTAGCAGATTTAAACGATTTATAACAGGAGGAAGTGTCATGCAAAAAAAAGTGAAATTAGGAATCGTCGGTATAGGCAATATGGGGAATGGCCATTTGCGCTACATAAAAGGCTCGGTTTTGGCGGGCGCGGCGGGCTCAGCCGCAGGCCACCACATAGTTGCAAGTGATTTGCCGCAGGCAGAGTTAGTAGCAGTGTGCGACATAGATAAAGAAAAAGCAGATAAAGCCGCCGCAACATATGGCTGCGATGCATACTATAGCCATACAGATATGATAGAAAAGGCAGATCTAGATGCTTGCCTAATCTCTACTCCACATTTTGAGCATGTAGGCATCACTTTGGATTCTTTCTTTGAAAAAGGCCTACATGTACTGTGCGAAAAGCCAATTACTGTTCATATAAATGGTGCTAAAAAAATGATAGAATCCTACGAAAAAGCCAAGCAAAAAAATCCAAAGCTGGTATTTGGCATCATGTTTAACGAGCGCACATGGCCTCATCATAAAAAAATTAAAGACTTAATTGATAGCGGAGAACTAGGTCGTCTTACACGTGTTACATGGATTAATACCGAATGGTTCCGCTCACAAGCATACTACGACAGCGGAGGATGGCGTGCCACTTGGAAAGGCGAAGGCGGCGGCATTTTAACAAACCAATGCCCACATAACCTGGATTTGTATAACTGGCTGTTTGGAATGCCAGAAAAAATTCAAGGTTTTGCTAAACTTGGTAAGTATCACGATATAGAGGTGGAAGACGAAGTAACAGCCTACATGGAACATGCTAACGGCATGATTGGCCATTTTATAGTCACTACAGCAGAGTGTCCAGGTACCAACCGCTTAGAAATCGTAGGCGAACATGGTACATTGGTTTACGAAAAAAGAAAACTGACATTCTATCGTAATCGCAGCTCTATGCTGGATTATATTAAAGAAACTCCGCACGGTATGGTTAGGGTAGAAAATTGGGAAACGAATATTCCTATAAACTACGACCAGCCACAAAACCATAGAGTTGTAACAGAGAAATTCTTAAACTCCATACTCACTGGGGAAGAGGATTTAATTGCACATGGTACAGAGGGGCTTAACCAAGTGATGTTGGCTAATGCTATCATGCTTTCTTCGTTTGAAGAGAGAATGGTACGCTTGCCTATAGATGGAGATGCTTTTGAGAATAAGTTGAATGAGCTGATTGCTAACTCTACTAATACAAGAAAGTAGTGATATGGTGATAGTTACGGCGTTTTAAAGCTTATGACCAAATCATCAAAGGTGCAATGAATATCATATTAAATAGAACTTTAGATAACGGACGACTTTTTGTCGTCCGTTACTTTAGATTATTCAAGATGCCAACGTTGAAGCATAAAATCAAAAGTAAGCCTAGGTCTATTCCAATTATAGTCTAAAAAAGCAGCAGGAAAAGCCCTTGCATCCCAATACCTTGTGTATCTTCCTTGGGACTGCATAGTATCATCAGAAAGCAAAAACCAGTCATATATTACTATAGTCTGTTCCCCAGAATATAATCGACTCCATGCAACATCTATGTGATACCATAAGCCATCGAGCTGTACAATATTCCATGCATGATGCATTGAATTTATTCCATTCAAAATCGTAACCGTCCCATAGATAAGCTGTACCTCTATGCCTAATGGCTCGAGAAGATATATCAAAGCATCGGCATAACCTGCACATACAGTTGTCTGAAGTATTAAAGCGGACCAAGCCATCTGATGTTCAAATTCATATCTTGTTGGGTTCCAGTTCGGATTCCAGCCATCACCATATCTATCAAAACGCCACCAACTCCAAACATCAGTATTAAAAGACACATTTTTTGCAAGCCAGCCATGAACCGCTTTTAACTTATCAAAATCGCTCATATAATCAGTTATAATTTGCTCAAGTATCATATCTCTTTTTGCGAGCATTTCTTTGTAGCTATACTTAGACATTCTCCACCCAAGTGCATTGAAATATGAATTGCCTACAACTTGTTTTCGATATTCAGGATGCCAATCCCAATTATGCACAGATGCCATTGGGTCTAAATAGCTATTTCCTAGAGTAATACCTCCTATGGCATCTTCTCTTGATAACCATGGTAAAATAGGTTCATCAGTTGTTAAAAGAAGTGTTATAGTAGCATAATCCCATGTAGCAGTTATCCCAAAGACCTCTACAAAAAATTGAAGAGGAACCAAGGTTCTGCCAGTTTTTTGTACAATAAGAGGAGGTGTACATAGTAAGTGTGGCACATCGTTGATGTAGATTATATTATTATCTATCGTAAGGTGGACATATGTATAAGTATTAATTTTTGCTGATAGTTGACGAGAGTTATTATCCCAATACACAGTGGCACCAATAGTTTCAGATATTGCCCTAAACGGCATCATTATTACATTGTTGACAACGATAGGTGGTTGTTCAAAGTGCATTTTATGACCGTTAAAAAAAGTTGTAATTGTAGTATCTTCGTTTGTATTGGCTTGTACATTTATGTGAGAAAAAAAAAGCAAATACAGTGTTATAAATATTGTCAACAAAAAAAAATTTAGGTCTTTTACTAATTCCATTATTCTTTCACCTCCTTTCAATGTTTCTATTTAAATTATATGGGACTAGCATCAAATCGGTTACAGCTTGTTTCATTTTTGCAAATTTATCATAATTATGTTATGTTTTATTGGACAAATGGAATTGAAAGCGAGTAATGCAAAAATGACCTTAACTGAAGCCATACAGATAATGACAGATGAAATTATATCCATACTAGCCGATAATAAACCGACAATTTATTTATATGGTTCAGTTGTGCTTGAAGATTTTAAGCTTGGATGGAGCGACATTGATTTTATTGTTTTAAGCGAGGATGAACTCACTAAGCAGCAAGCAGATACATTAGTTGAACTTCGCCAAGCTATGTTAGCGCGTTATCCCGGTAATCCTTATTTTCGTTTATTTGAAGGTGGTATGCTTTCGACAGATGCTTTTTTGAATGGAAAAACTGAGAGAATGGTTTATTGGGGAACGAGCGGACAGCGCATCATAGATACATATACACTCGACAGTTTTGCAATAGCAGCGCTTTTGGATAGTGGAGATTTAATCCACGGTAATGATATGCGAGATAAACTTTCATATCCAACACATGAACAATTCAAAGCCGACATTCGCAGACATTTAACTACCATACGCGAGTATGGCAAAGATGGATGGGGATGGCTGCTAGACATAGCAAGGGGGCTTTATACAATTCAGACCGGTAAAATTATTGCAAAAACACTGGCAGGCGAATGGGCACTTGAAAAAAAGAGTATGTCCTGTGCCAAAATCATTAAAAACGGCTGTTGAGGTTCGCAAATATCCCTTAAAGTATAAGAATCTTGTAAGATATCGAAATTATGCAAAACATACAGGTGATGATATACAGCGATTTGCCGATGTTTTAGAAAAGGAACTTGCGTTGAATGATTAAAACGTGATAACTACGCCATTTTAACGCTTATGTCAAAATCATCTACAGCATACACAGGAGGTATATCTGATGGAAATTTCCTTAGAAAAGGCTACATTGCGGGATAGTAAAAAAATTCACAAAATGCAAATAACCGCATTCACTCCCTTGTTAGACAAATACCAAGACTTTGATATAAGCCCAGCATCCGAAACACTTGAGTATTTTCAGAGCAGATTTGACAATGTGGAGTTTGACCATTATTTTATTCAGTTAAAAAATGAAAACATCGGATATGTGCGAATTCGGACTATGGAGGATAATGTTTGTAAACTATCCACTATATTTATTTTGCCGAACTATCAAGGCAAAGGATATTCGCAGCAAGCAATAGAACAAGTTGAAAAGCTTTACCCACAGGCTGATAAATGGATATTGATTACTATAAAACAGGAGCAAAGTTTACGCTATCTATACGAAAAAATGGGCTATGTGCCTACAGGAGAAGAAAATGTTAAAAAGGGAATGGACTTAATCTTTTACGAAAAAGCTAAAAATCGGAGGACTGGAATTCATAAATTACCAGAATTAAATTACTCTAAAATTAAGCAACTAGTACAATCAAACAACGAAATCTCGGTATTCAGCGTTATTGATAGAATTATGCCTGGTGAAATTTACGTAAACAGTACCGATAATTCAACATCAGCCTTAATAAAGTCGCCGGAATGTAATCTTGTAATTTAAAGCTTTTGGCAAAATCATCAAAGTTGATTATTAAGGAGTTTCGCATGAATTTAGCCGACCTAAAGCGTAAAGTTAGAAAACTAAAACAAGTTGAAAAATCTATCCGCGCTAACGGCAATATGAGAAATGACATTCCATTAGTTTGGGAAAAGTTTTTCGATTTACGCGATATACCTAACAACAATGCGCTTTACACCTTATCTAAGCTGGCAAGTATGAATAAAGATGAATACAAGAGCATGGTTGATGATTTTTTTGCTCGTGTTTACTACGAAGCCTATATATACAAGGGAATTAATGACGCAAATATATACGACCCATCGCTTCTTGCACAGCTTGACTTATCTCCCCTCGCAGATAAAGTCGCTGTTAGAAAAAGATTTAGAGCCTTAGCCAAAGAATATCATCCCGATGCAGGCGGCGACCATGGAAAATTTATTGCTTTGATGAAAATATACAGGGATTTAACTAATGATGGAGATGATTGAAATGAACACAATAAATGAAATTAAAAACATATTAGCAAAGCTTCAAAAGGGATACGACGAAAAAAATCCCAAAAACACCTCTGCTTTAATGGCAGAAATTTTTTCGGAGAGACCAAATTTATTGGCTTTAGGAACAAGTTCATCAGAAGTTTGTCTAGGGCGTGCCGAGGTAGAAAAGCTTATACATGATGACTGGAATGGCGGTTGGGGAGATTTTTCGATAGATATTGATGGCGCTAAAATCGAAGCCGACGGCGAGTCTGCATGGTTTTATGCCAACTGCACAGTGAAATATTCTTTTAAAGATTCTGATGATGCAGAGCATAACAGCTACGCCGATTTTATTAAAGAAATAGCTAATAAACGCGACACAACCCCGAAACAACGCATAGCTTTCCTAAATTGGGCTTTAGGCATACATTTTCATGAACGCAAGCCTGGTAAACGGGAATACCTATGGCCAAGCGAATTTAGCGGAATGCTAATTAAAGAAAATGGCGAATGGAAAATCGCAACACTGCACTTCACAGTTGATAAGTCTAATTATCCAGACGAGCGATTTGAAGAATTTGCTAGCGACTACCAAGAGGGACATACTAGCACAAAAAATAAAATTCTTTCACACAATGGCAACAAGCCGAATGCTGAATTGCTAAATCTTCTGAAACAACTTGAAAGTGATGCTGAATTAAGCGACTTAAACTTTGATCAAGAGCAAACCTTAGTATTTGATACAGGGCAGTTTGCATGGCTTATAGCCTTAGGTACAACAAAACAAAGTAAATCTGAAGACGAAATTTTCGATTACTCATTGCAAGAAATTGCGAAATTGCTAGATACTGACTTGCCGCCAGAAGATAAATTGTTTCAGGCAAAACGCAGCATTGCGTATGCATTAAAAGAAACTGCTTCGGGAACAGCGTTTACATGGCCTATTAGGCTGACTGCAGTTGTTGAGAAATGTGAAGAAGACTATAAGTTCCGTCATAAACATTTTTCTTATCCGTTTTATTGGATATTTGAGGGAAAGCTTTAATATGACAGTAGCCCGATGCTAATCGGGCTACTGTTTTTGATAGTTATGTAATTTAACTACGTATCGTTGTTCGCCAAATACCTTATATATTTATATAACTGTTTCAAAAGTTCAGAACCCACTATTGCTAAAAGCGTAAGAAAAGCTGTAGAGCCTGTGCTTCTCAAAGCTATAAAATAATATCTTAAAACATGTCCCGTCCGTTCATTTCGGAGTGGAATTTCAGGAACAGGTAAAACTACAAAAAATAACAACATCAAAAACGAGACAATGATTATCGTTACCCAAGGCAACATTTTATGAAACAATTTTCGATTATTGTATCTTATTTGCTGTATATCTTGCATGTGTTTAGCATCCAAATCCTTGATATCAGATGATTCTGGAGCAGTTGGCTCAGTGCCTTCGGGAAAAAATTTATTCATTTGGACACAAATGGTTCAAAGTCAATAAATATATCATGATTGTCTAAAGAACCGTACCTTTCTCCAAGTTTATTATACTTTATATCCCAAGCTCTTTCGTCTTTATGTGTCCAATCAACTAATTGACTAGCAGTCCAATTGCCGAATTTTTCCAAAGTAGGGTCTATTATTTCATCAAATACTTTAAGATCTTTTTCACTTAAATTATTTTTTAAACCATCAAGACTGTCTGCATTTTTTTTCTGCTTTTTATGAACTCTTGGGAATGCAGGGCCATAATCCCATGCTTTTGGACGTTCGTTAAATAACTGCTTTTTGTACGCAGCGAGATAAAGGCCATAGCATACATATAGCCATTTTTGTATTTTTGTTACATTGACAGATAAGTTTTTTTCTTTCGCCTTCTTATTTAAATAAATAGCAAATTCTACACTATCGACTTCACCAAAAGACTCTAAATTATTTTCCATAATAGCACCTCCTTTTAAAATATCTACTACCAAATAATAACATAATCTGCGTATATTGTAAATCCATGTCGTTGTCATTACTCTCATAAGCGCACCTCAAAAAAATGATTGTACTGTATATTATGAGAAATTTTCATAAAAAATATCTTCGTCACGTGCTGACTTAATTTACCTGTTTATATGACAGATGCAAGCATTAAACGCCTTTGTCGGAATCATCGCTCTATCGTTTTGCAAAAAAACTGCTCACACCTTCCCATAATAAGCCGCACTCAACTGAGTGCGGTTTTTCAAATCCAATTTCTCCAAAACTGTAGCAATATTATTCCGTACAGTCCCTTCACTCAAAAACAGATGTGCGCCAATCTCTTTATTGGTAAGCCCTTGGGCTACAAGCCTCACAATATCCTGCTCTCTTTGTGTTAATTTTTCCATTATTTCGTTTTCAGTTGAGGTCAGCTTTTTAAGCACTTCAGAATCCAACACCCCTACCCCGCCTGCCAAGGTTTTAAGCTTGCCGGCGATATCAGATATCTCGTCGGTTTTAAGCAGATAGCCGTCTGCTCCGGCAGATAAGGCTTGCTGGATATTTGGCTTGTCATCAAATGTGGTTAGCATCATTATTCGGATGTTGGGATATTCTTTTTTGATGAGACGAGCTGCACCTATGCCATCTAATTTTGGCATACGGATATCCATTAAAATAACATCTGGCTGTTGTGTTTTGCACATTTCAACTGCCTCTGCACCATTTGTTGCACTACCAATTACATTGATATCGGCTTCTTTAGAGAGCATGAGGGACAAACTTTTTCTGATAAGGTTATCATCGTCAACTATTAATAAGTTCATAATTTTCCTCCTGAATTGGGATTACGCATATTATACGAAATACTTCACCTGCGTCTACCGTAAGGTTTCCGCCTATGGCTATTGTGCGGTGGCGTAAGTTGTTTAGGCCGTTTCCCATGATTTTAGGTGCTTTATCTATACCATCATTTTCAACACTAAGGCGAACAATATGCTGGGTTACATCAAGTTCTACAGCTACGCGATGGGCGTAAGCATGTTTGGCCACGTTTGTCAGACTTTCATTTAAACAAGATTCTAACATATTCCAAACATACACAGGTATTTTTGAACTATCTCCGTAACTGCGAAAATCTACCGGGCAAGTTGGAAAGCGTCGACAAATATCTATCAAGCCCTCTACCCCTATGGGTGTAACAGCCTGCAAATTATGTACGGCCTCTCTAATCTTATTCGCTCCGCCATTCAAACGTTGAAGCGCTGCGTCATACAATTCTAATATTTCAGCATCCTCTTCTTCAAACATTTTTCTTGCGGTTTGCAGAGAAATATAAGCTGCAACAATTTCATGCCCCGCATTATCATGAATTTCTCGTGAAATTCGGCTGCGTTCGTTTACTTTTGTCATTTTTTCTACTTGGATTAGCGAGGCCATTAAATCACTTTGCAAACTCTCTAGCTTGTAATACTTGCTCACTTCAGCATCCCGTAAGCTTAGCTTCTGTTCGTGTTCTTTACTCCACTCGCCTAAAAATATTCCACATGCAACCACAAGTGTCATTAAAATAGTAGTATATAAATCAAAATTTACAAAAGTGTAAATAAGCCCTAAGGCAACCCAATAAAATTTGCGATACATCCCTTCAAAAATAGCGAGAGTCATAGCATAAACAGCGTATTCCCAAAAACCAGCCATTATTATGCACGCTATACAATCAATCACCACTGTGGCCTCTAGTTTCGGAAAATGCCAACGCAATAGAGACATTAAAGCCAAAAATAAAAGCAAGAAAAAGCCTATCATTTCACCATCAAAAAGCCAAATGGCAAACATCAAGCCAAATCCTGCAACTTTGCAAATCAAAAAACTTATTTCACTTTTGGATATGTTTGTTAAAAAATTCATACGATTCTGCGCTTTCCTCCATAAAGTAAGTACACAGCCGAAAATAACAGCATGGCCATAAGCGACAGCCAATACTCCCGAGTTAGCCCATATGCGCCCAAATTATAAATGCTGTTAGACACCCAATAAGCAGGAAACAGCATCCCAAAAAACCGTATATAATCAGGCAATAAGGCTACCGGAAACCAAAATCCCCCAATAAATCCAACCAATGTTGTTAGCATAACAAAAGCTGAAATATTAGAGTGTTTGTTCCTAAACAGGCAATTCCACGCGAAGGATAGAGAGACAGAGGCAATTGCAAAAATAGTATAGCACAAAATAAGTGCAAAAGAAAAAATCACACCCCATCCATACATCAGCGCGCCAATAGTGACTACCACAACAATTTGCACCAAAAGCGGCAGTAAGTACGCAAGCAAATTTTGCATCAGATAATTGTATATAGAAATTGGTGCAGATAAAATTCTATAAATCGTTTTGTCAACCCTATCATTAAGTATCCCACGGGCTAATATAAAAGAACCCGCCATAATTTGCAATGCGTATAGATAAAAGCCATGCTGCCAAATCCCTGTCCACAAAGTAGGGATAAATACCAGCACTACAGGGATAATGCAAATAACTGTTATAGATGTAAGGTTTCTTGCATTGCGCACTAGTGCAAATTTGAAAATACTCACAGTAATCTATACCTCCTTCGTTCTACATCTCCTTTTTACAAAGCATACCGGCTATTGCGGTAATTACAGCAAAAACCCCAACAAAAGCAGATAAAATCGTAAGATATAACAGGGGCGTAGCCATATTAGGCAGATCAGCATTCGGAAAGCTTGCGGAAAGCATTGCCCAGCCTGCAAGAGAAATAGGAGTACCGTACATTTGGAAAAAATCTGTCACGGCATTATTGCCAATATTAACTATACCGCTGGACAAAATCATAGTTCCCCAGCCAACAAATTGCACGCCTGCCTCAGCGGCTCCTCTTGTAGGCAGTATGAAAAATAAAAAGACAGATATAAGCTGCGCAAAAACCGAAAGCAAAAACAATGCAAGCGATACAACCAAGATGTTACCCCACTGTACACGGAATAATATGCTTGTAGTCAAAATAAAAAACAGGCCTATAAAAACAGAGTACATCCACCCGGCAAATCCCATTGATAAAATAAATTTTGCTTTTGAGATGGGAGCAGAGTATAAACGAAAGCGCATAGAACTTTGAAAATCGCTAAATAGGTAGTAATGCTGTAATGGAGAAAAAAGCTGAAAAATGCACAACATGAGCATAGCTGTAGAGCTTAAAACCATAATATCTTCAAAATCAATGCCCATAGCTTGCCCAATCATGGCATTAGCTATCACCAAGACTATGGGTAAGAGTAACAAAATAGCGGTATTCAGAGGATCAAAGATGCTCCTATGCAGGTAATGCCTAATAATTACCAAAGATTGATGCACTGTGCTCCCTCCTCCTTGTCATCACGAAGCCGCTTGCCTGTAAGTGTCAAAAATGCATCCTCCAAATTGGGCTTTTCTTCTGAAAAAGAGCTAACGCCTCCATGTCTTTGGGCAATTTCCATTATGCGGCTTACGTTGCCGCTTCCGCTTGCAGAAATTATTAAGTATTGATTACCCGTAGCCTCAACCTTTTTAACGCCTGCGATCGCTCGCAATTCTTCGCTTAAAGCCTCGGATGGAGATACAGCTGTAAAGTGTGTTTTTTGCTCGTGTTGAATGCGTTTGACTAACTCGTCAAGCTCTCCTTCAGCAATTACTCGTCCCTTATCCATAACGGCGATTCGTTTACAGAGCGCTTCTACCTCTTCCATATAGTGAGATGTATATAAAACAGTTGTACCTTGCTGCGCAAGTTTTTTTACTGACTCTAAAATATGATTACGCGATTGGGGATCTATACCTACGGTAGGTTCGTCCATGATGACGAATTTTGGCTTATGCACCAGTGCGCAAGCAATATTAAGTCGCCTTTGCATACCGCCGGAAAAATTACCTGGACGTTTTTTCGCGTGTTCGCTTAGGCCGACAAACTCCAGTATTTCTTCGATGTTAGCCCTAAGCTCTGCGCCACGCAGTCCATATAAGCCTCCAAAGTACTTTAAGTTTTCTGTAGCAGATAGATCAGAGAACACTGTAATTTCCTGTGTAACCAAACCCATCTTTCGTCTAGCTTGCAGGTTATTGATGTTTTGACGCTGTCCAAAAACCGTTGTTTTTCCTGAATCAGCGTTAATTAATCCGCATATGGTGTGTATCGCAGTTGTTTTGCCTGCGCCATTTGGGCCTAATAATCCGAAAATCTCCCCTTCATGCACTTCTAAGTTTAAATGATCAAGCGCCATCGTGTCACCATATCTTTTAACCACGTTTGTCATACTCGCTATCATAAGGACACTCCTATCCAGATTATACTGATATTAAAGTGAATTAAGTTGAAAATCGACTCAAGCTTCGCCGAAAAAACGCCAGTTGCCGCGTATTTTTCGTCTCGCTTTCGCTCGTTTTCAACTAAATTTACTATAGTATAGCGCGTAATAGCAAAGTATGATAGTGTCATTTGTCACGGATTTACAGGCTTTAAACGCTTTTGGCAAAAAGGTCGCTCAAATAAAATAGATGCAACCACTATCGATCGCATCTATTACCCCAATGATCCAAAACTATACCGTCTCGATAAAAATGTACCACCTCACAATGATTCAAACAACCTTCACAAGGCCGAGCCTGGGTTTCGTATATCTTGTCTGCCAAATCAAAAGAGAAGGGCTTGGTTCGATTTAAATTATCGGCTCCTAAAATAGCAGCTCCCACAGCACCCATAAGATGGCCGTCTGCATCTACAGAAACCTCGCAGCCTAACTCTTTCTCAAAGGCCGCTACCACACCCTGGTTTTTACTTACACCACCTTGGAAGATAACCGGTGGGATAATTTGTTTCCCCTTGCCCACGTTGTTCAGATAATTGGCTACAACAGCAGCGCACAGCCCTGCCACCAAATCCATCTTACTGTGGCCTGCCTGTGCTTTGTGAATAAGATCCGATTCCGCAAAGACAGTACAGCGGGCCGAGAGTTGGGTTGGAGAGTGAGAATTTAAAGCCATAGGGCCTATCTCTTCCACGGTAAGACCCAGCCGCCCCGCTTGAGCAGATAAAAAAGCGCCGGTTCCGGCTGCACAGAGGGTATTCATGGCATAATCCATCACGATGCTGTCTTGCAGCAAGATGATCTTTGCATCTTGCCCTCCAATTTCCAGAATGGTGCGGGCATTTGGGTGTCTTGATAAGGTGCCTACAGCATGGGCGGTAATTTCGTTTTTGATCGCAGAGGCCTCCAACATAGCCCCGGCTAATCTGCGAGCAGAGCCGGTAGTACCGACAGAGCTGACGTAAACTTGCGACGGCATCTGAGCATGAAGTGTTTGGATTAGCCGTCGGACAGCACCCAGAGGATCTCCCTCTGTCCAAAGATAAGCATCAGCCACAATAGCTCCTGCTTTATCCAGGATGACGCCTTTTGTAGAGATAGAACCTACGTCCACCCCTAGACTGTACGTTACTGTCACTTACCTTCCTCCTCATCTCCATCATATCGATAAATGCCTCAAGCCTGGTGTCCAATCCGGTTTCGCTGGAATGGGTATCAAAACTCAGGTGCATTATTGGTATTTTTAAATCTCGGCTAATCCGCATCAAAGCAGGAATGGCGTTTAGCTCTGGCGTACAGCCGAAGGATTTTGCATGGATCACCCCGTCGTAACCCAGCTTGGCATATTGTATGCTCTGGCCTACACTATCTAAGCCATTTGCACCTCCTGTATGACGTAAGTATCCCTGTGTCTTACGTAGTCGGGATCCTTCCATTTCTTTGAACAGTAAAAAACTTACACTCATCTTGCGACTAATCGAAATACCTCGAGCCGCTAATTTACGCTCCAAATCAAAATTGCTGTAAGGCTCCATTACCGTGTACAAATCGCCTATAATTCCCACTCGTAGAGGCTTATGCATATGCTCCTGTGATAAAGCGCATAGCTTTTTCTCATAAGCATGCATTAGGGAGTGGATTTTTAAAACGGTGTCTGCATTTCTGAGTTTTTGAAGAAATTTACCAAATTCGCTCATCATTTCCTCGGGAGAATTAGTTAAGCCCATGGTTTCTCGTACAAGCTCAGACAGTTTGTCCATGGCTTTTATGCTTAGTATGGCAAGCAGCAGGGCGTGCGCCATCTGTGATGCGCTTCTGGGCGAACCCAGTCTACGAAGAGAGGAATAAACAGCCCCTGGCCTGGCACGATTTCGGGATAAGCAGAGGAACTTGAATTCATAACCAAGATCTTTTAATATTTGCTCTTGCAATTCACCATAATAACCAAATCTACAACCCATGCCCGTCTGAAAAAGGACATTTGCACCTAGGTCTAGTGCTTGGATGAAATTTCCAACATTGTATTTGAATGGCTCGCAAATAAAATCTGGGCTATACCGCTGGCCGATTGCGGCGGTTTCCTTAGTAATAGGCGGCGAAGGCATCACGTGGGCCTCTGGAAAGAGGCGTTGTAATAATGCCTCAATCGGTATGTGATAGTCTCCCATATGTGGGAAAGAGATAATGATTTTAGACACTATTTAGGAAACCTCCGATTTTTTGGCTTTTTTATTTTGTGCAATCATATCCAAAAAGCTCTCTATTCGGGTTTCAAGTCCTGCCATACCCTGAGTATCGTCCAAAAGTATCTGGATGATGGGCAGGTCACGCACTCTTCGAAGGATTAGTTCATTTGTGAGACAATCTGAACCGCAAGGGAAAGCAGTTAAGAGTATGATCCCATCTACCTGACCTCTAGCTTCTTGAATTGCACCAAGAATCTCGCGATTTGTAGTCCAGTACAAATCAGAAGATAGTTCAAGAGAGCGATTTCGGCATAAGGTTCTATCCCAGGCATCGGGAAACAGCGGCATAGCACCCTGCTTACGAATTAAGCGAGCCAACGTGCCGCCAAGGAGGGCATCAGAAGCCATGTAGGGCTGTGCAGCCAAAAGAATTTTAGGGACATTGCTGGCAAGTACTGCCTGCCCTTTATCAATGCAGTTTTTGTCTGCGCTTTGTTGCCGCTTAAGGGCTACGAAGTAAGCTTTGATCGAAGACAAGTGATCTTTCCCCAACAACTTACCCATTCGTACAAAACCGGCTAGTTGATGCCCTGGCCTACCCGAAAGAAGCGGATAGGACAGGAGCTTTGCGTCCACAAATGTATTTTGCACCATGTCATAAAGACCCCAAAATCGGACGCAGAACTCATCATTCTTGCCCAGTCTTCGATAATGGGGAACTAATATGAGATCACAGCGATCTAAAAGAGACGCCACATGGCCCATGTATACTTTCAGAGGCAAACAGCTTTCATCTACTGAATGTTTTGCCCCCTCGGTTAGGAGGCTGAAGTTTGTCCTGTCACTGACTACATAGTTTATATTTAATTCTTGCAAAAAAGTTTCCCATAGTACGCCGTATCGATGATACCCCAATGCTCTTGGAATGCCTACTGTCATAGTTATCACCTTGGTATATGATAGCCTGAAAGTGTTAAGTTTAACCGTAATAAGCCATTAAACACCCAAATAAAAAAGACGCATTACTAATGAGTATATGCGTCTTTCTAATTTTACATCCTTCACTGAAAATCTAGCTTACATGCATCATAGGCTCTGGAATTATATCACCATGTTCTTCTGCTACTTCTAACCACAGCCTCATAGCAATCATGATTTCTTCCATTGCCTGTGAATGTGTATCTCCATGTGCCATGCATCCTTCTAATTCAGGAACGCTTGCTACAAAAATACTATCTACTGCATCATACTGTATTAATATAGAGTATCTCAACATACTTAAAACCTCCTAAAGACTGTATTTTTTTATTAATAACCTCAATTGTTTAATTTGATATCCTTTCGCCTTGTTTCCGTCCGGTTGGATAATCATACTTATTCTGTAAACTGGATGACGATAAACTCTGTGCGAACCTTCTTGTCGTTGATATATAAATCCCAAATCAACAATAAGATTTTGAAATTCAGTGTATTTGATATTATTGTCTGATCGTCCATTTATCACTGCATCATATACTTTGCTTTTCATTTTGTTCATCCCTTTGATAACTGCTATTCTACACGTATAAAGAAATTACCTCATTAGCATTTCATTATGCCACAGATCAAAAATCCTCATCATTGTAACTATACTTTGCTCACGGGTATAAGTTGCTTGCGGTGCAAAGTGATTCCTCCCAACACCGCTCATTATACCCAGCATCTGCATTTTTTCCACTGCGTCAATAGCCCAATCAGAAATGCGTTCTGTATCATCAAAAATTACAGGCAGTACATTTTCCGATGGATGTTCCAAGAAAATATCAACCATGCGCGAAAGTATAACAGCAGCTTGCTCACGGGTAATGGTAGAATCTGGATCAAAACGACCATCGCCAACACCGGTAATTAATCCGAGGTATGCGGCAATCATTACATTTGGGTTACCTGTGTCTGTAAACGCGGATACACGCTCCGCTATCGTCCTTTCTAAAACGGGAACATCATCAATGCCTATCATGCCACCCATAAAAACTGAGTATGTGGCAACCACAAGGTCGGCAAACTCTGTACGGGTTATGGGCTGATTAAAATTTGACACTAAGTGCTCAGGGACAATTCTCCACGATAGGGCAAGACCTACAGTCGTAACCGCCCATCCTGAAAGCGTAGGGTCGGTAAGCGGTGGTAGCAGTATAATATCAGATACATCCAAAACAAAATTAGTATCATCTGTCAACCTTCGAGGGTTTACATCGTGCTCCCTTGGATTAAGCTCGAGTTCGAAATCGTGGTGTGGTGATTGTGCCCACAAAGGAAACTCCTCATTAATGAAAAAGCCAAATGAATCCTCTGATGGTGGTATAAATGGCTTATCCCCAGCCGTGTCGTATATAATCTCACCTGTCGTAATATCGAAAATATACTTTAAATCATTACGAGTCACTATGGTTAAGGTATTGTTAACAGTATCAAAATATCTGCCAGACCAATCTTCCCATAGGGCAGTCGTCACAGTGTATGTCACAACATTCATATCCCGCACAAGTTCATCTATCCTGTAACTTCGTAATAAGACACCATCTTCAAAAAAACCTAAGGCCATTATTTGCCCTGTAGCTGGGCGAAATGCAAAGTGCCGTAAATCCGCTGAGAAGAAGAAATTTGATGCAGATACACCCATAGTTGGTAAATTTCCAACGGAGTAAACAAGTGTGCCATTTTGATATACTCCAGCTTGTGCTGTTCCTCCTGGTCTGCTTTCATACCCCTCTGGATTCCAACGAAATACCTTTGTTCCATCTTCCGACCAAATCTCAAATGGCTGTGGCGGTATAAATGTATCGCCGTAGGCAGTAACGGCTCCGAATAATAATGTGACAGCAAGCAATATAGACATAATTAATGTTTTTTTACCAGTGTTTTTCATAGTTTTATACCTCCGCTATTCTATGCTTATTCACAATTATATCACCAGTGCTAGGTTTTTGCATTATGATGCGCTTTTAGTTGGCCAAGTGTTAATCATTCCTATTTAATTTCATTACTCACAATATACTCAACTATAATTTTATGTTCAACTGCAAGCTCACTTTCCCAGCGCAAATGGTACTGGGGCGGTACTTGTATCTCGAAACCTGCTTGCACACTCTGGTTTACATCCACTCCAAACTGATCAGAAAAAGCGACCGAGGGTTTAAGCCCCTGGCGTGGTATGATTTTCAAATTTATTCCATTGCGCTTCACAGTTACGATTCCGTCAGTATGGCACTGGGGTTTAGATAATGTGTGATTAAGGAAAGAAACCGAAACAGGCTTGGAGGCGACCACTGTATCGCAAACTACAGCAACGGATTGTTCGCCGCGCTTTGTCAATGTATAACTGCGCGTGTACGACTCCAGCATGGGATATGCTGCCGTCAAATCTGCGCTTGCGTAGCGAACTGTACCATCTATGCCGCAAGCTGTAATTTTCGCTATGGATGTATGCTTCCATAGCTGACCTTCACCGTCAATTAAGATACAGTTGTGGGCTTGCGTTTGGCGTGTCCATTCAAAATGATGCTTTGTTCCATATTCAGCACCAAAGTATCCTGAGGGTGTAATTAGTGTAGTTTTGCCGTGGCTAATTGCAAAGCTGCCCTGGTCTGCATGTTGATGGCTTACCGCTCCATAGCGACTAGCGCGTAGTAAAAGCGCGGTGTCATTCTCGTAATCAGCCAAATCTGTATGCAGCGAGGCAAAGCCGGCATCTGGGAAAGCTTGCGTATCACAGGCTTCAAAAGACACATTTTTTGATGGTGGAGGCATATCTGGCAAAAATATATCCAAAAGATGCAGCCGGAAGATATTTGGTGCTGCCAATTTATGTGCCCAATCCTTTGCAAGTTTAGGCCCAGTACGTTGGGAGTAAACTCTAAACGGATTTTGCGCATAAAAACCCGGCCACTCGTCATCATCAGAGTTGCACCAATAACCATCGCAGAAGGGATGATTTTCGCGCCCCGGTGCAGCAAAGTGTAGGAAGTAATGTGGCAAGCGCTGGTAAAAAGGCCGGTCAAGAAAGTTTTTACCAGAAAAACGTGCTACTGCTGAAAAAAAGGGCAGGTACCACTTAGTATAAGAGGAACCATAGAACACGCCTTCGGCCCAACCACCGTCAGGCCCGCCAAAATGCGGGAATACACTGCCGTATATCTCAAGCGCATAGGAAAGCCAGCGTTTTAATGTCTCTTTTGGCACTGCATCGGTGCCATATAGCACAAGTGCCGCCTCGCCCAGATAGGCCGGTATACGCCCGGAGTGGGAATCTCCCGGGGAATTTAAAAAATCCAGCTTCAATAAACGCTTTTCCACCAAAGATGCATAGTGTGCGATAGTGCGCTCCGCCAGCCGACGTTCGCGTTCGTTTATGTAATTATATAACAAATCATAAACCGAGGGCAGGCAGCGTGACAGACTAAGCCCAGGTTCATCTCCCCAGTCGCCGTCCGGATGGCAGGGGCCTTCCGGATTCCAGCCCAGTACGGTTAAAAATACTTCTCTGGCGCGTTCGGCAGCTTGTTTGTCATCCAATAAAGCATAGGCTAGCGCGCAGGCTACTAAATCCCGGTCACAGTCATCACGAAAGCCATCCTTGCCGCCTATATAACGCCGCATACTAATAGACCATGATTCTCTATCAATATGAACCATTGGCGGCTGTGGAATTGGCCGCGTATATGCTAACTCTACGTTGCGGCGCAATGTTTCAAGCTCGGCAACGCGTGTATCACGAAGGATGCTGATATCACTTTTCATAAATAAATGCCGCGGGTGTTCCTCGGGTATGCCGCCCAGTACTTCATCTGCAGTGGGGCGCAGAAATACAACTGCATCAGGCGAAATCGTAAAATCCTGCCAGCCGCGTTCCTTTCCATCACCCCAAAGATTCCAGCGATAGTTACCGGACTGTAAAACAATATTCGGTACAATAGCGTTTTTTCTAGTTTCGGCACTCCATATCTCTTTGCCTTTTTCACTAGTAACAACGATGCGATACTGCGAAATTTCTGGAACTTTCAGCCAACAAAAAGCCGGAGGTGTCTCGTACATGGATTCACCTTGCCTTGGAGTCGGAAACAATTGCATCGGCATAGTGCGTTCTTGTGATAACATGGCACTATCCTCCAATCTCTGTTTTATTTTTAAGCCAAATATATTCGCCAGTTTCTGGGTCAATGCGGCCTACCTGCCTTGCCGGTATACCAGACATTATGGCATGATCCGGAGTCGATTTTGTTACAACCGCACCGGCACAGACTAAGTTGGCACGACCGATTTTTACACCGGCTGTAACTGTTACATTAGCGCATAGCCACGAACCCCAGCCGATCACTATACTTTCATCGCCATCTGGCTCTGTGCGTGCGGAAAACCAGCCTGTAGCCGGGTCAAATTTATGATGTCCGGCAGTGAGTGCGCAACCCGGCCCTATGAGGACATTATCCTCGACAGTTACATTGCCGTTTATGTAGCAATATAGGGCGATTACGACATTTTCACCGACAGAGCCTTCAGGACTGAGACGAACGATTGAACCGTTTTGTACTATGGTGTCGGGTTTATCAAAGCCCATTAGAATGGCACGGCGACGGCCGTCTTCTGTGCCGGTGTAGTTGGAGTAGCGGGTTAGTGTGGAGAAATCTTCGTCGGTTAGGGGTAGGTCTTTTAGGTCTGACATGGTTTTGCCTCCTTAGTTGTGGTTTTTAGATAAGGATATCATGGATTGTATACGAAAGGGAAGCTTAGAGAAATGGGTTTTTGAGATTATTTGAGTTGCAGAATGATGTGAATTGTGATATAATATTGTATAATAGGCTGAACTAATTTTCGTTTTAAAGATGTTTTACTAGTAAACGTAGCAAGCATCTGTGAGCTGCAATCATCAGCAAAGATTCAGCAGGGGTAATTATCAGTCACTTATTCGCTCAACCCCTTGATACGCCTAGCCTTGAATGCTTATGACCAAATCATCAACGACAAACTTTTATCTAAATTACAGAATAACAAAAATCAGTGTGTGATCTACACCCATGCACTGATTTTTTTAATTGACCTTTTGGGTAGAATGGCTTAGTATTATTACAAAAGGGAGATGGTATAAATTATGAAAGAACGAGTTCTACAATTCGGCGAAGGCAATTTTCTAAGAGCTTTCGTAGACTATTTCATTGATCAGCTTAACGAGCAAAAACTATTCGACGGCAGCATCGTGATAGTACAGCCTATAGAGCACGGCTTAGTAGATAAACTAATGGCGCAAAACTGCCAATATACAGCACTGCTAAGAGATGCCAACACAGTCGAAAAAAGATTAATTACAAGCGTTAGTCGTGGACTAAACCCGTACACAAACTTTGACGACTATTTAGAATGTGCTAAAAATCCGGATTTACGCTATGTGTTCTCTAACACTACCGAGGCAGGGATTACTTTTATAGAGGAGGACAAGCCCGAGGATAGGCCCCCATCTAGTTTTCCAGCAAAGGTGACGGTGTTTTTATACGAGCGCTACAAACACTGCAAAAAGGGTCTAGTGTTTGTCCCTTGCGAGTTAATAGACGACAATGGTACAATGCTAAAAAAATACATACTACAGTACGCTCAAAAATGGGGGCTCCCCACTGATTTTATCGCATGGATAGAAAATGAAAACCATTTTGTAAACACTCTCGTAGACAGAATAGTATCTGGCCATCCAAAAGATGAAAAACACGATGATAAAATGCTGGTGGCAGCAGAAACCTTCCAATTTTTCGCCATAGAGGCCACAGAAGATTTATTTGAGGAAATGCCGCTACACAAAGTAGGCGCAACTTTAACTGATGACGTAGGCCCTTACAAAACCCGCAAAGTACGCATACTAAACGGCGCACACACAATGAGCAATGCCGCTGCCCTACTCTGTGGCAAAGAAACTGTAGGAGAAATGATGGCAGATCCTCTCTTTGTAGCGTTTTTACGCAAAGGTATTTTCAATGAAATTATCCCAACTTTGGATTTAGATTTGCAAGATTTAGAAAGCTTCGCAGAATCTGTTTTAGAACGTTTTGCAAATCCATATATCAAGCATTTTTTAAAGGACATCGCCCTTAATTCTGAGTCAAAATTTGAAGTAAGGGTGCTTCCTTCCATCATAGAATATCACAAGCGAACAGGACAGCTGCCAAACTTGCTAACGCTATCATACGCAGCTTTAGTAAAATTCTGCGGTGCTAATTTAGATATCAGTCTCCCTGATTTTAATCAGAAAGTTGAGGGCTATCTTAAAGAGATTGATGAAATTGGTATGGAAGCCTTGCTTAAAAAGGTGGTGGCCAAGTGTTCATAACAATTAACCCTGCCGATAATGTAGCGGTGGCCTTCACAGATCAAGGCAACATTCCCGCAGGCCATAAAATTGCATTGCACGATATAAAAAAAGGCGAGAAGATAATCAAATACGGCTACCCAATTGGCATTGCAACCGCCGACATAAAAAAAGATGAGCATGTTCACGTACACAACTTAAAAACTGCCCTAAGCGGAATTATCGAATATGAGTACAAGCCCGATGTCATTCCTTTACAGAAAAGTGAAGGTACTTTTATGGGTTACAGGAGAAAAGACGGGAAAGTTGGAATACGCAACGAAGTGTGGATAATTAACACTGTAGGATGCATAAATAAAATAGCTGAAAAAATTGCCGCTAAGTTTGATGAGGTGTATACCTTTGCGCATCCGTATGGTTGCTCCCAACTTGGAGATGACCACAAATACACACAAAATATT
>Ga0123355_10003127_pt1 | contig 23634 bp, 21 predicted proteins | sample TergutEmb28metaG_3_FD_89872 | JGI IMG/M metagenome (GOLD analysis project Ga0123355, IMG submission 89872) | Embiratermes neotenicus P1 segment gut microbial communities from Petit-Saut dam, French Guiana - Emb289 P1 | ecosystem: Host-associated > Arthropoda: Insects > Digestive system > Gut ... | reverse complement strand
TGCCTCTTTTTCCTCGTTAGCTTTGGCTAATTGCTCATCACGACTGGCTCGCATACCCTCAACCACGCTATCTTTAATCGCTTGCAGTTTAGCTTTTTCTGCTTCTAGCTTTTCTTTTTCAGCCTCTAATGCCTCTCTCTCTGCCTCCATCTTGCTTTTTTCTTCTTCCATTTCGGCAAGTTTGGAATCTCTGTCAGCTCTAATAGCTGCGATAGCTTTTTCTTTATCGGCTTGAGTGCGTTCTTTGTCAGATTGAACTTTTTCTATCTCTGCCTCTCGTTCTGCCATGTAAGCGCCCCTATCTGACCTAAGTTTTTCGAGTGCTTTGTCTTTGATAAATTGTATCTTAGCTTTTTCTGCTTCTAGAGCGACTTTTTCTGCTTGCATTTTTTGCAATTCAGAATCCTTAGCCGCTTTTTCCGCTTCGAGTGCCGCAATTTTTGCCAAAGCCTCCTCATCTACTTTGGGTGTAGCTTTTTTCTTAGGGGGTGCTTTCTTTTTAGGTTGCTCACCTAACTTAATAAGCTGTAATTTTGTCTCGGCTGTTTCGGCGGCTTTTTTTGCCTTGGTAGCCTTAATGACAGCCTCTCTAAGCTGCTCACTGTCCGCACCTTTAGCTTCCAAAATCCTAAGTTTTGCCTCTGCCGCCTCCTGTGTAGCTTTTGCCTTGATAGCCTTAGCTTCTGCCTTGCCGTATTCCTCTAATTGTTCGGGGGTCATCTGGTACTGGTCCTGTGCAAGGTTGTCCACCAAACTATCAACTAATTCTTTGTTATCCATATTTGCCTCCTATAGATACCTATAATATATACTATAACCACAAATTTGTCAAGTAAAATCCCCTATATAGGAAGCATTTTTGCAACAAAGGGCGTACGACGCCCGTCGAATATGATACCATTAGCGTTTATAGCCTTTTTTCCTGCTTTGCTTAGCGATAATTCTTAGACACCAAAAAGGCAGTATCTCTACTGCCTTTTTATTCATTTATTCAAATTTAGTTACAAGTTTTGCAGGGGTTAGTTTTTTCTTTTCGTCACCGGAGACATCCATTGTGATTCTGCCTGCACTGAACATAATTAGTCTGTCGGCGTAGGCTACTGCGTCTTTTAGATTATGCGTAATCATAATCGTCGTGATTTTTTGCTCGTTGATAAGGCTTCTTGTTATTTCCATAACTTGCTTTGCGATTTTTGGGTCAAGCGCAGATATATGCTCATCTAACAAAAGTAGCTGAGGTTTTTGGAGTGTTGCCATAAGTAGCGTGATAACTTGACGCTGACCGCCTGATAGCAAGGATACTTTTTGATTAAGTCTGTCTTTTAGTTCGGGGTTGAATGTTACAAGTTTTTCCTTAAACACCTCTAGGTGTTGGCGCTTGATTGCTCGTCCAAGCAGTCGTTTCTTACCACGAGAGAGTGCCATAGCAAGATTTTCGGCAATACTCATATCAGGACACACACCCGAATTAGGGTCTTGAAAAACGCACGCAACATGAGCCGCACGCTTGTGTCTTGGCATTTTTGTGACATCTACTCCGTCAATCTTGATTTGACCTGTTGTCGGCTTTAGGTTTCCGCTTATTATATTGAGGAGTGTGCTTTTACCTGCACCATTACCGCCAATAATAACAATTGACTCCCCTGCATTCATTTTTATACTGACAGGTTTAAGCACCTCAACTTTCTCTATACCATTGTCGAAGGTTTTTGAAATATCTACTAACTCAATCATTCTGCACCTCCGTTTGCACTCGCAACTTGTTCGGTCTTGCTTGTGTCAGTTACACCCGTTGTCCCATTTCCGTTTGACCCTGATTTTTTGCGTCTAGACCTATAGAGTCCTTTGAGTTTTGGGGCACAAAGAGCTGCTAGTGTGATAACTGCGGTCAAAAGCATTGTGGCATCAGCAGACATTAGACCCGAAACAATAATAAGTGATGTTATTACAAAATAAATTATTGAGCCTGCAGTTATGCAAAGAAACTTAACCAAAAAATTAGCATTCTTTGGCATAATGACCTCGCCTATTACTAAAGCGGCAAGCCCTATGACCAACACACCTGCCCCCGACCTTACATCGGCAACACTTTGATGTTGCACAATAAGTGCGCCTGCAAGTGCAATAATTGCATTGCTAAGTACCAAAGCTGTTATTTTTGTTATATCGGTATTCACACCATTTGCACGACTCATAAGCTCATTAGACCCTGTAGCACGGATAGATAGACCAAATGAAGTCTTGTACAAAAAGTATAGACCCGTAATAATTAATCCCACAACAATTAAACCCATAAAGATATGTGATGTCAAATGTGCATAAAAAGGCTCCATACCAAACACATTAGAAAATAACTGACGAATCGGTGTGAAAATAAAATTTTCCATCGGTGCGGATATACTGCTTGACCCCATTACAAAAATGTTGATTGAGAATAGCGCCATTGTCATCAATAGCCCTACAACAATACCGTCAATCTTGAGTTTTGTATGAATAATTCCTGTCAAAAATCCTGCTGCTGCACCGCCAAACATAGCAACAAGCATAGCGAGTATCGCAGGCACACCATTAAATATCAAAGTCATAGCAAGTGCACCGCCAAAGGCAAAAGAACCCTCACAAGTTAGGTCGGGATGTTTCATAACTCTAAAAGTCAGAAAAATGCCTATGGCGACAAGTGCATACAATAACCCTTGCCCTAGTCCGCCATAAATACTGGTAAAAAAAGTCATTCCTAAAACCCCTTGCTAGTTAGTTTGTGTCTAATTACAATCAAATTGAGTTAATTTTTTTTCAAAAACAATGGGAATTAATAATTATTCCTTGCGTTTTGCAAGCAACAATGCACCGCCCATTACAGCAAGAATAACAAACATTCCCACCAAGATGCTACCATTACCGCAACCGCAATCTCTAGACTCATCATCAATGATAATTATGTCTGCTCTCTCAATCAATGCTTGTGGTATCTCAAAGCCTATATTTGCAGCAACCCTTTTGTTAATAAGGACAGAAAGCGTATCATAATCAAAATAAAATGGCTCTATATCACCCGGAGTTTCCTCGCCGATAAGTATTCTAAAAGCTATTTCGGCAGAATATCTACCGACATCGGTATAGTCAACACCAAGCGAAGCAACTCCACCCTCTTCCGCCATAGATGTAGCTCCTGTTATTACGGGCAAACTATTTGTCGCTAAACTATTTAGATTTGCGATCTGTTGCATATTAGCCGCCAAGCGATTATCCGTACCGATATAAATTACCTGAGCATTACTATTGGCAATTAATGCCATTATCGGAGCTATATCTTCTACTGCATTGATTGTATGAGGAACAACCGTAACACCATCTAACTCTTGAGCAGCAGCTAACAAAGAATCACGCTGAATTTCAGAATTCCCCTCGTCTCCCGAATAAATAAATGCTATATTACTAACAGAACCACCAAGAACTTGCCCTATAAATTCAAGCTGAACTTTCATATCCAAATAGTCACTCACACCAGCAACATGACTGTATCCGCTCAATCCCACATGAGGAGCTTCGGGAGCAGTAATCGCCCCATAAACAACCGGTGTCCCTCTCGGTGCAGCGGCATCTCTAGCATTGGTTGCCGATGGTGTCGCTATTGCAAAAATCATGTCAACATTTCTTGCGATAAAATTAGTGTTAATAGTCGCATTAGTTGCGGCAATTCCGTTAGCGTTTTGATAATCAAAACGCACTGTCTTGCCTTCCTCCGCCATAAGTTCAGTAAGCCTTTCTACAAAACCCTCTCTAGTTTGGTCTAATGACGGGTGCTGAATAAATTGATTGATTCCGATTCTAAAATCATAATTGCCACCACAGCCTGCAAATACAAAGACGCTTGACAAAATCATAGCAAACATTACTACAATAATTATCATCTTGCTCTTAAAACCTTTGAATTTCATTTTTTAATTCTCCTTCCTTTTTATCTTTAATTATTTTTATTGTAAGTATAAATTTTTATGCTATTTTTACAGTATATCAAATAGAGCTATTTTTGTCAATGCCAATAATGTATAATCTAAAAAATAAATTTTTTAGATTGTAGAACTATCGTTTCTAACACTTGTAACAGTGGTACAAAAAAACGCATAAGCGTTTAGCATCAAAGACACTTTAATAAACGATTATAACAAAAGCCCTCAAGCGTTATGCCTGAGAGCTTTTGATTAATAAAATTATTTTTTTGGAACTGGTTTTTTGGCTGTGGATACCTTTGGGGCTGCCTTTTTAGTTGCTGTAGTTTTGGGGGTTGTAGTTGTTTTTTTTGCAGAAGTTGTTTTTGGAGCTGTAACTACTTTTTTAGGTGTTGCTTTTGGAGCTGTAGCTACTTTTTTGGTTGGAGTTGCCCTTGGAGTTTTTGGAGCGGTTGCTGTCTTGGGAGCTACCTTTTTGGTTGCAGTTGTCTTAGGAGTTGTAGCTACTTTAGTTGCATATGGAGCTTTTTTTACCGGAGCTTTTTTTGTTTTGCTATCCGAAAAAGTCATTGCGTGAGACAGCACATCATAGACGGCTGTCTTGGTCTTAAATCCACTACCAACCGGAACAAAATACCAGTTAGCACCTGCAGGGAATTTTGCCTTGCATATACCTGCGTGTTTTTTGGATAGTTCGGCTACATAAGCATTATCCAGCTTGGCTATCATTACAACGCCGTCTTCTGTGCCGTATAACATAGCGTAGGTTTTACCCTTGTATTTGAGGCTGACAGGGAGTTGTGGCTCCATAGGACGGTCTATTATATCAATGTCTGGATTATCTGCCTTGCCTGAGTACTCTATTATCTCTCTGCGGTCTAGGTCTGTGTAGTACTTAGCCTTGATGTCTTCTAGTGCCTTGATGTCCTCAGCTGTCCGTTCAGGGACATTGTTGTAGATTGACTTCTCGGCTTTTACCATATCTTCCGGCTTACCGTACTTAGCAAGCACAAAGTCATATGATGCATTGAGTACTGCGTATACGGATTTTTTGCTATCAAAAGCCCCGTCTACAGGGATATAATACCAATTAGCACCTGCAGGGAATTTAGCCCTACGGATTTGCGGATGTCTTACTGCCAGTCTGTCTGCGTATGCGTCGTATAGCTTAGCTACCATCATTACACCTTTGTCTGTTCCGTACAAAATTGCGTATGTCTTAGTCTTGTGCTTGAGGCTGACAGGCATTTGAGGCTCAAGCGGTTTCTCAACTATTGTAATATCTTTGCTAGCTATTGCCTTGGTGTCCTCTACTATTTCTCTACGAGTCATAGTATAGTCTGAGTAGTTTTCTGCCTTAAACTTTTCAAGTGCTTTGAGGTAACTCTCTTCGGCTGCGGCTGTTGCTTTTTCTATTTCTTCTACTGCACCGCCTGATGTTACTTCTTTGGCTATGTGAGTAAATTCTTCTTTAGCTTCTTCTTCACCCAGTAGTCCGTACTTGGTGCATACATAGTCGTATGACGCATTGAGTATTGCGTACACTTCTCGCTTATTCTTAAAAGTATTGTCTATTGTTAGGTTGTACCAATCTTCGTTAGCTAAATAACTGGCTCGGTCTATATTGTGGCGTTCACTCAAGCCGTTAGCTGTATCGCTGTATAGTCTAATAGCTATGTTATGGACACAGTCGTTACGCTCAAAAGCTATAGCAAAACAACGCTCACCGCATAATAGATAATCGGGCAAACTTTCGTCCGAACGCTCTTTCATACTTGGAGTCATAACAAATTTTGCGGTGTTTTCTCTCATTGCCTCTATATGATCCATTAGGTCATATCTTGACAATGAGAATAACTCCACTTGAACAATTTCTTCTTCTTGAGTATCTGCCACTACAGGGGTTGCCACTACCATAGGTGCTGTAACTATTACAGGCGGTGGCGGTGGTGTTTCAGCTACTGCGGGCTCTTCGGCTACTTCGGTTGTTGCAACCTCATCGGATGCTGGTCTTCTAAATATCATTTTGAGTAGCATTGTCAGTATAAATGCCAATAGCAATCCTACTACTATACCTGCCACTATTAATATTGCTGTCATTATCATATTACTTGCCCCCCTTAACTAGCTTTTTGAAAACTAAAAATACTAACCACAAAAATACGCCGATTCCAACACCGACTAATCCCCACCACCATTCAGTATTATCTAAACTCCACCATGGGATATCATCTCCATTATCACCTGCTGTTACACTGTGCCATCTTGCATAGACAGTTATATCTCCATTTGCTTGCAGTACTCGCACACCACCCGTCTCTGCGTTAAACCATCCAACAAATGTATACCCCTCACGAGTTACCGCATACAAATTAATTGGCTCACCAATTGTTCCTCTTATAGTAGAAGGATGTGTAGCACCTTGTAGATTTCTAAATGTTACTGTAAATGTTTCCCATCTTGCATAGACAGTTCTTGTTTCACCAACTTCAGTTACCTCTCTACCACCTGTCGGGTCAGTAAACCATCCAACAAATATAAATCCTGTGCGTGTAGCTGGTTGCAGTTCAAATGGTGTGCTTCCAGTTGTAGAATTAGGATTAGTAGCACCTTGCACATTTTCAAAAACTATCGAAAATTGAGGTGTCGGCAAATCCTCTGCGTTAGCCAAAACACTGGATTGAAAATTGATGCTCAAAAAGAGAATACATACTGCAAGAAACAATCCCATCAAAAATCCAATTTGTTTTGCATTTTTAATTTTTTTCATTTATGAATAACTCCTTAAATAATTAGCTTATTTATATACACATATTATTATGTGACATATGCTTTGACAATATTAAAGTTACACCTTTAGTTTAAGTATACAGTATTTGATAATATTTGTCAATAAAAAATACACACAATTTCCCCCTTATTATTTGGGGCAAAAATGATGTTTTTGACAGCAAAAAAAGGGACACAGATTAACTCTGCATCCCCCTATCTCATCATTATACTTTGCATTTGTGACACAAACCACTAAAAGACATATTGCAATCTGTTACTTCAAACTCGCCCGATTTTTTAACAATATTAGTCATATCAGGGAAGTCCCCGTCCACATCAAAAACTGCATTGCATTCTTTACATATAAAATGATAATGGTCATGCGTATTGTGGTCATAGTGTGTCGCACCAGAAAGGGCACCTGCATTGAACAGCTCACCCGTCTCCGCCATTTGACTAAGGTTACGATACACCGTAGCCTTACTTATAAAAGGATTTTTGACAGAAACATAGTCATACACCTGCTCGGCAGTCGCATGAATATTGAGTTCCCTCACCGCATCAAAAATCATTTGCTTTTGTAGCGTATTTCTTTTTATGCTCATTTTGTCTTAAAATATCTTTGCAACAGTCCGTTGAATGCCATACCGTGCCGTGCCTCATCCTTAGCCATCTCATGCACAGTATCATGAACCGCATCAAGATTAAGTTGTTTTGCTCTTCTTGCAATATCTAGCTTACCTTGTGTCGCACCATGCTCCGCCATAACTCGTTTTTCGAGATTTACCTTAGTAGATGCATCCACAACTTCGCCTAACAATTCGGCGAATTTGGCGGCATGCTCTGCCTCTTCAAACGCTATCCTTTTGTATGCCTCGGCAACTTCGGGATAACCTTCTCTATCGGCTTGGCGGCTCATAGCAAGGTACATACCAACTTCGGTACATTCGCCGATAAAATGTGCCCTTAGCCCCTCAACAATTTCTGAATCAGCATCTTTAGCAACACCTATCCTATGCTCATCTGCAAAAACAAGTCCCGTCTTAGACGCCTCAACAAATTTTGTCGCAGGTGCAGTGCATTGTGGGCAAACTGTCGGTGCGACCTTACCTTCGTGCATAAAACCACATATTGTACAACTGAATTTTTTCATATTTGTAACCACCTTCTTATTTAGTAATAATTACTATTAAGTATATAATACCATATTAAAAAGTGCTTGTCAACTAAATTATGTGACTAATTCTACTTTTGGAACAGCTAATTTTATTTTATTTTTATCAAACAACATCTTAAACTCACGATTGAGGTCTCGTTCAAGCTGTAACCGCTCAGACTCAAGACATTTTGCAATTATTTTGAGGACTACTCCCTTTTCGTCAAACTTAACCAATCCTTTATAAATAGGTCCTTCTGTAATTACAGGATACTTCTCGGCAACCACGGCAAAATGTCCGCTAATAACTTTTTCTACACGCTCAATATTTTCGCCGTATTCTATCGTAAAATCACACATCGCTAAACTACGGTGTATACTCATATTAACAAAAACCTTGAGCTGACTATTATTGATAACTTTTACATTGCCGTTGTTGTGCCTTATCTTGGTTGTCCTTATCCCTATTTCCTCCACCTCTCCACGATAATCCTTAAAACTAATTATGTCACCCACTTGAAGCGAATTTTCAAAAATCAAAAACAATCCTGTCAATAAGTCACTGACCAATCCTTGTGCCCCAAAACCAAGAGCAATACCAAATGCTGCAATAACAGCTGCTAATATAGCAGTATCCAGACTCCAAACATTGAATATAATGACCAGCAATACAATATATCCTATATATTTTACAAAGCTAGCCGTTATCGCAACTATAGTTTTTCTACGCTTATGACCTTTAATACCTAACAAGCGTATAAAAAAATGTGCTAAAGTTATAATTATAAACCCTAAACATATAAAAATAATTGTCTGAACAATCGGATGCCCGTTATTCTCTAATATATTTGTTCTTACAGTACGAGCCACTAAGGAGTTGCTATCAAAAACAGCATTAAGAATGAGTGCAACAACATACACACTAAGCACCACAGCCGAAAAAATAACAAAAGCTATTATGCGTTTTATCTTACTCCTGCGCTTTTTCAACAAATATTCAGCCTCATTTTTAGCCAAATTCTCACCAATATGAGAAAACATCATAAGTTTTTCCTTCCTAAATTTAATATGTTATTACTCATCCGCCTAAAAGTCCGTAATTATGACGAGGAGATAATCGTCCCGTTAGACTCAAACATACTCCGAAATCGTACTTTTTGTACGATGAGTGAGTATCTTGGGACTAACGGGGCGATTTAGACCCCGTCAGAATATGGACTTTTAGGCGGATGAGTAATAGTTTAAGTATATACTAATCAGGCTTAGTTGTCAACTATTTTTATAAAGATAGCCACCATTTGCTCTATCCTTTCCAATGCTATCAACATACCTATACCACAAAACCCCTATCCTCAGCAAGCCGATAATAGGGGTCTTCCGTCTGATTCCTCTCAATTAGTTCAGAGAGATTATTTATATCTATTATTATAATTTTGTAAACTAGAGTTGTCCTGTAAAGACTCTTACTAATCTGTCAAACCAATTTGTGATAGCTGTATGCTCTTGCGGAGTTGACATTGTAAGAAGTGTTACTGAGTAAGTGTTGGGTACGGGAACCATTCCCAAATCGGTGGCGGCATCTCTTATGGCGTCTTGGTCTTGTGTTAGTGCAAGCTCTGCTTGTGCATCGGCAACCTGCTCGGCTAGATAATCCCGTCTTTGCTCAAGCGCACTGGCATTGCTTGACACACCAGCCATAATCAGTCCTGTAGCGATAACAGCCGTAGCCAAAAGCACTACTGCGACAACATATAAAATAAGCGACAACGGAAGTCCTTTCTCGGCACTTTTGTTACGCACGACTCCCCTTTTTTGTGCTTGCCTTTGCCTTACACGCACCATCGGCATAAATTCGGCTTGTCTTTTTGCTCGTTCTATTTCGACATCTTGAGTGACAGCAATTGCCCCATCAGAAATCTGCTCATGCTGTATAGTGGGCATAAATTGCGTTTCACGGCGCATTTGTCTCGGTGCGATATATTGTGTGGATTGTCTAGTGGCTTGCTGAGGAGCAGACAACGAAAAAGTTTGACCCACCAAATCACTATAGTCGTAAGTCTTAGTTTCGCTATACTGCGAAACAGTTCCATAATCCTGTGACGGATTTGAACGCATATTGTAACCGCCGTATCTATCCTCTTCGGTAACGATTGTTCTTTTTGTCTTGACCATAAAAAAGCCCTCGCCGAATTATTTTTTTGTTTCTTCTCAACTAACCTCGGCGAAGGTTCGTTGATACTTTTTCAGCTATTCTAAGTGTAGCACTCTTTGCTCTGGAATTGCGTTCTAGCTCTTCATTACCCGCTTTATACTTTCCTAACAGTTTAACACTGGCTTTATGTCCGCAGACACAAATAGGGAGTGATTTGTCACAAAGACAATCGGTCGCTAACTTGCGTAATATGTTTTTGGTTATCCTGTCTTCTAACGAATGAAAACTGATTACCACAATCCGTCCGCCTATCTTTAACCGTCCTATAAGTCCCTCTATCGCCTCGCTCAACCTATCTAGCTCACCATTAACCTCTATCCGCACCGCCTGAAAAACTCTTTTTGCCGGATGTCCGTCCTTAAAATTATACGGCACACAACTTTTGATAAGTTCAGCAAGTTCCAAAGTGCTTTTAATCGGACTGACCTTGCGACTATTGATTATCTTTGCGGCTATTTTGCGACTAAATCGCTCCTCACCGTACTCAAAGAATATTTTCACAAGCTCTTTTTCGGAGTAGCCATTGATTACATCGTAAGCTGTGCGTCCTCCGCTCCTATCCATCCGCATATCAAGCGGACCGTCAATCCTATAACTAAATCCTGTCTCTACAGTGTCTATCTGATACGACGACACCCCAAGGTCAAGCACTACTCCGTCAACTTTATCTATCTTAGCCCCGTCAAGCACCGCACTATAGTCCTTAAAATCCGATTTGACTAGCCTATACAGTTCGTTATATCTTTTTTCGGCTTCAAATCTTTTGCCAGCAAACTCTAGTGCGGAGTCATCTCTATCTGTAGCTATAAGCGATGCTCCAGCATCCATAATTCCTGCCGAATGTCCACCGCCCCCAAGCGTTCCGTCAAAGTAAATTCCGCCGGCTTTTGGCTCAAGCGCGTCCAAAACTTCCTTTAGCATTACAGGAATATGATATGTGTTGTCGCTTGTATCCATGCCTCGCCTCTCAATCCTTTATCTTTATTATACAGTTGCTTTTTCGTCGCCCATAACCAAGGATTCTATCAACGCGTCATAATCGTCATTTTCTTCGTTATATTCATCCCATCGCTCCTCGCTCCAAATCTCCAACCAATTACTTGAGCCTACAGATACGATGTTTTTGCTGATTTTAGCGTGTTTTATAAGGAATTCAGGCAATGTAAATCGTCCTTGACCATCATCTTCTGCCTCTGCCGTATGCCCTGCTATTTGCCTTTTTGCCTTGATTATACTTTTGGTAGAGATAAGTCCGATATCCTTAAAACGGTCAAAAAGTAGCTTGTCCAATCCGTCTTCTCCAAAGACATATATACAGTTGTCACTACCTCTAGTCAAAAAAATCTTATCGCCAAAAAACTTCCGAAACTTAGTTGGTATCCGAAAGCGGTTTTTTGCGTCTAATTGATGTCTGTGCTGACCATAAAACACTCTAATAGTATACATCAAAATCTGACCACTGTCAACCCTTTTTAACCCTTTTTAACAATTTAACTAATATAAAAATTTTTCTTGACCAATGCCTATCCATATTAGTTGCTTTCTTTTGTGTGATATGCTAATATAAAAACTATGGAAAACCAAAACACAATCCAACCTCTAAAAATTTCTAATAAAGATTTGCCGGGATTTTCTAAGGGCGAGGAGATTTTTAATGCTGTTACTCATATTGTGGGTGCATCTATTGGTATAATCTTTTTTGTGCTTGGGGTGGTTTTGGCAGCTGTGTTTAATGATGCTTTTGCTGTGATTGCAATGGTTATTTATGGCGTAAGCATATTATTGCTGTACATATCAAGCTCTATCTATCATTTTTTAAGGCGTAACCGTGCCAAAAAGGTTTTTCGTATCTTAGACCATTGCAATATTTTTGTGCTTATTGCAGGGACATATACCCCATTTTGTTTGATTGTTTTGCGTAATTCAGGTGCGTGGGGTTGGACTATCTTTGGGGTACTATGGTTTTTTGCGACTTTGGGCATAACTGCTAATGCTATCAATATGCATAATCCTGTCGTCAAAAAATTAAGTATGCTCGCCTATCTTGTAATGGGTTGGTGCGCCCTTATCGCCATTGTGCCTATTACCAATGTTATGGCTACCTCTGCGATAATTTGGACAACAATAGGCGGAATCGTATATACAGTAGGTGCAATTTTTTATGGGTTTGGCAAAAAATGCAAATATATGCACAGCGTATGGCACCTATTCGTACTCATCGGCTCAATAATACACTTCTTAGTAATTATATTCTATGTAGTGATGTAAAAAATAAGGATTTGCTATTAGGGCGGTCGATACCCGCCCATACAAACTTGCTTTAACGGGTCTAATACTCATACACAACAAAAAAAGGAACGGTATTTTAGCAATACCGTTCCTTTTTTTGTTGTGTAATTTTTATAGCACCCCTGCATCTCTTAGCCATCGATTCCAATCATTTCTTGCCATATTCCATCTTTGATTAAAGAAGGATTCTGGCGTAAAGGCATGCGGATTAGTTGCTGCACTTACATATCTATGGTTATTAGGCCAAACACCTGCGTTGGTCATAGTATACATAGGATTACAGCTCCATGTGCTAAAGCGGTAGCTATTCTTGATAATTTCGTATATTGACCGCTCCCATTCGGTGGTTGCATTGCTATAAAGCTCTACAAAATTGTATCTATGTGCTAGTAATGCACCACTCGTATTGGCAGGGAAAGTTAGCGAAATCTCTCTCTCCATCATAAATCGCAAGAACTCCTCGGCGACAGCTCTGTTGCGTCCATTCTCTGCGATTACAATATTTTGATTATATTCTATTGCACTACTTACCCTAATCGGATTGCCGTTAGCATCCACTCTTGCCCCATCTATAATTGGTGTGGGCATCATTCTAAAGTTTCCTGTAAAACCTGCCATATATAGCTCATTTGCAAGAGAACTTGTGGCGGGTATCATAGCGGCACGCCATTGAGCAAAGTGTCCCTGTGCTTCCCTATTACTAAGTGCCATCGAACCTGCATACCAATTAGTTGGGCGTAATGCAATTAGATTGTACCATTTTGTCCAAGCTGTTTTTAGCTCAGACCAAAGTTCGGGATGGAATTGATTAACAGTTTCGTATCTATTAAACCTCATTATTGAGGTGGGAAGTTCACTCTCAAGACCTGCAAGCTGTGCCCACCAATCAAATACAACACTATCCCAAAGATACTCTCTCTCTTGACTCCATACAAAGGGTCTAATAAGACCGCCTTGCATACCACCTGCATCTAGGATAAAATACCGCTCTCCCGAAAAAGCTATTGTCTCAGCAAGTCTAAACAAATCATCTACTGTCTCAGGGGCTTGCCATCCATGGATTCTAAACATGTCTGCGTTGTAAGCTATTCCACTTACACCCATAGTAAAAGGAATTTGCCAATGACCGACATTGCCGTCCCTATCACGCATTTTGGCAGTCCTGAATGCATCTTGGGCTATTCTGTCACTAACAGTTACTGGGGCATTATTATTGTTGGTATCATAATAAACTGCCGAGTCAAACAAATTGTCCATATTGGCGATAAGACCTTGCCCCGCAAACTGTTGCCACGGAATGTTGTGAGCAATATAGATGTCGCTAGGTGTCATACCTGCAACGCCTCTAATCTCCGCATACATATCATTATGGAAGATTGCGCCCGACTTTGGCAATACCCTTACCGTCACACCCGGATGTCTCTCTTCAAAAAGCATTGCCATCTCGTCAATCCACGCACGCCCAAAGCCACCATCAAAAATAGATATTCGTAATTCGCCTGACAGTTGAGATGTGCTTCTTAATGCCCAACCCGAAGTATCAACCAAGCTTAGGCAACCGGCATCAAAGCGCTCTTCTCCATCTATTGGAATATGTGGTCTGCCTATTGGGAGGTCATCATCGTTATATCCGTTATCATCGTCAGAAGTCCATCTTGCAAATACATATACGACCATATCGTTAGATAGTGTGACTTCTAGTAGAGATAGTGTTGTTAGTGGTTGAGTCCATTCGTTTTCGTCCCAATACCAACCGACAAATTCGTCTCCGTCTCTTGTGGGTGCGGTAGGCATATCGATTATTCGTGTGTTGCTTGCCCTACTTGTATGAAAAACATCCCCATCAACCATAAAGTTGATAGTAAATCGTATCCCTGTTGCTATGCAGGCAGTAAAATTAAAGACACTAAAGCCTAATATTGCCGACAGTATTATTGTTAGTAATTTCTTTTTCATTTACAAATCTCCGTTTGTGTGCCATCACTATATTATGTGACAATGATGATAAAGTTGATAATTGTTGTTCGGGACGCCGAAGGCGGCGTCCCCTACGGATTGGAAATTACAGCTATGTGTTATATTGTAAGTTTGGGACTTTGGCAAATAAAGTAAATGGTGGAAAGCTAGACCCATTATCGTCTTTGCGAGGAACGAAGCAATCTGCCTTATAAAAAAGTAGTATATATCCCAAATTCGAATTTTTTTTGATAATTGAAAGTTTGTCTACAAAATGTCGGTGGCTTTTAGTATTCTGAATAGGTTTTCGAATAGTGGAAACAGGCGTTTTGATGCCGAACTACACGCTGCGGTATTTTTTGCTCCGATAAAGAGGATTTTTGTGTAGCCGACATTGCGTGTTTGGATTGCACTAATCAACGCATCAAGCAGCATAGTCAACTCCTCTCGCTCACGCTTAGACAATGTCGAATCCTTTGACACCTCATCACTAATTGCAGTAGCACAATCTAGCATATCACGAGTTGTGTCATATTTGAGTCGCTCTCCTCCGTTGCTTGTTTGCGCATTGTTAGTGGGTTGTGGTCTAACAGGAGTGTTTGGTTCGGCTTGCCATTGCTGACTACTTGCAACTTCGGCGACAGGGTCACCAAGCAAGGCATCGCCACCCTCAAAAGTCTCTCGCATATTGATAGCAAACGGAATAATTTGCTCCGAGCAAAAAGCCTTGTAAGCATCGTGCATATCGCCGTCACTATAATAAAAGGTGCTTAAAAAGTCGATAAAATTACGCTTGCCTGTGTCGATTTCCATAAGCAAACAAAAAACAAAGGCGATTGCGTCCTTGCGTTCTCCCATTTGGGTCAAAACAGAGCGACCGTGAAAATCGATTGTTTGGGCATTCTTAAAAGTTGTGCCAAAATCAAAATCAGCCACACACTTGCCGACAATTGCAGTGAGTCTCTCTGATGTTGCTATAGATGCTAATATTCCTGCGACTTTTTTTTCAGCCAAAATATACTTGCCGTGAGCCATTTCGCCACAAGCCGCATCAAACTTCAAAAACTCTTGTGAATTATTATTTGCCATATATATATGGTATCAAAAAAAATCTTTTTAGTCAACTAAATATGCGTGGTTGAATTTGATTGACAATTATTTTGAGAAACAGTATAATGTATGTATATTATTTATAAGGAGATTGTATTTTTTATGAAGTCAATCAAAATTTCTTTAAGTATGGCAGAAAATGTCAAAAAGTTTGTCAACATTGTAGGCAAATATCCGTATGATTTGGACCTAAAAAGCGGACGCTTTGTTATTGATGCTAAGTCGCTACTAGGTATTTTTAGCTTAGATTTGTCTAAGCCTGTTGTGCTTGACATTCATTCTGATAAGTGCGATGATTTGATTAAAGAACTTACTCCGTATGCAGTTAAGTAAGGTCGTCAATCATTTTGTTTACGGCTTGATTAAGCACTAGCTCCGGCTCGTGTCCGCTTTGGACAGCTTGCCTAACAAGTGTAACCAACTCCGCCTCTAATTCTATCGCTGTTATGGGCTTATTTTGGGGGCTGTCGTTACTATTATCTAATTTTTTAATAACTTTTGAGGCACGCATTAGCGCGGGCAGATTTTTGGGGATACTCTCTAATTTTGCTTTAACGCTTGTGTGCCCTTTTTCTTTTTCTTTGTTTTTTTCCCAAACAGATATGCTATCCCCTGCATTTGTAGCCTTGTCATTACCGAATATATGTGAATGACGGCTGATTAGCTTGTCGCAAATCACAGTAAGCACATCGTCCATATCAAAATTACCTGCCCTCTTGGCTATATCAGAATGAAAAACCGATTGCAAAAGCAGGTCGCCTAGCTCTTCTATTAGGGCGATTTTGTCATTTTTGTCAATAGCATCCACAACCTCATATGCTTCTTCGATAGTATTACTGCATATGCTTTGGTGTGTTTGCTCTCTGTCCCACGGACAACCATCGGGAGCAGATAGCCTTGCGACTATCTCTAATAAATCATCAAAACTGTATTTTGACTGTTTTTTCATTGTACTGGTAATACGGATAATTACTATTCGGGCAGCCGAGGGCGTCTGCCCCTACACTTGGACAAACTGTACTAGATAGACAACCAATCGTAGGGGCGGATGCCCTCAGCCGCCCGAACAAATAGTTTTCGCAATAATTCCTAATTCCTCACTCCTAATTCCTAATTGCTATAGTACTTTGAACCCTGCTTTATTAAGTTCTGATACAACTTCGGCAGAATGCTTCTCTCCCGACACTTCACAAGTAACATGAAGTATAACATCATTGATTTCTGACTCAACACTTGTTCTGTCAAAACGCACTCCGATTACATTGGCAGAGGTTTTGGCTATAATACCGCTTACACGCTCTAGCCCACCCGGTTTATCTTGCAATAATATAGCAAGTGAGATTTGCCGTCCTCGCTTAATCAAGCCTCGTTCAATAATCTTGTGGATAATGCCTACATCAATGTTACCGCCTGACAATAGGCAGACAACTTTTTTACCTTTGACATTGATTTTGTTACATATGACAGCCGCAAGCGACGACGCACCGGCAGGCTCTACAACTTGTTTGGTTCGTTCGATAAGTCCGATTACAGTAGAGGCTATCTCGTCGTCTGTCACCGTTACCATTTGGTCTACATACTTTTGAATCAACGGATAAGTCAAACTTCCGGGTCGCTTGACGGCAATCCCGTCCGCTATGGTATAAATTTGGTTAAGAGTCGTTAGCTTTTTGTTTTTGTAAGACTGCACCATAGCAGCGGCTTTTTCGGCTTGCACTCCTATTACTTTGACATTGCAGTTGATACTTTTGATTGCAACGGCAACCCCGGATAGCAAACCACCACCACCGACAGGCACAACCACTATATCGACATCGGCAAGGTCTTCCAAAATCTCAAGCCCGATTGTCCCTTGCCCTGCAATAACATCATAATCATTAAACGGCTCAATAAAGACAGCACCTGTCTTTTTTTCGAGTTCCTTAGCGTGAGCTTGTGCATCGTCAAAAAAGTCGCCATGAAGCACAACATCAACACCGTACCCTTGCACGGCAGTCACCTTAGCAAGTGGGGCTGATTTTGGCATTACTATAGTTGTAGGAATACCGCTCTTGCTCGCCGCATAAGCTACACCTTGTGCGTGATTGCCAAGGCTGGCACAGATAATACTAGGGGGCTTAGCTGTCTTAACTAGCTTAGCAATCTTGTTGTACGCACCTCTAACCTTAAAAGAACCTGTCTTTTGACGGCTTTCGAATTTGAGATAAATATCTCCGCCCGTTACCTTAGAAAAATGCGTAGTATACTCAAGCGGTATATTGTGGATTACACCTGATAGCCGCTCCTTAGCCTGTTGTATATCTTGTAGTTTCATAAGTTTGACTCCCTGTTGACTAAATAAAATTTGGTGAACTAAAGCATAAAGTGGACTTTGCATTATGTTCACCAATCGTAGGGGCGGATGCCCTCAGCCGCCCCTACGACTAGATGACATATTACAAATCATTTAACATACCAACTTTCAATTTTCATTGCGTTTTATTGCTAACAATAACACATTTATATCCCCTGGGGTTACTCCGCTTATTCTGGACGCTTGTCCTACTGTCATGGGGCGGATAGTTGATAGTTTTTCTCTAGCTTCTAGTCTAAGGCTTGACATATTGTAGTCCCAATCTTTTGGAATTGACATATTTTCTAAGCGGGCGGTTTCGGTGATTTGGTTAGCTTGCCGCGCTAAATAACCCTCATATTTGACTTCGGTTATTACGCTGAATACAGTCGATTTTGGGTAAGCGTTAAGTGTGCCGATTTGACTTATATTATGCTCATTGACATTACTACGCCTAATAATCTCACGCAAGGTTATTGAGCCTTGCGGCAATGACTCGTTTATTTTTTCAAAATACTCTGCAATTTGGGTCGGCTTAAAAACTGTTGTATCAAGTAGCTTTTGAATCTCTGAGATTTGTTTTAACTTTTTCTTGAACTTATTATAACGCACACGACATACAAGCCCTGCATCATACCCGATTTTGGTTAGTCGTATATCTGCGTTGTCTTGCCTAAGGCTCAGGCGATACTCCGCCCTGCCTGTCATCATTCTGTACGGCTCATCTGTACCTAATGTCACTAAGTCATCTATAAGTACACCTATATAACTATTGTCACGAGTGAATATAAGCGGTGGTTTGTCTCTAAGCGAGAGGGACGCATTAAGTCCTGCAACTAGTCCCTGCACGGCTGCCTCCTCGTATCCGCTAGTGCCGTTAATCTGACCTGCAAAATACAGTCCGCTTATGTCCTTGTATTCCAGCGTGGGATTAAGTTTGAGCGGGTCAATACAATCGTACTCGATAGCATATGCATCTCGCATAATCTCCACATTCTCTAACCCCTCAACACTACGGTAAATCTGCTCTTGCACATCGGGCGGCATAGCGGTAGACATACCCTGAACATAAACCTCTACTGTCCCTTCGCCCTCAGGCTCCAAAAAGAATTGATGTCTATCCTTGTCCCCAAACCTTACAATCTTATCCTCAATACTCGGACAATATCTTGCTCCTGCTCCTTTGATAAGCCCTCCGTATTTGGGAGACTTGCTCAAGTTGTCTTTGATAATTTGATGAGTATGCTCGTTGGTGTATCCAAGGTGGCAAATACTTTTTTGAGTGTCGGCACGCTTAGTCATCTCGCTAAAAAAGTAAATATCTTTCTCGCCGTATTGTATATCAAATTTGCTGTAATCAATTGTATCGCTGTGCACTCTTGCAGGTGTGCCTGTCTTAAAACGCCGTAATTTGACCCCTAAGCGACTTAACGACTTACTTAAGTAGTTCGCCCTATTAAAGCCCGCCGGTCCACGCTCTTCTATAATCTCACCTATTATGATAGCCGAATTAAGATACACTCCGCTTGCAACAATAACCTTGCTTGCATAATATATAGCACCTATAACTGTAGTGACACCTGCAATCTTGCCGTTGTTGATAAGTAAATCCTTAACTTCACCTTGCTTTATGACTGCACCGCATTTTTCCAAAATCCGCTTCATATAAGCGTGATACTTATATTTATCTACTTGTGCCCTAAGTGACCTAACCGCCGCCCCCTTGCTACTGTTGAGCATCCTAAGCTGTGTCAAGCTAGCATCAGCCGCCCGTCCCATCTCTCCGCCTAGTGCGTCAACCTCTCTTACCAAATGTCCTTTACCAGTCCCGCCGATACTTGGATTGCACGCAAGATACCCGACAGAGTCCAAATTGATACCCAAAATCAAGGTCTTTTGCCCCGTGCGTGTGAGCGCTAGTCCTGCTTCTATCCCCGCATGACCGCAACCTATTACTATTGCATCGTATTTGTTGTTGACATTTGTGTTCATTCTATGTCATTTGAGCGTAGCGATTAGTTTGTCCATTAGCTCTCTGCTTGGCTCTTTTAGGTTGTTAGGATATGGTTTGCCTAGTTTTTCGTACTTGTGTCGTGCCATTGAATGATATGGTAGTAGTTCGATTTTTTGTGCTTTGTGTGCAAGCCTCTTGAGCTTGATTATGTTGTCCTCATCAGAATTGATGCCGTCTATTATTACTTGCCTCACCCAAAAAGGCAGATTGTTGTCATTCAAAAATTCGAGCGTGCGGAGTGTGTTGTCTATAGGGACACCGACTAGCTCCTCAAACCCTACTCTATCGGTGTGCTTGATGTCAAGGATAATAAGGTCGGCTATCTTTAGCACTTCGGGACTGTATATTATGCCCGAAGTATCAACGACTACATCTATACCATTTTTTTTGAGTAGCGGAATTACATCAAGCAAAAACTCACTTTGCACAAGAGGTTCACCACCACCAAAAGTTACTCCGCCAAATTTTCCGTAATACGGAATATGTCTTTTGGCAATATCAACAACCTGCTGTGAAGTGTACTGGTTCTGACTACAAGGCTCTAGCATTTCGGGATTATGGCAGTACAAACATCTAGCAGGACACCCTTGCAAAAAAAACACCGTCCTTATACCGGGACCGTCCAATCCCCCAAGAGTCTCAATTGTATTGATATAACCTGTCATTTGTTTATCTAATTTAATTTTTCTTTTTCTTCAATAATGCTAATGTATCTTTCCAACTCTTCAATTTCATAATCTAGGATAAGTTTAGTTAATGTGTCTGTTGTTTGTTTGTTTCCATAATAATCGTCAAAACAATCGTAATATTTTCGCTGATCAGAGTATTTGATATTTATCGGAAGTAGTCCCGCCCTAATAAGCTCTAGGTTAATTATCAATCTGCCTGTCCTGCCATTGCCGTCAAGAAACGGATGTATACCCTCAAATCGCAAATGAAATTCCGCAATGGACTCAATTATATGTTTCTCTTTTTTAAGTGACTCATAATTAATTACAAGTTCTTCCATTTGCTTAGACACAAGATATGGTTGAGGCGGAGTATGTACTGCTCCGGTTATACGCACAGGCAAACTTCTGTATACACCGGCAACGGAGCGGTCATTCATCATTACGAGGGTATGAATTTGCTTGACTATACTTTCACCCAACGACACATTTTTTTTTGCAAGTTCAAATACAAGTCCAAAAGCCTCTTTATGCCCTATCGCCTCCAAATGGTCTTTGAGCGGTTTTTCTCCTATTGTTACACCGTCTAATACAAGCGCAGTTTCTCTAAGCGTTAATGAATTTCCCTCAATTGCGTTTGAATTATATGTGTTTTCTATGACAAACTCTTCACGCAAACGGTTTATTTCCGAAGGCGTGAGCGGTCGCAACTTTTTGAGCTTAGCTTGAAGTTTATCTACTTTTGAAAAATTTATTTTCATTGATGACATCACAACTTTTCAAAGAAAGTGCGCTTTAGAACTTCTTCTCTATGACGGCGGCTTAGTGTGCCGAATTTGACGGCATAGCCTGATACTCGTACGGTTAGGTTGGGGTGTTTGTGCGGTGTCTCATGTGCTTCTACCAATGTTTCTTTAGTTAGTGTGTTGACATTGATATGGTGACCGCCTTTTGCAAAGTACCCTTCGATAAGCATAGCAAGATTACTGCTTTGAGTTTCTTTTTCGCGACCGATTGCGTTGGGAATAACCGAAAATGTATTACTTATTCCGTCTCTGCAATATTTGTAGTCTAACTTTGCTACAGAATTAAGCGACGCTAACGCACCGCCGCATTCTCGCCCGTGTAAAGGATTTGCCCCCGGAGCAAAAGGCTCACCCACTTTGCGTCCGCAAGGAGTAGCGCCAGTCTTTGCACCATACACTACATTAGATGTAATAGTAAGCAAGCTCAAAGTATGCTTTGCATTTCTATATGCTTCTCTTTTAGTAAGCGCCTTATAAAAATCCTTAGCAAGCGAAATCGCAATACTATCAGCCCTATCGTCATCGTTGCCGAATTTTGGATAATCACCCTCTACTTTGTAATCTGTAATTAACCCTGTATCATCGGCAATTGCAGTAACTTTAGCATACTTGATAGCAGACAAGCTATCCGCTACGACACTCAAGCCTGCTATACCAAAAGCCATTAATCTCTCAACATCAGTATTATGGAGTGCCATTTGCAATTTTTCGTATGCGTATTTGTCATGCATATAGTGGATAACATTCATTGTATCCACATACATAGCGGCAAGCCATTTGACATACTTATCAAAACGCTTTTTGACAGTATCGTAATTAAGTACTCCGCCACCCAATCCGTCCATTTTGAGTCCCGCATAACCGCCAGTCATTTCGTCCCGTCCGCCGTTAAGGCTCATAAGGAGAAGTTTTGCAAGATTACACCTTGCCCCAAAAAACTGCATTTGCTCGCCGAGTTTCATAGCACTTACACAGCACGCTATACCGTAATCATCGCCGTATTCGGGACGCATAATGTCATCATTTTGATATTGAATACTGCTTGTATCAAGCGATACTTTAGCACAAAAATCCTTAAATTTTTGCGGCAAATCTTTGCTCCAAAGAACAGTAAGATTAGGCTCAGGGGCAGGTCCTAGATTATAAAGAGTATTAAGCATACGGTAACTTGTCTTAGTCACCATAGGGCGTCCGTCTAATCCGATTCCGCCGATTACCTCAGTTACCCATGTCGGGTCACCTGCAAACAACTCATTGTAGTCGGGAGTCCGCAGTTGCCGTCCCATACGCAACTTAATTACAAAATCATCAATAATCTCTTGTGCTTGGCTCTCGGTCAAAATCCCTGCTTTAATATCTCTCTCAAAATAAATATCAAAAAACGAACTTACCCTGCCCAAGCTCATCGCCGCACCGTTTTGCTCTTTAATAGCCGCAAGATAACCAAAGTATGTCCATTGCACAGCTTCTTTTGCAGTCTCTGCGGGTCTGCTTATATCAAAACCATACAACGAAGCCATATTTTTAAGTTTGTCCAAAAAGTCTAACTGACGGAATAATTCCTCTCTAAGGCGTATATTATCCTCACACATATGGAGCTTGCCGATAGCGTCCATATCGGCTTTTTTTGCTACTATAAGAGCGTCAACTCCATACAAAGCAACCCGTCTATAATCGCCGATAATCCGTCCTCTACCGTAAGCGTCGGGTAATCCCGTAATAACTCCCGCCCGTCTTAGCTTTTTCATCTCATCGGTATAAACTCTAAAAACACCGTCATTATGCGTGGTCTTATATTCAAAATGTTTAAGCACCTCGTCGGATAAAGTATATCCGTACGCTTTACAAGCCTCTTGTGCCATACGGATGCCGCCAAAAGGATTGACCCCACGCTTAAGGGGCTTGTCCGTCTGAAATCCGACAATTATATCCTCGTCCGTAAGGTAAGCCGTAGTGTATGACATAATCGAACTGACATGCTCTGTATCAACATCTAGCACCCCGCCTTTATCTCTCTCGGCTTGAAGCAATTCTTCCATTTTAGTGCGGGCTTTCTCTGTTCTAGAGGTCGCTCCACACAAAAATTCACTCCCACTCATATAAGGAGTATAATTGCGGACAATAAAGTCACGGACATTGATTGACTTTTGCCAGTTGCCTCTCTTAAATTGTTTAGTTGTTGTTGTCATAAGTAAAATTATATATCAAAGTCATTGAGAGTAAAGTTGGAATACAGTCTACCTGTAGTAGGAACAAATTTTAACAAACAAAAGTCAGGGTCGGTATAAGATTTTTCGGCGTAAGCATCCTTAAATTTATCCTGCCAATATTTCTCCTTAACCGCCATATCCGTTACAATTTCCATATCG
>Ga0123355_10003126_pt1 | contig 23637 bp, 21 predicted proteins | sample TergutEmb28metaG_3_FD_89872 | JGI IMG/M metagenome (GOLD analysis project Ga0123355, IMG submission 89872) | Embiratermes neotenicus P1 segment gut microbial communities from Petit-Saut dam, French Guiana - Emb289 P1 | ecosystem: Host-associated > Arthropoda: Insects > Digestive system > Gut ... | reverse complement strand
GGTCGGAAGGGTCGCCAATCATACCAGTGCCTGTCCCCATTAGGGCTATTGGCCTGTGGCCAGCACGGTACAAATGCGCAAGTGCCATCAGGGTTAGAAAATGCCCTGCAGTAAGGCTGTCTGCGGTTGGGTCGTAGCCTATATAGAAGGTAACTTTTTCCCTGCCCATTAGTTCGCGCAGCTCTTCCTCATGGGTACATTGGGCTATAAAGCCGCGTTCTTTTAGGATATCGTATGCGTTAGTTTGCATTGCGTTCTACCTCCTTCATTGCTTCCAGTGTCTCCGACAGCAGCTCATCCAGCTCCCATCCCAGCTTTACTGCACCCTGCCGTATCACATCACGTGAGCAGCCAGCGGCAAATTTCTTATCCTTAAATTTCTTCTTGAGGCTTGATAGCTCCATATCCAACGTGCTTTTGCTAGGCCGCATGAGTGCTGCCGCGCCAATTAGCCCGGTTAGCTCGTCTATGGAATACAAGACTTTTTCCATAATGTGCTGCGGCTCGTACTTTGAACCTGTAAGTCCCCAGCCGTGGCTAAGTGCAGACTGTATAATGTCCTGCGGCACGCCCTCGGCTTGCAGCAGCTCTTCACCTTTTACACAGTGTTGGCCTGGATATTGTTCAAAGTCGGTATCATGTAGTATGCCAACAATGCGCCAATATTCTTCCCGCACAGGGTCATGTTTTTTGGCAAAATAGCCAAGCGTACCAGACACGGCGTTTGCGTGCTGGATGTGGAACGGTTCTTTATTATACTTTTCTAAAATGGACTGTGCCTGTGGTAGTGTTAGCATTTTATCCTCCTTTGACTATAAAAACAAGCCTCCGCCGCAGTACGGCGAAGGCTTTGGGGAAATGGGAGGAGAAGGATTTGAACCTTCGAAAGCGAAGCTAACGGAGTTACAGTCCGTCCCCTTTGGCCACTCGGGAACCCTCCCATGTAATGCGAAGTGTTTGTATATTGCATGTCCTTTGGCGACACGCATCTGTGATAATATCATAAGAATGTGGGTTAGGCAAGGGGTTAGACACAAATTTTTGTAGTATTGCAGAAAATTATTCCGGAATTATACCTTTATACACAACACATGACCGCACACACGTCATTCCAGGCTTGGCCCGGAATCTATCCTTTATAGTGAAATGAAATGCATATGGGGATAATTCCGTTCTATACTATAGAAAATTGCTACGTACAAAACATAAGCGTGCTTTATTTCTGTAATTGATATTTTGTATACTCGGCTTATGATTTATGTTTCCATATATTTGCTATGCTGCGCAACTTTTGCTATGCTGTAGCCAAAATACTCACCGGAGGTGTCACATGATTCTTGAGTCCATTCTTTCAAGGCGCAGTACACGCAAATTCAAACCCACGCCCGTAACATGCGAGCAAACACGTACCATGCTTACTGCCGCAATGCTTAGCCCGTCTGCATGCAATACGCGCCCATGGCGTTTTGTTGCCATAACCAGCCGCGACAAATTGGACAACCTGGCAGAAGTCCATCCCCATGCAAAGATGCTGCAAACCGCGCAGCTTTGTATTGCCATTGTAGCCCTACCCAAGGTACAGGAAGAACGGCCAGACGGCCTGCCACGTGGCTTTTGGCCGCAAGACTGCGGTGCAGCAGCACAAAGTATTCTCTTGCAGGCAGAGGCTTTAGGGCTTGGCAGCTGCTGGTGCGGCGTGTACCCTAAAGATGCCACCCAGGCCGCTGTAGCAAAAGCACTTGGCACAGCGGAAGACGAAGTACCATTCTGCCTTATTGCTATAGGTGAAAAAGACGAAAGCCCAAACCCACGCGGCAAATATGACGAAGAGAAAGTTACTTGGGTGGAGTAGAAAATTGCCAAACAAGGCGCGCTTGCATACGCGTTTTGTTTGGCAATTTTCTAGAGCATCAAAAACCAATTAACCACCCAGCCCGTACCACGGTGCGACTGTACCTGCCGCCACAAGCCACTGTGTGCCAAAACGGTAACGGTATCGCCATCACGCAACCAGCCAACCGCACCATGGCTGTTGCCAGGGCCGCTGCGCATGGTTAGTGCATGGGGTACGTTCACCACCGCTGCATACGACACAAAACTTGCCATTGCTTGGACAGGTGGTGAAGCAGGGCGAGTCTGCGTCACAAAGTTTTGAAAAACCCAGCCTGTGCCGCGGTGTGACTCTACATGTATCCACACACCGTTCCTGCCAAGCACAGTAACTTGGTCGCCGTAGGAGAGCATAGCAATTGCGCCGTGGCTGTTGCCAGGGCCGCTACGTTTATTTAGTGCATGAGTGTTTACAAATAAAATTGTATCGGAAACTGATGGCGGCATGTGAACTGTTGAAGGGCTGCCTGCAGGCGCAGGGTCAGAGAAGTCGTCTTCCACCAGCAAGTCTGCCACGCCAACCAATATACTACGGTTTGCGTCCACTATATGCTCTATATCGGAATAGATGCCAAAAAAGACTTCATACAAACCATAGTCAAGACCTCCTATATCCAGTACAAAGCTACCACGCCCGCCGGAAATGGTAAGGTCAGCCGCTTCAACTGGGGTAAAATCTCCGCCGCTTAGCACAAACGTGGTTTGTACACTGTACAGCGATATTCCTGAAAACCGGCTGTACAGCGTTACATAGTAATCGCCGTCTGCGATATCCGTGGTTATGTTAAACATCACGCGACCATGCCCGCCGGTACTGCCGGCTTGTTGCACTTGCAAGTCATTATCTCCATTAGCAAATATTACAAACGGTGCAGTTAGGCACAGTAATAGTACGAGTACCATAAATTTCACTACTGTATTTTTCACTTGGTGGTGTCTCCCTTCAAAAGACAAAATTATTTTTGACAAAATTATTCTAACGAGCTTGCGTTAAGCTGTCAACGGGCTGATATAGTAAACGAAATTCAGTAATGTGACTTTCGCCACCATACGCTCAAGTCACGAATGAAAAATTCGTTTGCTATACTTTGCATCAATCGCCACCACAGAATGCACAATCCCTTTACCTATCTCCACACGGTCAACTGCCTTTACCCACCCACCATGCCTTGCTATTGCGGGTTTTGCTTTGTCAAGCTCATCTGTTACGTCTGGGCCTTTCATTGCCAAAAAAGTGCCGCCGGGCTTAACCAGTGGCAATATCCACTTTGCCAGCTTGTCCATACTTGCAACAGCACGGGCGGTACATATATCAAATTTATCCCCCTGCCGCCTATCTTCCGCGCGGGAATGCACAGCTTCGATGTTTGTAAGCTCAAGCCTCTCTGCAACCTCCTGCAGAAAAAAGACTCGCTTACGTAGCGAATCTATTAGCGTAACACGCATATCCGGCCGCATTATTGCCAGCACAACACCAGGGAAACCCGCGCCAGAGCCTATATCTGCCAAAGTTTTCGCTCCCTGAATATACGGCAGCAGCGTAAGGCTGTCGATTATATGCTTTACTTCAAATTCTACAGGGTCGGTTATTGCCGTTAGGTTCATTAACCGGTTTTTTTCCAGCACCATTTGCTGGTGGACAATCAACTTTTCAAGCTGTAAGCAAGAAATGTCTATCCCATTTGCGGCCGCCCATTTTTTTATCTCCTGCATTCTTCCTGCTCCACTCCAAAAATTTTCCACTTACCATTGTGGTCAGGTTCTTTCACCAGCCTCAAATGCAACAATCCACGCTTTTCACCAACGTACACGCTACGGGTTATGCAGTTTTTTGTATTGTATGAATAGGTAGCTATTTTCACAAACGACACACCAGTGGTAAGCAGTTCACGCAGCTCGTTAAGGTCTAGCCCCGCAGAATGTACTTTGCTTACAAAAGCCCACGCATGCTCCGGGTTTGTAAGCACCGCATCAATAAAGCGCGATACAACCTGTTGGCTTGTATCGCTATGGAAGCAAAAATATGGTGAAAATTTATGTGTGTTTATTTTTATGAATGGGAAAATCATATTCAAGGGGGATTCCTCCTACGATATAGCAATCTTCAATAGCCCGGCTTTACAGATGGCTAGGGTACGGCATAGAGCAAAGCCAGGCCACATAAGCAAAATTGCTGTGTTTCTATGCCCTGGGTGTAACAGGACATATGTATGCGTACAATAAATATGCATGGAGAAATCCTCTCCTGTTATTGTATGCCGATGGGGTGGGGGAGGGTACTATAAAAATGCCATAATCTTACCGCCTAACCAGCCATTTATACGGTATATTCTTTCTTACTCTTGCCTCTCCATATCACTTGGTTTATTTCATGCCTTAACAAAAGGACATTATATGGTCTTGTCTTTATAGTAATAAAAATGGTCGCAACAGTCATCCCCCTGCATTAGTGTTTTTGTCATCTTAAACCCAATATTGGGATTAAACCCTTCTGCAATAAACTGGTCATTCTCACAGCACATGTAATACATTTGCTCTGTAATTCCGTGCCGCCTTGCCGCAGCAACTGCAGGACATTTTGTACATCGCATTTGAAATCCTGCTTCCGTTTTTGTCATTGTATATTCATAGCCATTTTCCTGCAAGGGTTCCCAGAGGTGCTTTATCAGTGACTCAATCGAATTATCACCGACCTCATCGGCCTTATTACGCCATTGTTGGATAACACGGTTGCTATTTGCTTTTACATAAACTTGATAGGCTTCTTCTCCATAATGCGCTACCATAATTTTTAGAACCCTGGCCATCCCACAGTCTACCATTTCCCAGATATATCCGTCATTTGCTTGTACCGGCTTATCCTGCTCATCAGTCTGTGATGTTAGCAATAAATTTCCTCCTTTTATTTAGATTAGTCCATCCCTATATAGCCATATTGGGTGCTTTGTAAAAATGTTCGACTATAACAAATCTCGTGAAAACCACCGGTTAGTCGATAACTACCAGATTATACAAAACAATTGTATTAAGTGCGATGTTGGCACTTACATGCACAATTATACTCCCTGCAAGGTTTTTGCATTTAGCCGCCAAAACATTGAAAATTAACCCGGCAACAACAAGCCCAAATACACATAGCAGCATAATGTCCCATGACACACCACCCCAGATAATTGGCACGTGATACAGTGAAAATAGTAAGCTGGAATATACATGGGCGTAACCCTTAAAGCCCATGCGGTGCAGCGTCATAAAAATGAATCCTCTAAAAAACACCTGCTCCAGTATGGCGTTAATCAGCACAATGTATATGAATACAAAGTGAAAATTGTCACGGGTTATTCCGTTTGAGTCTAAGGCATCCATTATTAATTGGTTATCGATAAATGGCCGCAGCAGAAAAAACACGCCCCATATAAACAGAAAAACACCCATGCCCAGCAAGAGCGATAACTTAATATATCGAGTATCGCCCTTGACGAAAATATAGTTCGTAAATTTTTCCTTTAAGGCAAATCTATAATAAAACATCGGGATAGAGACAAACAAGAATACCTTAAATACCGACGAGTATAGATAATTGTTAAACGGTAAAACGAGCATGGAGGCATGCAAGATACACGCCACAATCGAAATTATTGTAATAAACCACAGGTTTTTGTTTTTCATTGCTTGCCTCCATTATCGGCCCTTCAAATATACCATAAGTACACTCAAATCCGCTGGCGAAACCCCTGTCACACGGGATGCTTGCCCAAAACTCTCTGGACGCAATGCGGTCAACTTTTGTTGTGCTTCCAGTCTAAGACCTTGTATTGCGTCATAGTCAATATCCGCGGGGAGTGGGCGAGCTTCCATTTTGCGAAACGCTTCCGCTTGAGACATTTGTATTGCAATGTAGCCAGCATATTTTATTTGGATGTTTACTTGTTCATTAATAGCAGCTTGTACATAGCCAGGCAACAAGTCTTGTTGCCCACCCCTAGGCGCAAACGGCAAAATATCTGCATAGCTTATCTCTGGCCGTTTTATCAAGTCCGTTACACGTACGCCAGTTGCAATTGGAGAAGAGCCACGTGCCGTTAGCATGTCATTAATTGCAATGCCGCCGTCATCCGATACCACATTTGGAGATAGGGTAATGCCAGACAATCTTGTTATCTCCGCATCAATAGACGCAGCTTTCTGCAGGAATATGTTATAACGTGGCTGCGAGATACTACCCGCATCAAACCCGGCAGGTGTAAGACGCAAATCGGCATTATCCTGCCGTAGCAGCAAACGATATTCAGACCTGGAGGTCATCATGCGATATGGTTCACGTGTACCCTTTGTCACGAGATCATCTATCAGCACACCTATATAGCCGTCTGCGCGGTTTAACACAAAATTTGCACCTGCAGCGTTTAGCCCCGCCATCAAGCCCTGTGCAGCTGCCTCTTCGTATCCGCTGCTTCCGTTTATTTGCCCAGCAAAATACAGGCCACGCACATGCTTGGCCTCAAGCCTTAGTGACAGCTGTGTCGCGTCAATACAGTCATATTCTATTGCGTATGCGGGGCGCATTATCTCACAGTTGTCAAGCCCGGGTATCGTGCGGTACATGGCTACCTGCACATCCTCCGGCAATGCACTACTCATGCCTTGCACGTACATTTCGTCTGTGCCAAGCCCCTCTGGCTCAATAAAGACTTGATGTCGTTCCTTATCAGCAAAACGTACAATTTTATCCTCTATAGATGGGCAGTAGCGTGTACCAGTTGCAGAAATTAATCCACTGTACATAGCAGAACGGTTGATGTTTTCGCGTATTACATTGTGCGTATCCGGCGTTGTGTATGTGAGGTAGCATGGCTGCTGTTCGCGTGCGATATCCGCCGGGTCTGTTTCAAATGAGAATGGTACGATTTTTTCGTCACCGGGTTGGATTGTCATTTTCGAGAAGTCGATACTACGCCGGTGAATACGCGCTGGTGTACCTGTTTTGAAACGTTGCAGGCAAAAGCCCAACCTCTGCAAACCCGCGCTTAGTCCAAGCGAAGCACGAAGCCCCCCGGGTCCAGTATGTGTTACAGTCTCGCCATACAAACAGCGTGAGTTTAGATACGTGCCGGTGCAGACGACAGCAGCATCGCAAGGAATAACCATACCAGATTCTGTCTTTACCGCTGTAACACGGCTGTTTTCTGCCAAAATATCCACCACTTCTCCCTCTCGCAAGGAAATAAGCGGCTCACGCTCCAATGCCTGTTTCATGTAGCCCATATACTGCCGCTTGTCTGCCTGCGCCCGCAGGGAGTACACGGCAGGTCCTTTGCTTGCGTTTAGCATTCTACTTTGAATAAACGTTGCATCTATGGCCTTACCCATGCGGCCGCCAAGCGCGTCAATTTCCCGCACAAGATGCCCTTTCGCACTGCCACCAATGCAGGGGTTACAGGGCATGAGCGCGATACTGTCAAGGCTTAGGGCAAACAGCGTAACCCGCTGGCCAAGTGCTGCTGCGGCAAAAGCAGCCTCACACCCCGCGTGTCCCGCGCCAATGATTATTATGTGTTTCACACCGTCTCACTTCCCTAGGCAAAATTCCGAAAAAATTCTATCAAGTATGTCATCCGCAACCTCAACGCCAAGTACTTCGCCCAACGCCATGTACGCAGCACGTAAGTTCACAGAAACTAAATCCTCCGGCACACCCTGAGCTATCTCGCTCATTGCAATATGCACGTGGGACATAGCCTGCTCAATAAGAATGCGATGGCGTTCGCGAGTGATAATGTCGGTATTTTCGGTATGGTGTGTAACCTGCCCCATCGAGCTGAAGATTACCTGTTGGATTGTGTCGTACAGCGTATCCATACCTTCTCCAGTGAGAGTAGAGATGTGTAATGCACAATCCTGCACATCACTGCAAGGTAGGTACAAATCACTCTTATTATACAAAACCAACACAGGCTTACCCCCAACCCGTGCCAGCATTTCCCTATCTTCGTCCGCCAACCCTACAGTACCGTCCACCACATAAAGCACGAGTTCTGCTTCCATTGCAACAGCTATCGTCTTCTCCACACCAATTTTCTCGACCTCGTCATCTGTCTCACGCAAGCCAGCCGTATCCATCAGCAGTAATGGGATTTCTCCAATCACAACACGTTCGGTTAATACATCTCGCGTAGTACCTGCCTTCTCATGCACTATTGCTCTGTCTTCACTTAGGATGGCATTAAGCAGTGTAGACTTGCCCGCATTTGGCCGTCCAATTATAGCAGTACGTATTCCGTCACGCAGCATTCGCCCAACTGCCGCAGTTTTGTATAGCGATTCAAGCCCCACAAGTACTTCGCTACCCTCGGCTAGAATTTGTGCCATTGTTGCGGCCTCTTCTTCGTGTTCGGGGTAGTCAATGCTTAGCTCGATATGCGCAATCCAGGTCAAAATCCTGTCGCGCAGCCCCTCCACCCGGCACGAAAGGCCACCACCAAGCTGCCGTAGGCTTGCCCGCCGCGCAGCATCACTGCCTGCGTTTATTAAATCCATCACGGCCTCTGCTTGTGTTAAGTTAATTCGGCCATTCAAAAAGGCGCGCTTAGTAAACTCGCCGGGTTCGGCAAGCCGCGCACCTGCTTGCAGCACCGCGTCCAAAACGCTGCGCAATACAACCATGCCTCCATGGGCATAAATCTCCACTGTGTCTTCCCTTGTATATGAACGCGGGGCAAGCATTGGGCAAACCATAACTTCATCAACCACTTCGCCCGCGTTCATGATATTGCCATAGTACATACGGTGGCTTGATTTCAATGAGACTCTGCCCCAAACGCTCTCATTCGCTTCACAAGCTGGGCGGGCGTTCTTCCTGCGCTGTTGTGCCGGCTCAAACACTTTACTTAAAACATCTAACACACCAGCACCAGACATACGTACAATGCCAATAGCACCATGCCCATAGGCAGTGGCTATTGCAGCAATTGTGTCATTGTGCACCCCTGGGAGTGGGCTATTATTAGTCTTCATAACGCCTTCTGTTACCCGGGCCTGGCCCTGCATGTACTACAACATAGCGATACGGCTCATTACCATCACTTGTAGTGTGCACATCTCTATTATTTTGCAATGTTGTATGGATAATATGCCGCTCAAAACGGCTCATAGGTTCAAGTTTTACACTGTCGCGGCTGGTTTTTACCTTGCGGGCAATGCTACGCGCAAGTGACTCTAGCGTATCTCTGCGGCGTTTGCGGTAGTTGCCAGTGTCTAGAATAACATTTATGTCGCGTATACCTCGGCCGTTTATCATCAAATTTGCAAGGTATTGTAGGGAGTCTATTGTTTGTCCGCGCTTGCCAATGAGTATACCCATGCCTTCGCCAGAAAAGTTTACATACAGCCGTCTGTCTTTTTTCTGCACGTCTATGCTCATAGTAAGCCCCATACCAAGCATAACCTCACGCAGGAAATTTTTTATCATTACATCCGGCTCTTCTATTTTGGTGGCCTTAACAATAGCCGGCTTTGCACCTATACCAAACAGCCCACCCTTTGTTCCTTCTTCTATAATCTCAATTGTCGCCTCATTTGCCGTAACGCCAAGCACCTGCAATGCATCGGCTATTGCAAGTTCTACTGTTTTCGCGCTTTTTTCAACGATATTCATGTTTGTTAAGCCCCGTTTCTATTAATCTTCACGTTTATTAACAAATGGCAATTTCAGTGGAATCCCATCTTTTTTGTTTAACACCAAGTCGGTACATACCTGGAACACCTGCCCAGTTACCCAGAACAATGCCACACCCGCCGGCAAACCAATAGTGATAAAGAACATGACTACAGGCATTACAACCAGCATAATTTTTTGCTGCATTTTTACCTTATCGTCGGCATTTGGGTCTGCAGTGCGCTGCTGCATCAAGTAAGACGAACACACCATAGTAAGCGCGGTAAGCAATGGCAGTAAAATTTGCGGAAAAGACAAACCACTTGGCTCTACCATACTAATGCTAAAAAATGTCTCGATAGCGTGGCGGCGGCTGTTAAGCTCCGCAATGGCAGCCCAGTAGTACTCAGGAATTTGCTCTTGCAACCATAGCCAATTTTCTGTGGTAAAGCGGTTTATAACCCGGGCAAAATCTGCCGCTACGCTTATATCAATGGTCTCGCCAACGCGTTCTGCAATGGCCTCTGTGCTGTAGCCAAGGTCGCGCAAACGTGCCATTTCAATGTTATTATCCAAAATTGACTGTGGCAGGAGACGTATTGCATTTGCATACTCTGCAGGCAAATTTCTATGCTCTGCAATGGTAAGCCCCGGTGGCACAAAGATGTTAAAATACTCTGGCACACGCTGGATTGCCATAGCAAGCTCGCTGTACAAGTTCCTAAGCTGCACAACATACATAAACGCTTGCCGCATGATAAAATTTAACCCAATAAACAGTGGCATTTGCAACAGCATAGGAAAACAACCCTTTAGCGGGTTTGCATCATGCTTTTGCATCAGCACTTGTTTTTCCATATTCATTTTCTTGATAATTTCCGGGTCTTTGGTACTGCCGTATTTTGCCTGTATTTTGTCAAGTTCCGGCTTTATCAGCCGCATTCTCATCATCGAACGTTGCGCCTTTATGCTTAGCGGAAGCATACAGGCACGGAAAATTATTGTCATGAGAATAATGGTAAAGCCCAACGAATGCGAAGCTCCTAGAGCATACACAATATCGAACAAGAAACTTACGATATGACCAAATAAATTGGATATTGGGCGCACGATAAACCCAGGCGATGTTTCAATTTGGCGCGCCAAAAAAAACATATTGTCAAATACGCTCAAAACTTACCTCCTAAATTGCTTGTTATGGTACAGGGTCATGCCCCCCGCGTGAAAACGGATGACAGCGACATATCCTTTTTGTGCCAAGCCATACGCCTTTTGCCGCGCCATACTTTTCCACAGCATCCACCATATAGGCAGAGCAGCTTGGGTAAAACCGACACCGTGGTCCAAATAGTGGAGAAATGCACCGTCTATAAAAGTTCACAAGTGAGATAATAGCATGTTTCATACTTTTAGCCGCTCCAGCAAACGTGTTACAGATTTACAAACCTGCAAAAACGCACCACTCTGCCGCTCTCTTGCAAGCAAACCGGCCGGCTGGCGGGCAACAATAACGATGTCATATGCTTGTCCAATACCTGTAGTCCTGCAACTTTCTTTTCTATAACATTCTTTAACCCAGCGTTTTATCAAGTTACGCACTACGGCATTACCGACTTTTTTGCTAACGGTTATCCCAATTCTGTTTCCACTGCGGTCATTTGCCAGGGCGTATGCAACAAAATAGCTATCTGCGGCGTATTTGCCCTGGCTATACACTTTTTTGAACTCCGGGTTCTTTTTTAGCGAAACGAGTGTCGTACGCTTAGGCAGACAGCACATGTCTACCACGTAGGCGGCGGCGTTTTAGTACCTTGCGTCCATTGGATGTGCTCATGCGCTTACGGAAGCCGTGCTCCCTGCTGCGTTGCCTCTTTTTGGGCTGGTAAGTCCTTTTCATTATGTCACCTTCCTTTTCAGCATGTTTGTGAGTATCTATGAGCTTAAACTTTGTCATAGATATTTGGCATTATATGCATTATGGCTATGCACGTCAACTATTTTATTTCCGCTCCAACCAGCGTGCATCCTGTGGATAATCCCGAAAAGACATGTTTATATTATGTGCAAATCCTGTTGATATCCGATTGCTTATCCACTGTAATTTTGGTATAATACCTGCATTACACAAAACAGTTATGCACAGGCTGTTGATAACTGTGTGGATAACTCTCAAAACACAACGTTTATCCGTAAAATTTGTTATGTATACATAAACAAAGGAGGGAACGCAACGTGGAAACACAGCAAATATGGGAAAATGCCCTGCCTTTGTTGGAAAATATAATGACACAGGTTGTTTTCGATTCGTTTATTGCAACACTCACGCCCCTTTCTTACGAAAATGGGGTTTTTACGCTTCTTGCACATAATGATTGGAATAAAACTAAGGTAGAACTGCGGCATGCTTCACAAATAACTCGCTGTTTACGCACTTCTGCCGAAAATACTACGCTTGAAGCACGCTTTGTCTCGCCAGAAGATTTCACCAAGGGAGGGGCGTCAAAAGCAGCAGCAATAAACTACGAAAAAACCAATTTGCGGCAAAAATATATCTTTGAAACTTTCGTAAAAGGCAAGTGCAATGAGCTTGCCTACAATGCCGCCCACGCCGTGGCAGAAAACCCGCTTTCTAGCGAATATAACCCACTGTTTTTATACGGGGGGGTTGGGCTTGGCAAGACACATCTGGTACATTCCATAGGCAATCGTGCATTGGATTTATATCCGGAAATGCGTGTGCTATACGTCTCAAGTGAGACTTTCACCAATGAGCTTGTGGCAGGTATTAGAGAAAACAACACAATGCCATTTAAGGAAAAATATCGTAATCTCGACATCTTGATTATTGACGATGTGCAGTTTATGGAGGGCAAGACTGGTACACAGGAAGAAATGTTCCATACCTTTAACGAGCTGTACAATGAAAGCAAGCAAATAATCCTCACAAGCGATGTACCACCAAAGGAACTCACTGCCCTGGAAGCACGCCTAACATCACGTTTCTCCGCTGGGCTTATCGCCGATGTAAGCATTCCCGACTACGAAACACGTACAGCCATTTTAGAAAAAAAACTAGACAGTGAAAAACTAGACATCCCCCAGAATGTAAAAGAATTTATCACACGCAACATTGTATCCAACATACGCGACCTGGAAGGTGCACTCAACAAAATTATGGCATGGGCTAACCTCAACAATGCTAAGCTAACGCTGGAACTTGCCCAACAAGCCCTCAAAGACCAGTTAGTAAGTGCCGAAAGGCACGAAGTTACCATGCAATATATTCAAGAAGTTGTAGCATCCCATTTCAAGCTTACTGTAGATGACTTAAATGGCAGAAAGCGTACCCAATCGATAGTTTTCCCTCGCCAGATAGCAATGTACCTGTGCCGCAAAATTTTGGACTTCTCTTTACCGGATGTTGGCAAATTTTTTGGAGGCAGGGATCACTCTACGGTTATACACTCAGAAAATAAAATATCGCATGAAATTGAAGTGGATGAGAAACTTAGAATACTTGTGGAGGACTTAGAATTTCGTATACGTGGAGAGTAGGCATCCAAATAAGAACAATGCTTCGTATAGGGAAGCCACCGGTGTAAACTGTGCATATCATGTGCATAACCTGTTCATAGATTGTGCATAAGTCGACAAAATTCTTGTACCCCCTACCCCCTGTGGAAACTGTGGGCAACATTATGTCTTTTCCACACACTGTATACAAATATTTCAACATGTATTTTGCCTGTTTTACTGGGCTTGTATGCCTTTTCCACCAATCCACAGCCCCTACTACTACTGCTACTACAAAAAATATAATATATAAATAAGGAGTGTTTAAGGTGCAAATTTCACTCACATGCAACAAGCAAGGTCTTCAAGACGCGCTTAGTCTCGCAATACGTGCGGTATCTACACGTACAACAATGCCTATTCTTGAGTGCATTCTTTTGACTGCACAAGAAGGCGTTGGCTTAACCCTTTCCGCTAGCAACTTAGAAATTACGATTAATACATCGCCTATAGACGCAGAAATTAGCATGTCTGGCTCTGTCGCACTTGATGCAAAGCTATTTTCCGAAATAGTGCGTAAAATGCCGGGAGAATTTATTTCTATTGACGTTGACGATAATAATACGGCCATCGTAAAAAGCGGACGGTCCAGGCTTACAATTGTTGGACAGGCAGGGGAAGAGTTCCCGGTTATGTCTGATGCGGAACTTGTACCGGTAAACGATGGTTATGCTTTACCGACACAAGTATTAAAGGATATGATACGGCAGACAATTTTTTCTGTTTCAAGCGATGTTACAAAAATGGTGCTTACAGGTGAGCTGCTTGAAATTAAAGACGGTATGTTACGCGTTGTTGCGGTAGATATGTATCGTATCTCATACAAGGCTACGCCACTTAGTGCAGACACAGTAGACTCTAAGGTAATTGTACCTGCACGCGCATTAAATGAAATTGCACGTATGCTCCCAACTGAGGAAGACGAGAGTGTGACAATACAACTTACGGGCAAACGCATTATTTTTGCTGCAAGTTCATTTACTCTCACATCCAACCTGCTTGAAGGCGAGTTTATACGCTACGACCAGATATTTAACGAAGACTTTTTGACAGTAGTCGAAATAAACCGTAACGACCTATTGAGTGCGTTTGAGCGTGCGGTGCTTATAGCTTCAGAGAATAAAACGCCGCCAGTTAAATTAGAAATAAGTGACGATGATGTTGTTGTAAGCTCTACCAGCGAACGTGGCGAAACCGAAGACGGAGTACCTTGTAAAACAGATGGCAACGCACTTACGATTTCATTTAACCCGCGTTACTTTATCGAGGCTCTACGCGCTGTTGAGGACGAAAATATTATGCTCAAGTTTAACTCCCAACTTAGCCCATGCACAATAAAAGGTGTAGATGATAACGCAGACTATAAATATCTAATTGTGCCACTACGGCCAGACGCATAAGGTGCATATTTCAAGGATTTCAGCAAGTGGCTTCCGCAATCTTGATATCGATAGTCGGGAGCTACTGCCTACAGTAAATATACTGCATGGCAAAAACGCACAAGGTAAGACTAGCTTCCTTGAGGCTGTGTATTTTTGTGCTTTTGGGCGGTGTCTTAGGGCTGGGTCGGATAGGGACTTGATACAGTTTGGGCAAAATGCGGCATTTGTGCGTGTGGATATCAACCGTGCTGGGTATACTGCTCAAATGGATGCTTTTATAGAGCGCGTTGGAGGCAAGACAAAAAAAGGACTTGCTGTAAATCATGTTCCAATCCGGCACATGAAAGACTTGTTTGGTAGGTTACTGGTTGTTATGTTCTCCCCGGAAGATTTGAAGCTAATAAAAGCCGGGCCGTATGAGCGGCGACGTTTTATGGATATGGAAATTTGCCAACTATCACCCGTGTACTATGGGGATTTGAAGGAGTACCATAGGGCTTTGAAACAGCGCAATGCATTGCTAAAAATCTTTCTTCGGGATAGATCAAAGTTTTCGCAAGATAGTCTTGCAGTTTGGGACGAGCAACTTGAAAATTTTGGCGTGCGCATAATGAAAGCACGTGACGCGTTTGTAAAAAAAATAAATAATATCGCAAGAGAAATTCACAAAAATATTACACAGGGCAGTGAGACACTTGAGTTGAAATATGAACCAAGCGTAGTAGATATAGACTCGTATCTCGAATGTCTGACAAAGGCACACACTCGCGACCTTGCACAGGGTACAACGACGCAGGGCATACACAAAGACGATATTGAATTTACGATAAATGGAGTGTCAGCTCGGTTTTTTGGCTCTCAAGGACAACAGCGGACGGCAGCACTTTCAGCAAAATTGGCGGAAATTGAAATTATCAGACAAAGCGTGGGTGAGACTCCAGTTTTACTACTGGATGATGTGCTTTCGGAACTGGATGGCGGAAGACAACGGTTCTTGCTTGAGCAAATACAAGACTTGCAGACGTTGGTAACATGCACAGGTGTTGAAGAGGTCTTGCTTTCCATGAAGGATTATGGAGTAATGGAAGTTTGCGGTGGAAGAATAGTATAAAAGGAGAAATAAAATGTCTAACATAGAGCAAAAGATAGACCAAAACCTAGAATACTCGGCAGAAAATATACAGGTACTGGAAGGCCTTGAGGCCGTACGGCTGCGCCCTGGCATGCATGTGGGTTCTACATGCGCAAAAGGCTTGCACCACCTCGTATACGAAATTGTAGACAACTCTGTAGACGAAGCTCTCATGAATGTATGTGACAATATCGTTGTGCGCATTCACCCAGACAACAGTATATCCGTACGTGATAACGGGCGTGGTATTCCTGTTGGTATACAGGCACAAACTGGCCTGCCTGCCGTAGAGGTTATTTTTACAACGCTACATGCGGGTGGTAAATTTGGAAGTGGTGGATACAAAACCAGCGGTGGCTTGCATGGCGTTGGTGCATCTGCCGTAAACGCACTTTCGGAATGGCTGCATGTACAGGTACATGACGGAGAAAAAGTACATGAAATAAAATTTTCACGTGGCGACAAGGTGCAGGATATTACCGTGGTTGGTGACACGACAGACCGCGGTACATTTATCCACTTCAAGCCAGACCACGAGATGTTTGAGGTACTTGAATACAATTTTGATACCCTCAAGCAACGTCTGCAAGAGACAGCATTTTTGACCAAAGGTCTTAAAATTGACTTGATAGACGAAAGGCGCGACCCATTCCGTACCCGCTCATACCAGTATGAGGGTGGTATAAAAGAGTTTGTCGCACATATTAACAAAAACAAAACAATACTCACAGAAGAAATTTTTTACTGCGAGGCAATGTTTGAAAATGTGCTTGTAGAAGTTTCGCTCCAATATACCGACAGCTTTCAAGAAAACACATACGCCTTTGTAAATAACATCAACACAACAGATGGTGGCACACATGTAACCGGTTTCCGTGCAGGTATAACCAAAACAATAAACGACTATGGCCGCAAGTTTAAGCTCTTGAAAGAAAACGAGAAAAACTTGTCTGGCGAGGACGTACGCGAAGGGCTTACTGCAGTTATTTCTATCAAAGTAGAAGACCCGCAGTTCGAGAGCCAAACAAAGGTAAAGCTCAATAATGATGAGGCGCGTACCGCCGTTGAGCATGTGCTTAATGAGCATCTTGCATATTTCCTGGAAGAAAACCCAGGCGTTGGCCGTGTGATAATAGAGAATAGCCTCGTAGCTGCCCGTGCCCGTGAAGCAGCAAAAAAAGCCCGCGAGCTTGTAAAGCGCAAGTCTGTACTTGAGGGTGGTCGCCTGCCAGGTAAATTGGCAGATTGTTCGGAAAAAAATCCGGAGCTTTGCGAAGTTTTCCTGGTGGAGGGTGACTCTGCGGGAGGCTCGGCAAAGAACGCACGCCAGCCACAGAACCAAGCCATACTTCCCCTACGTGGTAAAATAATGAACGTGGAAAAAGCCCGTCTGGACAAAATCCTCGGTAACGAGGAGATAAAGGCGATGATAACCGCATTTGGCACGGGCATACACGAAGACTTTGATATTGCAAAACTGCGCTATCACAAAATTGTTATTATGACAGACGCTGATGTTGATGGCTCGCATATACGTACGCTAATGCTTACATTTATGTACCGTTTTATGCCAGAGCTTATTAGTGGAGGATATGTATACATTGCCCAGCCACCGCTGTACAAGGTAGAAAAGGGCAAGAACGAATATTATGCATATTCAGATGTAGAGTTGCAAAATATTTTGGCAGAAATAGGGCGGGATGGTATTCGCCCGATACAGCGTTATAAAGGTTTGGGAGAAATGGATGCAGACCAGCTTTGGGATACTACAATGGACCCAGAGCGACGTATACTGCTGCGCGTTTCGCTTGATGATGCTATTGCTGCGGATTTGATTTTTACGCAGCTGATGGGAGACAAGGTAGAGCCAAGGCGGGAATTTATACAGGAGTTTGCTACCCAGGTGCGTAATTTGGATGTATAACAGCACAGTACACGCACCGTCATTGACTCGCTAAATATGTTTTGTGAATATTTATATACTAGACCTGTCCTATAACTTCAAAATTTTAGTTGCAGCACAGGTCTAATAGTTAGTCATCCCGGGGTGATGGAAATTTCACTGTACTCTGTATATTTATCGATAAGCTTCTCCGGAAACTTGTTCATGCGCATGAAAATGCTCCCTGATTCCAGGAAGGCGGTGTCTTGTTCGGCCGGGCGCGATATTTTCACGCGTTTCCGACAGTTTCCGGAGAAGTCTAATAATGTTTAGTGATGCTGCCCATTTTTTGTACTCAAATACGTTTTTACCATGTTGTAAATAAAGGCTCTATCTTCTTCTGGTGCATCATGTATAAGTGCATCGACAGACGATGGATGATGATTGGTAAGGCAGTTTTCGTCACCACAGAAGTAGTCCATACATACATTTAGTTCGCGGGCAACTTTGTATAGCCGGTGCAATGATATACCATCGTCGCCACGTTCCATTGCATTAATTGCAATTTCTTCACATTCTAATGCTTTGGCAAGCTGTGCAGCGGGTATACCCAGCTCTCTGCGGCGTTTGCGCATTTGATAGCCCCGTAGTATGTGTGTAAGTAGCTTGCTTAGCTCCCCGTCCATCAGTAGCAGGTACTCTACAATTTCGTCCCTTGTGGTTCTGTACGACCATCGATCGCCTAACTTATCAAGCATGGAAAGGCTATAATCCAGCAACTTGAGGTTGTTTTCAAAAACAGCGCGACGAGCTTCAAGTATATATTTCCATGGCAGGTTTTTATCCTTACAAAATTCGATTACGAGTTGGTAACATTCTTTGAACAATCTTTCCAGCAAAAGAGCATTCATATTTGGTTCGTAGTATTTAGCCCGAAGGATGCGTGATGTTAAATTATAGTATATAGTTAAGCGTATAGATTTACATTTTGGGACACAAACGTAGTCATCATCATTTAATACATCTATTGCCTCTTCAAAAAATCGGATGGTGTCGTTGGAGTCGGGATTATATCCAATTACCATAGAGATGGCAGCTAGTTCTACAATACCCCAATGTGTCGTATTTTCTAGAATCTTGAAAATGGGGGCAGCGATAGTACAGCATTCTTCAAAGTTATTTGATTTGATATCCATCTTTTGAGCGTTACATGTATGCATAATAAGTGTTAATTGTGCATCCGGTTCTTTTGAATTAAATTCTTCAATACGGGATACTAACCGATTATTTTTTTTAGTTTCTTTACTTTTAAGTGCTAAGTATTCATTGATAAGTAATTCCTTAGTGTCCGTGATTTTCATTGAGCCTTCCTCCCTATGTAACAAAATCCTGGTTAGTGGGCTTTCGCGCTACTATTTATCTTACAAATCTAACAATAGTGCAAGTAGCACCATTGAAATGGTTTATTAATTTGCTGTCAATCACATGATTTTTCATGTAAATAAATGTCGTACATATACATTTTTCATAATAATAACAAGCGATAATGCATATGTAAATATAATATGCCTTCCAATTTATGGTGTATTTATGTTTTTATGACATAAATCGTAATAGTGTTAAAAACACAGGAAAATTATGGTGAAAAATATTATCATGCCCTTGTCAAGGAAAAATATAACAAATAATCCTTTAGGAGGAAACATCATGAACCAGAAAAAAACTGCAAGAATCGACGACCTGGGTCGCATCCTAATTTACACAGCAGTAAGAAACCCCCTGGGCTGGCGGCCAGGTACTGTTGTAAACGCTACAATCTCAAACGACATACTAACACTAAAAGAAGCACCGGCCGGGGTTAATCCAACCCCAAACGGGCTGGAAATCACACATCTTGGCACACATGTTTATGGTAATACAACCACCATAAGTGTGCAGGAGCGGTGGTACGATGTGCCAGACCTTTGCCCACAAACAGGTGCAAACCTACAAATTGACACAATGGGTAGGGTTACGCTAACCAAACCATTGCGAGACAAGCTAGGTTGGGTGCAAATTGGCGAAGGGGATGTTATTGAGATGGAGTTGTGCAATGGTGAGGGGGTAGCACTACGGAAAGTGGCGTAACTAGCTGTATAGGGTAAATAAAAAGCGGCATTGCCGCTTTTTTGTCTTCACTCACTATACGCGCCTCGCGTTTGCAAATACAAGTTCATCTCTTCCATCAGCTCGTCCGGATCCATACCATGCACTGTTGCCGCCTGTTCCAGCGACTCACTAGCGGCAGATGGGCATCCGACACAGCGCATACCGTGGTTGAGCAGTATTACCGCAAGCTCTTTGTCTACCTGCAATACGTCCTTGATTAGCATTTCCTTAGTTACTTTCGCCATTTGGCTCACCTCGTATATTAGTTTACTCTTAGCATCCGGTATGATAAAACGCGCGCTGCTTACGTACTCCTCAACCTTTGCACACCTGGGAAATAGCGCAGTACCACTCGCCCAAGTATTGTCCGCTCTTCAACAAACGGGTTGCCCCAGCGGCGCGAGTCTTCTGAGTTTGTACGGTAGTCTCCAAGCACAAACACATGGCCGTCTGGCACGTCAAACGGCCCAAAGTTGCCCACTATCGCGCCCTGTACAAAATCGTCACGCAAAGGTGTGTCATAGTCATCTATAAAGACTTGGCCGTCTATGATATTTACTGTTTCGCCGGGTAGGCCAATTACGCGCTTTACGTTTAGTGTACTTGGGTTGTCTGGGCTTGGGAAAACGACAATATCAAACCTGCCAGGGTCAGAAAACAAATACGACAGCCGGTTGGCTATGATACGGTCGTTTGTGCGGATTGTACCCTCCATAGAACCCGAAGGCACAGTCGCATTTACAATAATTAGCCGGTTAAATATTAGCGCGAATGCTACCGCAAACAGGATGGTCTTTGCCCAGCTAAGTGCCTCTCTCAATAGTTCACTTTTTACACTTGGCATGCGACACGCACCTTTCATTTATTAGATTTCTTCCGAAATAGGAATCAAGCACGCGAAAATGCTCCCTAGTTCTAGGAAGGCGATGCCTTGTCCGCTGTGCGTAACATTATCGCGTGCGTTCGGTAATTTCGGAAGAAGTATATTTATTATCCTCTAGTATACTCAAAAACTAAATCTGCTATTTGGTTGCTAACCAGTATTAGAGTATCGCCGTCTAGTAGGTAGATCCATTCGTCAGGGGCAAGACAGTTTCCTAAACAAACGTCAGTTGTGCTGCAAATATATAACACACCATTTGCAGTTGACCAGTTGAGTGTAGTTTCAAAGCCAGCCACAACTATTGCGCCAGTTCCATCGTCGTTAAATTGGTAGTATGGTATATCCATCCAGTACCATGTACCAACTAGCTCAGGGGTAATTTGGCCTATGGTTGGCATACGATCTTGTGCAAGTGGGGCAGATGGTGCTTGGCGTGGTGGTGCAAGTTCTTGACGTATTATTACCGAGTCGTCGTCGCCAAATAACCTGTCGAAGTTATCATCGAAGGTAAGCTCTAGATGTTCAAACTCTGCCAGCATTTCTGCAAACATGTCGTCAAACATTTCATCCATTACCATTAACATCATAGAAATAAATAGTTCTACAAATTCTTCGTCCTGTGCAAGGTCGCCAAGTTCACCGAGTTCGTGTTCTAGCACAAGGTCCGTCACAAGGTTAATAATTTGGCCAACCATGCCACGTAGGCTGTCCTCGTTTATTTCCAGTGAAATGATACCTGCTGCTTCGTTTACACTAAAGTTGCCGCCAAATGAAACATATCCCGGTATGTCAATCCCTAGCTCTAGACTGTCGTACGACATTGCAAATGCAAACGTGCCGTCTGGGCTGAATGTGAGGGTAATGCCGTCATCGTATTCGTAGTTTACAAAAACGCCTGTGAGTGTGGCGGCAGGAGCGGCAGGTGGCTCTTCTTGCGGCTCTTCCTCAGGTTCGTAAGCCGTGGGTTCTTCATCGTCTTCGGTGTGCTGTACCGGAGGCTCTTCTTGTGCTGGTTCGTAGTCTTGCTGGGTAGTTTCTTGTGTGTACGGTGTTACTACTTCGGCTTCTTCCCCTGGGCTTCCGCAGGCTGCAAGTGCGATAATTACCGCAAGCGTCATTAGTAAGAGTGATGCTTTCTTCATTATTATTTCCTCTTTTCTTATTGGCATATTGCTTTGCAAAAGCCAACTATTATTTATCCGCCGCAATGGCAACGGAAGACTAATACTATTACATTATGGTTACATTTGTCCATGGAGATTTATTCCACATCAAGGTCTGTCTCTCCACCATCGTCATCTGTTATTTTTGCCAGACTTACTACAAATGTGCCGCTATCCATATTTATTAGCCTCACACCGCTGGCGTATGGCCCCTGTACAGAAATATCTGCGCATTTTATACGGATAATTACACCTTCGGAGTTGATAAGAATCAACCCGTCACTGTCGGTAACTGCGGCAAGCCCAACCAGCTTTCCTGTTTTGTCCGAAGGTTTGTACACAGTAACACCGCTGCCGCCGCGCTTTTTGTCACGGAAATTTTCTAGTGGTGTACACTTACCATATCCGTTTTCTGACACTACAAGCACATTGCCCTCTGCAACGGTTGCCCCCACAATTTGGTCGTTGGGTTTTAGCCTTATAGCCCTTGTGCCCTGCGATGTGCGGCCGCTGATGCGTATCTGTGTCTCGTCGTAGCGTATTCCCTTGCCGTTTTGAGTAGCAATAAACAGCTCTCGCTGTCCGTCACTGCGCAGTACCGCCATTAGCGTATCGTCTTCTTTGAAACTGATAGCAATAAGACCGTTGCGGTTTATCTTTTCAAATTGCGAAAGCGCGGTGCGTTTTGCAAGTCCGTTGCGGGTTATCAAAATTAGGTTGCCGTCCCAGCTTTCTTTGGTTACGGGTATCATACCAACAACTGTTTCTCCCCCGGGCAAGCTAAGGAGATTAACAAGCGGCATACCCTTGGCTTGGCGTCCTGCTTCGGGTATCTCGAATGCGCGAAGGCTAAATGCCCGCCCGCTGCTGGTGAAGAAAATTATATGGTCGTGGGTGTTTGCCACAAATAAATCCTTTACCCAGTCTTCTTCACGTGTTTGCATACCCACAACGCCCTTGCCGCCACGGCCTTGGCTGCGGTATGTCTCTAGTGGGATACGCTTGACATATCCTAGGTTTGAAATGGTTATGACAGACTGCGCATCGTCTATGAGGTCTTCCATGTTTATTTCGCCTGGGTCGTGAAGGATGGCGGTGCGGCGGGCATCGCCGTAGCGGTCGCGAACCTTTGTGAGTTCGTCTGTCAAAACAGAAAGCAGATAATTCTCGTCTGCAAGAATGCGGCGAAGCTCGGCTATCAGCACTTGCAGCTCGTCATATTCCGATTGTAGGCGGTCACGCTCAAGTCCGGTGAGGGCGCGTAGGCGCATGTCTACTATGGCTTGTGCTTGCAAATCTGTAAAGTCAAAACGGTCAATGAGTTTTTGTCGCGCTTCTGCAGTGTCGCTCGATGAGCGTATTAGCGCGATAATTTCGTCTATATGGTCTAGGGCTTTAAGCAACCCTTCTAGTATATGTGCGCGGCGTTCAGCTTTTGCAAGGTCATATTGTGTGCGGCGCGTGATAACTTCTTTTTGGTGGTTTACATAGTGTTCAATCATTTCTGCAAGGGTGAGGATTTTGGGTTCTTTATTTACCAGTGCAAGCATGATTATACCGTAGGTTTCCTGTAACGGCGACATTTTATACAGTTGGTTAAGCACTACGTTTGCATTAGCGTCCTTGCGCAATTCTATGATAATGCGCACGCCATTGCGGTTGGACTCGTCTCGTATGTCGGTTATTCCATCAATTTTTTTGTCTTTAACAAGGTCTGCCATTTTTTTGACAAGGTTTGCCTTGTTCACTTGGTATGGGATTGCAGTAACGCGAATTTGCTCGCGTCCGCCGCTACCAAGCGGTTCAATTGTGGCGTCTGCCCTAAGCACCACACGCCCACGGCCTGTGCGGTATGCCTCGTGTATGTTGTGTGTGCCAAGTATCGCGCCGCCTGTGGGGTAGTCTGGTGCTTTTACAATGTCAATAAGGT
>Ga0123355_10003125_pt1 | contig 23638 bp, 14 predicted proteins | sample TergutEmb28metaG_3_FD_89872 | JGI IMG/M metagenome (GOLD analysis project Ga0123355, IMG submission 89872) | Embiratermes neotenicus P1 segment gut microbial communities from Petit-Saut dam, French Guiana - Emb289 P1 | ecosystem: Host-associated > Arthropoda: Insects > Digestive system > Gut ... | reverse complement strand
GCTTTTGCAATCTCTACCATTTGTTTCTGCGCAATTTTCAGGTCACGCACCTGGGCTGTTGGTTTAATATCCTGCCCAAGACTTTCCAATAGGGCCTTGGCATCATTGTTCATTTTCTGGAAGTCTATCAACCCAAATTTGTTTCGGGGCTCCCGTGATAGAAATATGTTCTGCGCCACCGTCATGTCCTCGATCAAGACTAATTCTTGATGAATCATTGACACGCCTTTGTGCTGCATTTCGAGGGGGGTTGAGTTGGTGATGTTTTCACCCATAAGCGTAATTTCACCTGCATTACGGGGGTGAATGCCTGCAAGCACCTTCACCAGCGTAGACTTTCCCGCACCATTTTCGCCGCACAATGCAACAACCTCTCCGGCGTTGATGTCAAAGTCAACCCCATGAAGCACCTCGACGCCGAAAAAGCTCTTGCTAATGCCTTTCATTTCTACAAGCTTATCCATATGTATCCCCTTGCGTGAATCAACCGAAATATAGGTCTTGCGGCTAACATTCATGTGTCCTGACAAGCCATAATTACATGATGTCACTATAAAAATATGATACGACAAATTTGGCATATACTTGCATATTCGGAATCTTGACTAGCACATAAATGTAGCGTACGCAATTGTACAAATCTACCGAACAATGATACCATATCATACATTCTTTTGCTTTGTCAATCTTTTTTGCATTTTCCAATCTGTTTTCTTTTGTGAACACATAAAATATTTGTTGATACAAATCCGATTGCATGATACCCTGTTTTTCGGGTGCACAAGTGCTTGTCCTGTTTGAGGTGTTCATATACCGCAAAACCACAACTACAGACGGAAACCTCGTTGCCACCCACAAAAGCAAACGATTCTCTACGTTCACCGATGACTTGCGCCAATCAGCATAACACAGCACGCCAACACAATGCCTTGTTCTCCGTCCGACGCTGTAATATGCGCACGACTCATGCGCTCCACCGTGATTGGCACTGGTGCAAATCTATCAGTTCGATACGGAAGTGCTACAATACGAATCAGCGGCGTCGGTAATTGAACCGGCGCCGCTCTATCATATAACCAGGTGTTTACGGTCTCCCCTCCATGCGGACGGAGTATTCGTACCGATCGCCCAGGATTCTGTTGATGGCGTATTCGACAGGGCCGTTAGAATCACAGGTGATGCGCTTACTGATGAGCAGCGGTGCCCCCACCTGTACATGGAGCATCTGGGCCTCCGCAAAATCGGCCACACCTGCGCTCAAATATTCCGTGGCACTGGTGAGTACGATATTGAACTGCTTTTCAAGCAAATCGTAGAGCGAAGTAAACTGGCCCACATACCGTTCGATCCCCGGAACAAGGGACTGGATCAGATAATTTGTCATAATGCAAAACGGCTGTCCGTTTGCATACTGCACCCGCTGGATCCGCACGACCACATCATCTTCCTTCACTTGCAGGGCATTTGCAACCTTTACACCCGCCCTTACATGGTCGATATGCATACTGTGGGTGGTCACTTCCTTGCCCTGACTGCGCAGGGTCTCGGTGATTGAGGTCAGCGTACCCAGTTTTTGTACTGTCGAGAAGTCGAGCACTATGGTGCCGCAGCCCTGCTTGGCATCCACATATCCATCCCGGGCAAGCAGCTCAAGCGCACGCCGAACAGTAGTCCGGCTTATGCCAAATCTGCTCTCAATCATGTGTTCGGGCGGTAGCAGATCGCCCGGTTTGTATTCACCGTCCCGTATCTCCTGCTTTAGAATGTTATATGCGGTTTTGTATTTTGGCTTTTTCATATGTTATCCACGCCCTCCCCTTTCAAGATATTGGCAAATTTTGCGGTGGCCTTTCCATATATAGACATCATATCACATGACCGCATCTAACGCAATAGATTGTCGCATTTTACAGAAATTTGTTTTTAATTTTAGGCATGTTTGCTCTGCAAAGCACGGTTTGCGGCACCCCTCCATGCTATGTTCACAGTTATAGTGATATATTTGGTCGATAATTCGTAAAGTGTTGACAATCTTTGGTTTATACGATATATTCTTAACTACAAGCATAGGTATATCGGGTCAAAAATAAAACAATCTAGGGAGGAAACCGCTATGAAAATAGGCATTGACAGCTATTGTTACCACAGATTTTTTGGTGAGGTCTACAACTTTGAACGCTCAAAGCAAAAGCTCCCCGAAAAAAATATGACCATGGATGATTTTCTCGAACGGGCAAAACAACTCGGGGTGGACGGGGTCTCCTTGGAGTCTTGTTTCTTCCCAAGTTATGACGACGGATACTTCAGAGAGCTAAAAGCCAAACTGGACGATTACGGCTTTGATCGCGTATACGCCTGGGGACACCCCGACGGCCTGGAGCGGGGCCAAAACCCGCAGGCCTACGAGGGCGTGGAAGACAGCCTGATCGCCTCTATCCCCAGGGCCAAGCTCATGGGCGCAGATGTTATGCGTGTCGTCGGCAGCAGCTTGATGTTCCGCCACGAACCCCACGGCCCCCAGATCGTGGCACTTGCCGAACAGTTCAGAAGCGCCATGAAAGTGGCCAACGACTACGGTGTCAAGCTGGCAATTGAGAACCACATCGACTACACCGCCGATGAGATCCTCCAACTGCTGGAAATGGTAGACAACAAAGACTTTGGCGTAAACTTCGACACCGGCAACTTCTTACGCCTTCTGGACGATCCCATAGCGGGCATGGAAAAGCTGGCCCCCTACGTATTTGCCACACACATCAAGGACCTCCTGCCAAATCCAGATGCAAGACCGGACGACTGGTTCTTCTTCTCCGGCGTCCCTGTGGGCTGGGGTCTTATCGACAACAAGCAGTTGGCCGCTATCCTCAAAAAGCACAATTATCAGGGATTCCTCGCAGTGGAGATCGACAACCCCCACCCCGATTGGTTCGGATGTGAGGACGAAGCGGTCAGCATCAGCGTGAAAAATTTACGCGCCATTGCGGAAGAGCTCACCTAATTTGGGAAGGGAGTATTCAAACTTGAAAAAACAATTAAATGTGGGGATCGTCGGGACAAAGTTCATGGGTAAGGCCCACAGCAACGCCTGGCTCGCTGCCCCAAAGTTCTTCGATACGCCCTATACCCCGGTACTAAAAGCGGTCTGCGCACGGGATAAAGGCGCAACCGCCGGCTTCGCCGAAAACTGGGGCTATGCCGATGTAGAGACCGACTGGCGTGCTCTGATCGCACGTCCGGACATTGATATCATTGATGTCTGCTCCCCTACTGTCAACCACAAAGAGGTGGTTTTGGCCGCCGCCGCCGCCGGGAAGCATATCTTCTGCGAAAAGCCCTGTGCCTTAAGCTCGGCCGACGCCCGTGAGATGGCCCAGGCCGCCGACAGGGCCGGGGTCGTGCACTATCTGAATCACAACTACCGCCGTGTCCCGGCTATCGCCTTCGCAAAGCAGATGATTGACGAGGGGAAACTGGGTACGATCTACCACTGGCGTGGCGCCTATCTGCAGGATTGGATCATGGATCCGAACTTCCCCCTGACATGGCACCTGCAAAAGGAGTACGCAGGGGCGGGCCCCCATTTTGACTTAAACTCCCACGCAGTAGACCTGGCCCGGTATCTCGTAGGCGAAATCGACAGCGTCAGCGCCATGATGAAGACATTCGTCACCGAGAGACCCCTCCCTGGTGCGGGGGCCGCCACCTTCTCGTCCGGCTCTGATGAGGGAACCGGAGAGAAAGGCAAGGTCACTGTTGACGACGCCTCCTTCATGCTCACCTCTTTTGAGAACGGTGCACTGGGCTCCTTTGACTCGTCCCGCTTTGCGGGCGGGCGGAAGAACTACAACTACTTTGAGCTCTACGGCAGTAAAGGCAGCCTGATCTTCGACCTGGAGAACATGAACGCACTGCAATACTGCAACCTGGAAGACCCCGCCGACGAACAGGGCTTCCGCACCATACAGGTGACCAACGCCTCCCACCCGTTCATGGACGCCTGGTGGGCCCCCGGCCATATCATCGGCTACGGCAACACCTTCGTACACGCCGTAAAAGATTTCTTAGACGCTATCGCCGGAAATGCTACAATAACCCCCAACCTCTGGGATGGCGTGAAGATCATGCAGGTACTGGAGGCGGGCCTGCTCGCCGCCAAAGAAGGGCGTACCGTCAAGTTGTCGGAACTGGAATAGTCTTTTTTTACAATCCCACGAAAAAAGAGAGTCGGCCTGTGTGCCAACTCTCTTTTTTGTTCGATTATACTTAAGTCCGGCGCTCTTTCAGTGCACCTTTTTCCTTGCGTGTCTGCACAAGAATATCCGTATAAAACTTATTATAGGTCGAACAACCGATCTTGCTCTGCTGGATCAGTAGCTCAATGCAGTTGTCGCATATGGTGCACCACTTGATCTCGTCTTCCCTGCCCTCAAGCAGTTTCCTGGGGAGTTCCGGATCGGCCAGGGATTGACGGCCCAGGCCGATCATGTCTAACGCACCGCTTTCGATACACCGGGCGGCATACGGGAACATGGCGCTGTCCTCCGGTGAGACCGCACACAGGCCGTTCTTCCCGTTGCGAAATGCGGAGAAATTGGAGCCGATCAAAACTGTTTCGGGCTTCAGGTTTCTCTTTAGTTGCTTTGCAAAAAACTGGTGCAAGTACGCCCAATAGGGCGCCTCTTTGGTCGCCTGTGTGAGGGCCAAGGTGATGGAGGGGCTGCCCGCCGACTGGATAAAGTATTGGGCACCCCGTTCTTCCAGTCCCTGGAGAAGGGAGATGGGCTCGGTGAGATCCATAATGGGAGAGTCCGGGCCGTCGGTGCCAAACCCGCCGGGGAATCCCTCCCACGCTGATATCTTAGAGCCGATCAAGAAGTTTTTGTCGTTTACCGCTCTGCTGATCCGCTCAAACAGATCAAAGGCAAACCGACTGCGATTTTCCCAGCTCCCGCCGTATTTCCACTCCCGATTGTTATACGGGCGCAGTATCTGGGAGCCGAAATAGCCGTGGCACAGCTTCATATCAATGCCGTCTGCCCCCGCATCGTGTGCGATCTGGGCGGCGAGGACAAAGCTGTCGATGATCTTGTCCACCTCGTCCTCCGTGAGCACGTCGCCACCGTATCCGTGCAGGGGTTTCACGGTCACCCGGCGGGAGAACGTGGGATTTGAAAGTTCCCCGGAATGGGTGAGCTGGAAAATCAGCAACATATCCGGGTTGGCCGCTTTCACTTCCTTCACGAACGCTTTGAGGGGCTGGCGGTTATCCTCCATAATCAGGAGCTGGTTATCCCGTGAACGGCTCTCCCGGGTGACAGAGACCGCCTCTAGGGAAACCAAGCCCGCTCCGCCGCCTGCAAGTTTTAGATATCTTTCCAGGGTCAACGATGAGGGGTTTCCGTTTTTATCCTGGTCGTTACACTCCATTGCCTGGATAAAAAAGCGGTTCTGACATGTTCTCTGCCCAATCCGAATCGGCGATAGCAAGGTATTTCTGTAGCTCATCACGATCTCTCCTTTTTCGTCTGTCAAAACCTTATGCGTCAAGAGGTGCACAGATTTCCAGCGTGTTTCCGTCAGGATCTGTAAACAGACATACACGCATCCCTAGGGACGACAAATCTTCCGGCCCATATGTGACGGGGACAGTATGGACTGTAAAATGCTTTGCCCATTCGTCCACATCGTCCACTAAGAATGCCAAGTGGACATAACCCAAAGGCTCTATACCGCTGTCCACAGGCCCAGACCGCACCGCTTTGCCGTGATAGTTGAACAGCTCAAGCCGTGCAGAGCCCGGTATGGCGAAGTAGACCAAGTCTTTCATCTCGTCCGACACTGTCTCCAGATATGAAAACCCCAGGATATCCCGGTAAAACTTGGTCGCCGCTTCCATGTCGGATACGTTGATGGAAATGTGCTCAATTTGTTTGATAGTCAAAGGCTCCCCTCCTAAAGCACAATCTTCTCTTTCACTTCCGGACTCACAAGCACTTTGACCAATTGGTCATTTGTCTGCAATTCATGTAGCGCATCTTCCAGCTCAGAGAGGGGCACGATCATAGAGCACATAGCCGACGGATCGATCCTCTTGTGTTTGAGCAGGTTGATGGCAATCCCCCAGTCGTTCCCGATTCCCGCACAGGAGCCGGAGACCTGCTTCTCACCCAGCACGAACTCAAAGGGCGAGAGAGCCGCCTTATCGTCTGGCGCACAGATCCCAAAGGCCTCTAACTTTCCGCCCCGGCGGAGCATTGCAAAGGCCTGCTCATAGGTTTTAGACAGACCCACAGCTTCGATCACATAGTCTGCGCCGATTCCGTCGGTGAGTTCAAACACTTTACCCACCACATCGCTTGTCTCTTTAATATTGATGCAGTAGTCGATGCCCATTTGTTCTGCCATCGCAAGGCGGCCGGGGTTATCCCCGATGAGGATAACAGGCGTCGCCCCCCGCAGTTTTGCCATAGCGGCGTGGAGAATCCCAAGTCCGTCACCGATGACCACAACACTGGAACCCAGTTCACACCCCATCCGCTTGGAGGCCTGGATCGTGGTGGTCAACGGCTCAATAAAAGCGGCGTCATAGTCGCTGATCTCGTCTGGGATCACGTAGCAATTCTTGCCCGGCGCTTTGACGTACTCCGCAAATCCACCGTTGACGTGGATGCCAAGCTGGGCAAAAGTTTGGCAGAGCAACCCGTCCCCTCTGCGGCAAAAATAGCAGGTCCCGCAGCAGAGACACAGATCGACGGCGACACGGTCTCCAATTTTTATTCCCGTCACGTTTTCGCCCAATTCCTCCACAACGCCCCAGAACTCGTGGCCTGTAATCAGAGGGAGCTTTTCAGCGGCGTATTTCCCGGTGAAAATGCTCCAGTCCGAGCCGCAAATCCCGCAGTATTTGACTTTGATTAAGACCTCGTCACTGTTGATCTGCGGTACGAGGATATCTTTGTACACCATCTTGTTTGGTGATTCTACCACTTGCGCTTTCATTGTTTTCATATAGATAGGTCTCCCTTCTGATTATATGGTGAACAGTTTGTCGTTTCTGCCTTCGTATGGTGCATGGATCAAGAGGGGTTTTAGATAATCCACCACTTTGTCAACGCCGTCCGCTCTGCTCATGGTGACGTCTTCATGCTCGTAGGAGAGTACGTAGTCATACCCTGTCATGGCCAGCTCTGTGATTACTTTTCTCCAATTCACATCGCCCCAGCCGGGGATACGGAAGCGGAAGGCACGATCCAACCGACCCCACTCGCCCTGCATTAAAATACCGCCCTTGCCCACGTTGTGGGCGACGATTTCGGCGTCCTTTGCGTGTACGTGGAAGATACGGTCTGCCAGCTCGTCAATGAATGTCTCCACATACAGGCCGAGATATGTGAGGTTTGCCGGGTCTAAGTTGATCCCAAGACACGGGTGATTGTCTACCGCTTCAATGGCACGTTTGGCCGTGTGTACGTCGTAGATCAGGTTATTGGGGTGGGGCTCTACGGCAAATTTTGCGCCGTATTCCTTAAATTTGTCCAGAATCGGGCCAAAGTGCTCTGCAAAATGATCTTCACAAGCTTTCCAACCCTTTGCGTGGGGGAACGGGAAGTAGCGGCCAAAATTTTCAACGCCCGTAAAGCCGATCACCACGGGGACTTCCAGCTCATTGGCCAACTGTGCGGTAAGGATCAGGCTCTCTGTTCCGAATTTGATTTTCTCTTCTTTTGTGCCTTTGTAGATGCCGTCTGTGTCCTCGCCCCAGGGGCCGCCGATTAAGAGTGAGTCGGCGTGGTTGCTCAAAGCGGAGATAAACAGGCCGTAGGACTCTACCATTTTCCTCATCTCTTTGGCTTTTCCGCTCTGGAGCATTTCACCGGCGTCACACTGGCCGTTCCCGTCATAGGTTGCGATTTCAATTGCCTCATACCCCTTGTCCGCTACCATTTTACAGACTTCTTGTAATGGCTTCTCTGAATAGTTTTGTGCGCAAAATCCTAGTTTCATTGTGCTTTCCTCCTTATGATTTATTGATTGTTATATTGATAGATATAGTCTCCCAGTTCACTCATCACGGTGTTGACGTGGACAAATTGGGGGAAAATCCGGTTATATTGCGCCACGTGTTCCGATATAGGTGCAATTTTGTGTTCTGTCTCATGGAGCGTTTGGATATTCCCATAGTCGTCCCAGAGGCCCAGAGCCACAAATCCAATGGCCGCCGCACCGACGGAGGCCGCATCTTGGTCAATATTCGTTTTCAAGATTGTCATCTCAAAAATATCGGCAAACATTTGCATCCAAAAGGGGCTCTTGCTCCCGCCGCCGCAAAACAGCATCTCGTTTGAGAGCTCTACTTGCTCTTTCAGGTTGAGCAGTGACATCTTCAAGTTGAGTGCGATGCCCTCCATAGTCGCCCGCACCAGGTCCTCTCTCGTCGTTCCCAGAGAGAGATTTAAAAACGCCCCCCGAATGTGAGGGCTCTTATCCTGGGATGTGCCGCCTGCGAGGCTTGGATTAAACAGCACGCCGCCACTCCCGATGGGTACGGATTTTGCCAATTCTGTCATCTCATTATAGGCGTCCTCTCTGTCTAAATCCCGGCAGATGTGATCCCGTGTCCACCGCAGGGAACTACCGCCGGAAAAGATGGAAAAAGCCGACGTAAACATCCCCGGCGCAATATGGGCAAAGACATAGGGCTTCTTTTGCGGGTCCAAAATTGGCTTTGCCGAGTTCACGGCAATCCAGCTGGAGGAACCGAGGGATGTATAGCACTTACCCGCTTCTGCTCCCACCGCGCCCAGCGCCATACAGGCATTGTCCACGCCGCCGCACGCTACAACCGTGGCCTGGCCCAAACCCAACTCCTCGGCTGCCCGGGCCGTAAGGTTGCCGATCACATGGCTGGACGCCACAAGTTCCGGGAAGATTTCCGCCGGCAGCCCGGCGGCGGCGAGAAATGTATCGCACATCTCCCCTTTTGCCAGATCATACGCACCGGTACCGGAAGCGTAGGAGTAATCCGTGAAAAAGTTGCCGGTCAGCTTGAAGTTGATATAATCTTTCGAGCCCAGCACTTTGTATATCCGGGAAAACACCTCCGGCTGATGCTTTTTCATCCACATGAGCTTGAAGATCGAATAACAGGGCGCCGGGAATCCGTTGCCCGTGGTCATATACCACTGCCGGGGGTCGATTTTTTGGAAAAACTCCGAAACTTCCGCCCCGGCCCGGGCATCGGACCAGATAGGGACTTGTTCGAGCAACGTATTGCCCTCTCTGTCCACCGGCACCGCCACAAGGCTGTGTCCGGACAGGGCGATACAGGCCACGTCTTCGCCCCGGTGTCCGCTCTGTGTGAGCAACATGTTGGTGCTTTTCACGACGCCTTCCCACCAGTGGGCAGGGCTCTGCTCATGCATATCTGCGGCGGGATAAAAGGTGTCGTACTCCACAAACACTTTGGCGAGGGTTGCGGCATTTTCATCATAGAGGGAGGCTTTTACACCGCCCGTACCCAAATCGTATGCAATGATTGCCCTCAAAAAAATCAATCCTTTCCGTCTTTTTTCCGCCACACGATCTATGTTCCCCTGCATGAACTGTTTTTATATAATTTTCAACTTATTCACAGGCCTTTAAGTACTCGACAATCCCAAGGGCCGACTTTGTGTTGATCCCCATGCGCTCTACACCTATGTCGTAGAGTTCCAAGAACTCCTGGGGTGTCCGGATCCCGCCTGCGGCCTTGATTTTGACCTTATCTCCGCAGACTGCTTTCATCGTCCGGATGCGCTGGATATTTGCATCCCCCGGCACCCAGCCCGTACCCGTCTTGACAAAGTCGGCACCGCTCTCTATGACCAGGGCACAGGCACGCTTCATCTCCGCATCGTTTAAGGCATTGATCTCTATGATGACCTTTGTCAAAACGCTTTCCGGTACATCGCCGATGATCTGGGTCAACTCATCTAATACATAGTCGTATTCTTTGTTGAGAAAGCGACCGACGTTCATCATGATGTCCATCTCTTGTACGCCGTCTGCCACAAGATGTTTTGCCTCTGCCAGCTTGATTTCCGTCTTGTGTCCGCCGGAGGGGAATCCCACCGGTGCGCCCACAAATATGTCCGGTTCTTCTGTTAGCAGTTCGGCCAAAGCCTGAACCCAACTGGGCAGGACGTGTACGTTTATGAACCGGTATTCCTTGGCGTATTTCACCAGTTCTTCTATATCACTGCGAGTGTGCGGCGTCCGGACCGCACTTATATCAATGAGCCGGGCTGCCTGTGCAGACGTTATCAAAATAATCCTCCCCTAAACCTATATGCGCTGTCAGTTTATTGTAAAAGAAATCTTTGTATATCTCTACCATAGATTTGTCATTATATTATAATGAAATTACCATGAATCTTTAAATTTGTCAATACAAATTTGCGGCTATGCACCTCCAAAGTCAGGCAACGCTGCCACCAGCGCTGTATTTCCGCCTTCGACTTCGGCAACAAGCTTTTTCCATATGGGGCGGCCAAAATCTGTGCCTGTGAAGCCATTCATCAGAAAATGGCGTACGCCCCTCACTTTAGTCACAATAATACTGCTTCAGCACAGCGAGGACTTCCTTCACCCTCCATGAGGCGGTAGTGAATGCAATTGTTCACCGGGACTATCATGTTGTGGGCTCAGAAATTCATATTGATATGTTTGACTATGAGCCAGAACAACCACAGTTTTATTCAGATGATACGATGTTCTGGGAAAATTATCAGAGTTGGCTCGGCTAAAAGCGGGCACTGGAAAGTGGTTAGTTAGGGCAACATAAAGATACGTATGTGTTAGCGTAGTTTGAGGGTATTTTGAAGCGAAAAAAGGAAAATTGATTCAAAAGGATTCAAATTTTTTAGAATTCACAAAATGAAAAGCCCTGTGTTTGCAATGGTTCCCGGCGCTTTTGAGCCAACTTAATGCCCGGTTCGAGTCCGACCATCAGCTCCACAAAGTCTTGCGCCGCAAGCTTTTCAGAAACCATCTAAAGAAGCGGCCCGATGCATAAACGCATCGGGCCGCTGTTCTGTTTAGATTACTGTGTCGCTTTCGTCTTGCTATGGAGTGGTCGGGCGGATAATATACTTCCAATCAATCATATTGTCGTCATCTCTGGTCAGGCGGTGATTGTTGGCTGCCGCCAGAATGGACGGGAAGTACCACGCCGTCTCCGATACGTCCGGGAAATGGAACGCGTATGGCTCGTTCTCTACTTCCGCCGCTTCCAGCGCATCCCAGCTGTCGATCCGCCCTAAAACACGGTTTGCTATCGTCGCCACATAGGCGCGGATGCTGTAACCCAACGGGTTGAAGTTTCCGCTTCCATCGCCGATTACCAAGCCCTCGTTAAACGCAGCGTACACATAGTGTCTCGCCCAGTCGCTAATCAAGTCAGCGTCGTCAAACAGTAGCTCGCCGGCCATTTCCTCGTACTCGTCAAGAGTTCTTACCATTATGGCGGCCAACTCCTCACGGGTGATGTAGTCGTCGGGTCTGAAATAGCCGTCAAACCCCTCTACCAGCCCCGCGTCATAGGCCCACGCGATATAGTAGTAGAACCAGTCACCCTCATTCACATCAGAGAACGCATCAAAGGTCTCCATGCCCTCGGGCAACTCCTCGATCCCGTGCTCAAACTCCAGGAGTTTCACTCTGGCCAGGATCGTCGCCACATGCGCTCGCGTGGCGTTTTCACTCGGCATGAAATAGCCGCGCTCATTGCCGATTACAAAAGCCAAGTGCAACTCACTCCAGCGGGCATATAGGGCATGATCTTCTGTATTTGTTATCTGGGTAGTCGGCAAGATTTGCACACCACCGGTCTGGTCTGCAAACCACCCCTGGAACACATGACCTGCACGGCCTGGCTCTTCGATTGCATCAAACGCGTCTGCATAATAGGTCACATATTCAAACTGGGCCGCACGTATGTGAACGATTGCTGTTTGAGCTGCAGGCAAACCATTCTCGCCACGAAACGTTACAGTTACTTCGTGGCCCCAGTACGCGTACAGGATGGCATTTGCCGTGACGAGTTCGCTAAAATCAAACGGTTCGCTATCTGCTGTGAACCAGCCGATAAACACGTAGTCGTCCGGCACATCTGCGTCCAGAACATCCGGCGCCTCGACAATTGCGCCACCAGTTTCCGGATCAATCGGGGCATGGATGTGATAAAACCTCTCCTCATCAATATAGAAGAGCAGATTCACATACTCGTCGCCGTCCTCTAATAGGGTTGTTACAATATCACCAGCGGTAATGCCTCCGGCTGCATCGCCCTGGCTGACGAATACACGACCGAAGACACGCGGGTCACCAGTGAGGCCGTTGACCGCTGTGAACGGACGGTTGGCATTGACCAATTCACCCGTACCGCCCTGTGCAACGGGAATACCATTCGGCCACACGTTGTTTGCACTGTTGACAGCGCTGGGGGATATCTTCGTCCAAGTCTCTCCGCCGTCCAGTGAGCGGTAAATGCCCATGCCTGTGCTCGCATCGCCAGCTACTACGGGTTTCATGCCATGTGCGAACAGTGCGTCATTGATTGAGCTGATAAATCCTGACGCTAAGAAGTCATTGGTCGTGTTGGGCCCGAGGCCAACGCCGCCTCTGGCGTGACGGTTGTTGCCCAATGCAGCACCGGCTCCAACGTTGAAACGGAATCCGTCATAAGAAGCTGTTTCCGCTGTGTTGCCAAGAATCTGCTCAAATGTTGCCGTGTTTGTGTCTGCATCGAAAACCATTGAGAACCAACTATACTGTCCGCAGATCATGAAAGAACCGAATTGGCCAACTTGTCTGCGAACAATACGGCCTGCGCCATGGTGCTGGCCACTTGCGCCGCCCATGTCTTGCAACATATTTGTAAATACAAATCCATTTAGCTCAAGGTCTACCGGATAGAAGTTCGCACCGCCATCTTGGCTGACCCAGAGGTTGTTTAAGGCCGCTTCTCCTGCTGTCGCTGCAAACGCATAGAAAGTTTCACCGCATACAGGGTCAGGCTCAAATCTGATCACCGTAGTTCCCGGAATTTGCATTGTACCCGCAGCATCCGCCCAAATTCTCGGTTGCTGCCACGGATTTGTTCTGAGAAGAACGCCATCCGGGTCTACACCTGTGCCTACCGGGGTTCTGTCAAGCAGGTCTTCCACTGTGGTAAACAGCCAATCGCGAAGTTGCATCTGTTGCGCATTTCCAACAAACGGAGCCTCCCAGCCCGGAGACGCCCAGAATACCGTGTTACCATCTGCGCCTAGGATAATGTAGCCAACGTTGCGGCCTGATGTGCCCGTCCCGCCAGATGCCCATGCAACACCGGCCGCTGTGCGCTCAGTCGGCATTTGGTCATTCGGAATAATTCCAAGCAAGTGGCTTGCGGGATGACTTGTCAGCAAATCCCAATGACCATCTGCACCGCCGCCGGGAGCACTCGGGTGACGAGTTGGATTATTTGTCGGCAACAAGTGCCAGCTTATTCCGTTGTCGAAGCTGATGATACCGCCGCCGCGTGTCATGGAGTGCCAATCCATGCGTTGTGTGGAAACGACAACGCCCGGATTCAGATCAGCAAAACTTGTGTTGTTTCCAAAAATACCGCGATAGGTCGGCGCCCAAATCGTCGCATCTTCCAGTCCGGTCGGACGCGGCGGGAGCAGGTCGGGATGCGTATTGTCCGTATGCGCCTGCCAGTCAAAGGCATGACCACTAAAGTTTGCATCGCCCGGCGTCAGCGGGTTATAGCCCACGCCGTCGTATACATAGTTCCACACCGGATCAATCCACTGACCCCAACTGTATCCGCTCCAGGGAACGTCATCTACGTCAGTAAATCTAAAGCCTGGATAGTCGGCCGTGTTGGCAAAGATAATCGCGTCGCCTGTTGCCGGACTGTGCAGGAATGATTTTTGTACCGTCATGAAGAGACCGGGCGCTGTCTCCCAGCGAACCATGTCAGCCCGGGTGCGTTCACCGTTCGGAGACATTTGCGGGTTAAACATTCTAAACGCGTTGTATTCATCAAGCACTCTGCGGTTCGGATTTACGCCACGCGGGTCAACAGTGATGCGCAAACCCTCTCTGAGGTTGCTTTCGCCGCCGGTTGCTGTCTGCCTGGCGGTAAAGAGCCCGTCTCTGGCATCGGCAAGAGATATGCCTTTGTAGTTGCGCACATTTGGTACCGCACCATCTGCCGCGCGCGCATCAAGCGCCGTCAGGTTGTATGCGACATAGGTACCCAGGCCTGAATTGATGAAGATATTATCCGGATTGTGCGGGTTGATTTGGGGAGAGAAGTTCCAGTGCATAAATGTCCAGGGTTCGTGGCGGATTTCAGTTCCTCTTTGGGTAGTCGCCATCCTATGATAGGGCCCCTCATCCCATTTGTTGGTCTGAATCGGGCCGTTTGCCGCCGGAGAGGCGAGACCGGAGAGTTCCCCCATTGCCATGTCGCCAAAGATTTCAAAGCCGCCCAGTACCGGAAACCAGGTTTCGCCATGGTCAAGCGAACGGAACATGGCCTCATGACCGCGGTTGGTCAGGCCGATATCAAAGTCGTATGGGTCGGTGTTGTGCGTACCAACAACCAGCGCACCGGTGGTCCGGCAGACAGTATTTCCAATAAAGCCAACGCCCGTGTGGAAATGCAACTCCCCGAGAAGGCCTCTGTTAGAAGCGTTTACCGGAACGCCCAGCCACATTTGCGGGGTGATGTTCACACCGCCTGTGTCAGTCACGCCTGGTGCGTAGCCGACAAACGCACCTTGTGCGGTAATTGTCCAACGGAAGACGGCACCATCACCGCGCTGCCCGTCGTTGCCGCCGCTGTTTGCACTGGTTCTACTGGTGAAGGTAACGAAAATGTGACGTCCGCCCGGCGCTGTCGGATGATTCGCCGGCAGAGGCAGTGAGAAGTTTGCACGTGCGGCAGAAAGTTGCGGGAAAATCTGGTTGTTTCCGGTGCCGCTCGTCGGCATACCTTCCAACCTTGCCCAGTTTTCGCCGCCATCAACTGTAATCCATGCGCCGCCGTGGGCTTCATTAAGCCCAGCGCCGTTTGTTGCGATTCTAAAGTCCGGGTTATCGATACAATAGTCAAAGTGTATCCACTGGGTGCCGGGTATTGTTCCGGCGGGGAAACCCGCGCCAATTTCGCCAGCATTTGCGCCAGTCCAAGTCAAACCGTCATCAGTTGACTTCCGGATGCCGCCATTTTGTACGGAGGATAACGCATAGATTGTGGGTTGGCTATATCCAGCCGGAAGCCCAAGAGCAGAATTTGCGGGAGTCCCTGGTGTTCTGTTCGGAACGATAACAAAGTTATTGCCGCCAGAGGAACGCCAGTTTCCGGCGTTGCCGGCACCGCTGATGCCGATCGCAACGGGAATGTAGGCGGTATCATCCGCATTGCGGACGACCACTCTTGTCCAAGTGTCGCCGCGATCTGTGGAACGAACCAGGTTGCCCGCGCCGCCATAAACCATGTACACCCAGTTTTCGCGGCCGGGAGTCGGGTCGATTCCGACCATACGCGGTGCGTTGTGGTTGACACCTGCATTGCCGAGAATGTCATACTGGAATTTGGTAATATCATACCAGTGGCCGCCGATGGCGCGGCCGTCTTCATCGTACTCGAAGACAAAGCGCCATGTGCCGCCAACGTCTGTCACGGCATAGAGGATTCCCTCTACATGGGGATGGAACACATAGCCGCTAACCGCACCGGCACCGTGGATTGCAAGCTCATTCCACTCATATTCGCCGGTATCTGCGTAGCGGTTGATTGTCACGCGGAACGTCTCGGTAGAGATCGTATTGCCCTCCGTCGCAGTGACGGTCACATCGGTGTGACCCGCGATGTCCCGTGGTACGAGCATCAAGATGTTGCCGTTGACCCCGGTAAACGTGTAGTCAAGGAGATCTTCCATTGCAATGTCCACATCGAACTCCACACCATCATAGCACCATGGGGAGTCGTAACGGTAACCTATGGTTATAACCACAGGCTCATTGCCCCAATCAACGCCGGCTGCTATATTGCCGTCGTTGTCTCTTGTCGCCTCAATGATGCGGGCCGTCTGATCCGCAATTGGGCGAATCAAAGACGCCTCCTGCAGGGGAGCAATTTCCAGCTCCGCTTGCTCTGGCAACTGTTCCGTTACACCGATAGCTGGCGCTAACCCTCCAAATACCATGAGAACGGCAAGAAGTATAGCGAGTGTACGTTTTCTTCGATTGTTCAGATGCATAGAACTTCCCTCCTACCACAAGTTTGATTGTTAAGATTGTTTCTTAACTTTGGTTGCTTATAAACTACATGCTTTCCCCTCTCAAGTCAACTGTTAAAGGTGCCAAGATTCGCTTATATTTTTTAGCTAAAACAGAAAAAGTTGAAAACTGCATTTCGTTACAAGCTGTGCTCTTTTTTTTGCATGATCGCATCTCTCTTTTACTTCCTTGCCGCAGTGCAGTACGGTATGATTCAAAAGATGATGATTCACATTTGTCGCATCTTGCAAAATAATTGGCAGTTTCCACTTGCATTCTGATAATACTTGTGGTACTATGATCGGGCGTCAATCACGAGGCGCAAATAGATATCCGGGTGTGGCGAAGTTTGGTATCGCGCTTGACTGGGGGTCAAGAGGCCGCAGGTTCAAGTCCTGTCACTCGGACCAAAGAAATCCCTTGAAAACACATTGTTTTCAAGGGATTTAAGTTTTTTCTGATCTTCCAATTCATTTGTGTTTAGTTGTAGTTAAGCTCAAAAAAACGCATATAATTTCAGTTAATCACTAACAAAAGTCTAACAAAAAACTAACGCAAAAAGCACCGCCACAGAGCGATGCTTTCTACTGGTATTGTAGTGACTATTCACTTTGCTCTAACGAACTCCTCTCGTGCACCACGGCTCTGCGTCATAAATACGGTGACGAAAGGGTGGGCTGTCTAAGCCCTCCACGTTGTGCCTATTTAAGCGACAGGTACTTGATGGAAGTCTGTCCAACGATCTCCCATACTTTGGCAAAGATTACGAAGCGCCTGCTGAGAAAGATGATGTTTGCGCATGATTTCCGATTCCGTATATCCGGAAACAAGCATTTTTAGGACATCCTTTTCCTGCGATTTGAGATGTTTTCTACCAAAAAGCTCCATATCTATTTTGTCTTCAACGGCGGCTATCTCATTTTTGTGGCGTGGCCACAGCAAGCCATTTTTGTTGATAGGAGCGTCGAGAGAGGGTATACCAAACGGGCGCAAGTGCGTGTATTGTTTGTTCTGCGCAATGAGTTGAGACTTTATTTGCCCAGACAGATGCTCTGTGAGACTTCCGTCTACTGACGAATACGAGCATAAAGCCTCGAACAGCGCGGTGCGGGCAACAGCACGGCGCTCATCTATGGGCGTGCTTTTCGCATAGGCGTACACAGCCTTGTCTACGAGCCATTTATATGCATTCACAATGTTCATCTGCTCTGCGGCCGGTGTGGTCGGTGTCACCGCTCCGCCTTTAGGTGTCCGTGGCGGCGAGACAACATGACCTTTCCAGCAATCATCTCCACCCGCTTCGTCAAACAAAAAATACACGGGTAGTGACATCCCTCGCTGTCGCAACTGTTTTGCGATCCCAGAAACTTTTACTTCGCCAGCTTGAGATAGGACAAAGCCTTGCTGGGTATCCAACCCCACAAATAGCGTACATTCTTCGGCTAAAAACCCCAGCCTAACCTTGTCTGTGAGTTTTTTGCGCATTTCTCGCCCAAAACATAGGGTGCCATTGGGCTTCAGAGTTGCATAGGGCTTACAGCGATTGTTGTCGGGTTCAAACCATTGGATTCTTTTGTCGAATGCTTGTTTCATTTTTGTGCCTCCCAATATAAAATTTACTCAATGCGTTTGAGTAGGCACAGTATAGCAAAATTTGTCGAATGTCGAATATAGATTATTACACGGCTACAGTAACAACACTCGGACCAACTCACTGCCGGGCTTGCTGTGTTCCGTTTCCGCGCTGAAAGACACGCGTAAACTGCACACCGCGAGCCCATCGTTCGTTTCAAATTGGAGCAAACCTGCGCTCCGATTTGTTTTTTAGGGCCAAAAGGCGGGACCCCTGTGTACAGGAGTCCCGCCGCCATTGTATCGTCTGACCTTATCCCCATCCCCATCCAAACCTGTCCACAAACCGATACAAAATCGTGGCACACTCGGCTCTGGTCGCCGTATCCCTCGGCGCTAACCTTCCATCAGCATCGCCTCTGACCAACTCATGAAAGGCCGTCCAGCGCATGGCTTCGTATGCCCAGTTATTCACCTGGCCACGATCCGGGAACCCGCTCAAACCAAAATTCCCGGGGACAGATACGTCATATCCCCTCCACTGAGCATACCGATAGAGCATCGTCGCCATTTCCTCCCGAGTAATGGGGGCGTTGGGTGCAAAGCGCCCGTCGCCTAGACCCTCTACAATCCCGACTGTGGCCGCCCAGGTGACGGCTTCTCTATACCAGTCCCCCTCGTGTACATCGATAAACGAAGCAGGCTGCCATAGATGGGGGCTGCCCTCCATGCGGTGGAGCACCGCCGCCATCATCGCGCGGCTGAGTGTCTGCTCCGGGTCAAAGCGGGTCTCGGATGTGCCCGTCATAATGTCGTTTAGATACGCAAACCGGACATCGTCATAGAACCATTGGTACGGCTGGATATCTGTAAACGGATTGGCATATTGTACCCGCAGCCGCAGGCCAAATGACACAAAAATCCCGTCCGGCCCGGTTATTTCAACAGTTGCCGTATATACCCCTTCCGGCAGCCCTTCCCGCGTCCTGATATCCAGCGGGAAGGTTTCTTCCCAAAAGCCGAGACCGTGAATCTCTTCATGGCCCAACTCGAAGGCACCTGGATTTGAACCGGTGAGCGCAATAGCAACTGGGAGATCAAATATCATTCCCCGCGGTGTGATTAACAGCACCGTATGATATCTCGGCCTATACCCCGGCGGCACGACGCCAAAGCTGTGGTCTGCGCCCGATACAACTTCCATCACGTTGTACGGCACAACCTGAAAGCGCACATCGAAAGATTGTGCGGGAATATTGGCGTTTGCGGCGGACACTGTAACAATCGCCGAATATATGCCCAATGGAAGGTAAAAATGAGGGCTCACAAAAAATTCTACCATTTGCGATGACTCCAAATTGGGAAGTTCCGCTTGTGATGGATGCCAGTCAAAGTTGAAATCTTCCACTACTCCAAAATAGAAGTGATCCGCATGGGTACCGGCAAAGGACAGAGTAATCCCTCCTGTCGGCTGATTCCCTGTGTTTGATATGACCACTCTTTGTCCAACACTCCAGCTGGCATCCACTCTGCTCATTCCAAGGTCCAACATTCCATCTACATCCAATTCCATGCTGGATACGGCGCTCTCATCCACCTGAAAACGCACATCAAAGTAGAGAGGATGCAGCTCCGCTCCGCCGGAGACGGTGACCGTTGCCTCGTATACGCCCACCGCAAGCCCTGTGCGCGGAGATACCGACACAACCGCCCCGTCCCACAGGTCTAGACTTGGAACCGTTGTCTGGCTCAATGAAAAGGCATTTGCGCCAGGACCGGAGAGGGTCACTGTCAACGCCCCTGTGGGCACATTGCCCGTATTTATGACCTGGAATCCACGCGCTCTGTGGGGGCTGTAGCCGACTACCGCCCGGCCAAAATCATAGTCGTCCATTGGCTCATCAGGCCACCAGGGATTTGTCAGCGGCCAGGGCGTCAGGGCAATATCATGAATTGCCGGAACAAACTGTCCCGCAAAGGGAAGGGTGATCCGTTGATTTCCGTTGGTGAATATTATATTCCCCTCGAAATTACCGAACCAGAACGTCTCCCCTATTCGCAGTTGATACGTAAAGGTACGGATTCCCCCGCCTGTATCCGACCGGATCATATCCAGACTCGCCCAGGTCTCTCCATCTGCGTGAAACTGCACCTCCGGCACCCATGTGCCGCTTCCGGGATTGTGGATCGTGACCGTGATGGGGTCACTCACCGCGCGGTCAATGATATTGCCAAAGCTGAGAGAGGCCATGGTCTCCTCCCGCCATGTCCGGTTCCCGCCGTCCAGCCACGGAATCTCATGGCGCACTGTGGCAAATGCCGTGCCGGTCAGGGCTTGAATCGGTTGTACGAATCCCGCACCGATGGAAAACACGCTGTTTTCAGAGAGATGTTCCCACTCGCCCACATCCGCAAGGGGTCTGGCAGTGTTCATCAGCCGTGCTTTGATCTCATAGGGCGGGGCTGTCGGACGGGCTTCTACCAGCAGGGCCGCCACACCCGCAATGTGGGGCGCCGCCATGGATGTACCGCTGCTCAGGGCATATCCGCCCCCCGGGACGGTGGATACGATCCCTTCGCCGGGGGCTGTAATATCCGGCTTGATGTGGTGTATATGGGGTACCGGCCCGCGGCTCGACTCCTCGCTGACCACATCGCCGTAGTCGTTGTGGCCGCCCGCCGTACCGTTGGCGACGGCGATGGACAAACTGGCCAGGGCCGGTGAATCAATGGACTGGGGCCAAGGCCCATTATTCCCCGCCGCCGCCACGACGACAATGCCATCTAAGGCCGCCAGATTTACGGCGACGCACATGGGTGAAAACAGATCTCCCCCGACATTTGCCCCAAAGGACAAGTTGATCACATCCATCCCGTCTCTGTGGGCCGCTTCCACAGCGGAGACACCCCATTCGAGTGTCCCCCAGCCATCATCCGCCAGCACCTTATAGTGCCAGAGTTCAATTGCGGGGGCCAGGGCGATGACCGTACCCGTGACATGGGTGCCGTGGCCGTGGATATCCATAATATCGTTGGGATCATCCGTAGTGAAATTTTCGCCGCGAATCCGGCCGCTGACCGGGTCACGATAGGGCGCAAGCCGGGGATGGTTGTAGTCCACACCCGTATCCAAGACGGCGACCCGCACGCCCGCGCCGGTCAAGCCAAGGGTATTGTGTATGTAGGGTACATTGAACAACGCCAGCGATTCCCGCATAAAGTCGTCACCGGCCCAAGTGGGCAAGTCGTCGTACTCAATGGGTTCCGGCGCTGATATGCGAGCGTTGGGCGTGACGGAAAACACCTCCGGCAGGGCTACAATCTGCTCGATCAGCCCGGCGGGGACGCGCATGAACACGCCGTTGAATAGGCTGTAGTGTTCGCTGAAGATTTCCACGTCACCGCCCATACGCGAAAGGCCCGACGGCTGGAGAGACGCAAGCTGTGCGGCAAATGCCCCATGGCCCTCTCGCGCCCGCGCCTCAAATGTCTCTTCGGAGAGGGGGCGAATATGGGGATACGCCTCCTCGTGCAACAGCCGCAGGGCAACAGCGGACGGCGTGACAAACTGCACCGCAATCTCGACGTTTTCATTGGGATTACGGTATAAGCCATCGTCAAAATGCTGTGCGCCAACCGGTTCCCCCTGGGTGTGCACGAGGACACGGCGCTCATCCCTTTTGAATTGGCCCGCCTCGCCAGCAGGCCGTTCGTGATCCCGTGGAGTGATTTCCAGTTGCGATTGCCGAAGGTCAGTTGGTTCCCCCACAGCCAGTGCAGTCTGGGGGGCGATTGTAAAGAGCAGAATCACCGCTAAGAGAACCCATAGAGCCCGATTTACACTGCGACGCATAGACATGGACAAATTCCTCCTCTGTATTTTTATGGAAAGAGTATCACCTTGTATGATTTTGTGATTTCATCTCTCTCATCATACACGAAAACACGGGTTTTGTCATCATATGGAAAGAATTCCACCCATACATTGCGATACCGCACCGCCCCGTTCTTCCGAAACGTATTCTCCGCCGTTTTATCCCGGTGCACTGGGATCCCGTCCGGCAGTACGTTACTCGTATGGAACGTCAAACAGTCCAGCTTGATATAGTGGGCCGCAAGATCCCGGTCCATGTGCTGACACAGGAATCGAAACAGCACCGTATACGCGTGTTTCTGCGAGACCCGCAGATTATCTCCCTCGCAAAAATCAGACAGCGCCGCAAAAAACGGAACCGCCCCGTGAAACACGTGTTCCATGGCATAGTTCACAGCGTGTGCAAACACGCCGCTATTGTAAAACTTATCAATGACCTCTTCGATTCTCCGAAGTGTAATCATGTCTTCAAAATCCATGGTATGGCTCCGGAACACTTCATAAGGCGAAAATTTATTAAATACGTAGTTATATATAAGACGATTTTCTCTGATTTTTGTTCCTTTCAAGAGTTTCAAAAACCCCAATTGCAACATGTGGGGCCGCACCTTAATACACGCATCAATCCCCGCCCCAAAGGATTCCATGGTCTCAAAGGGCAGTCCGGCGATCAGATCCACGTGTACGTGACAGTTGCCAAACCCGACGAGGGTCTGAATATTCCCCAGCGCCCGGTCAACGTCCATCCGCCGATTGATCTCCGCTAGGGTGGCGGGGTTGACGGACTGGATCCCGATCTCAAATTGCACCCGCTGGGGCGGCATTGCGGCGATCACCTGGAGTAGTTCAGGGTCAAACAAATCCGCCGCCACTTCAAAGTGGAATGTACAGTCCGTCTCCAGGGCGAAAATATAACGCAGAATCTCCAGCGCCCGGTATTTATTGGCGTTAAACGTCCGATCGACGAATTTGATACACGTTGCGCCATGTCCTAATAAGTCGTCAAGATCGGACAACACACGGTCCAAAGGGAGTTCCTGCACGCCGCAAAACGTAGAGGTCAGGCAATAAGTACAGGAAAACGGACACCCTCGCGTACTCTCGTAATAGACCAACTGATTTTTGATAGAGATCATCCGCCCCGCCGCAAAGGAGTGATAATACGCCGGCGTAAACGGCGACGGCAGTGCATCAAACACCACTCCATCACAGGATTTGATGATCTTCCCGTACGGTAGCTCTCCCGCCATTATCTCTCGGATCAGATTGGCAAAGGACACCTCCCCCGCTCCCTGCACGATGGCATCGGCGAAATGATAGACGGTACAATCCGCCTCAAAGGACACCTCCGGCCCGCCCAGAACGATGATACAGTCCGGGAGGTACTGCTTCAGCATCTGCGCCACTTTGACCACATAGTCGATGTTCCAGATATAGCAGGAAAAGCCCACCACATCTGGGCGGCTCTTATAGATCGCCGTCACAATGCCGCCGATATTGTCGTTGATCGTATGCTCTTGGATTACCACTTGACACCCCGGGACATGGGCGTCGCAATACGCCTTGAGGCACCAGGGGGCCAGCGTCTTATGGATATGTTTGGCGCTTAGGGCCGTGAGTAAAATTTTCATAGATACTCCGATTTATTGTGATGTGTATGAGTATATCAAATATTTGCACAATTTGATATATACTGTTGCCCAAAAAGCTTGACAACTACCTCCCGCCGGGTGTACACTGGAACCGTAAAACTTCATACTCCCGGTAGGTGAGGCTACCACAGGGATACGGGTTGCTGCCGCAAAATAGTGGAGACACTATGAGCTGGTTATCAGTCTATGTCGAAACCAAGGCATAGTCTAATGCAATGACAAG
>Ga0123355_10003124_pt1 | contig 23641 bp, 25 predicted proteins | sample TergutEmb28metaG_3_FD_89872 | JGI IMG/M metagenome (GOLD analysis project Ga0123355, IMG submission 89872) | Embiratermes neotenicus P1 segment gut microbial communities from Petit-Saut dam, French Guiana - Emb289 P1 | ecosystem: Host-associated > Arthropoda: Insects > Digestive system > Gut ... | reverse complement strand
CCTATGACGCCCACACTTTTCTCTGGCCATTATCTCCGTAACCGTTCTACTTTGGACATAGGTGTTTTGGGTTATATCGGTATAGTTTAACATAAGGAACACTCTCCCGAAGTCTCGCACATTTCTCCTGGGACACCCCGTATGTGCTTGCAGAAGAGTTACCATTCACTTTTAAGATATCACTGAATCAATTGGCCACCTGTCATGCAGCTGCCAGCAGCCAGAATCCAGAAACAACTGCAGAAGCCATGAGGGATTTTATTACTTTGGTTTTGCAGAAGTAACACCTTCAGAAAAAGTAGTGAGTCCATATGGTAGAATGTCCTGTACTGAGTGTAGGATCAATATTCAGATTGAAACATAATACTGCGTGTATCCTGTAATTGGTTAAGATTAACATGAAAGTGCAGTGCCCCCAAATCAAAACAATTTAATTACTATGTAACAGCTGTCTCATGTTCCCAGCCATGATTTCCTTGTTTCTCATAACAGTATATTCTTATCAGTACATGCTGGTTACAGGGGGCTGCAAGGCTTTCAAGTTAGTATGGCTGCAGACAAAGACATTTCTTCTGCTGAAAGAACCAATTTAATTTTGTTTTAGAATTTAGCTTCTTCCAATACGGTAGCCTTTCCAATAACTGGCTCCTCAAGCACTTTGCAGGTTGGAACGTGTACATTGTCACATAACATTTGTGAATGAAATAATGAGATGGTAAGGACGGAGCATTACAGAATTGTAGGTTTATTTTGATAGTGCCCATTTTAATATTATTTTTACCTCTTAGTCTTGAATTGTCAAGTGGCTGCTTCCAAGAGATTTCCTCACAAATATGTTACATGTTTTTTATCTCGGTAATTAAGCAACTTATGCACAAAATTTTTGTTTTACAGTAAGTTTATTTCATGTCTCTACATGTTTCGAGCACATGTACTCATCGTCAGGAGGTCAAAATTGCCTTACACAGCCTCTGGTATCATCACACTGAAACAAGTGAGTGGTCTAAAATTACTAAAATACAATTCTATAAATATGAGCAAATAGTAGTAAAATTTATGTGTGAATTTTTCAGGTGTGATTGCTGTGTATTACTTAGTATAAACATGTTATGTCATGTAGAGATTATGTTTATCCAGTTATTAAACTTGTTAGAAAGGTACTAAATAAATGTAAATAGACATAGTATCTTTCTAATAAGTTTAATAACTGGATAAACATAACCTCTACATGACATAACATGTTTATAGTAAATAATACACAGTAATCACACCTGAAAAATTCACACATAAATTTTATTACTATTTGCTCATATTTATAGAATTGTATTTTAGTAATTTTAGACCACTCACTTGTTTCAGTGTGATGATACCAGAGGCTGTGTAATGCAATGTTGACCTCCTGATGATGAGCACATATGCTCACATATAAACATGTAGAGGCATGAAATAAACTTATTGTAAAACAAAAATTTTGTGCATCAAGTTGGTTAATTACTGAGATGCATGGTCAGCAGAACGTCAAAAAATGTTACATGTATTTTAATTTTTCCCATACAAGGTGCATTTCCAGCATTAAGAACCTTCACTCATTGACACTGAAATTAAATGTGATCATGGATCACAGTCTATGATCAAACCATTGTAATATGCCTCCAAATGTCATGTCTTTGCTTTGATGTACTAATGTACTCTCTGTGTTTTCCAGTTGTACTATGTAGCACTGTGTAGTATGTACTGAGCTGGATGTTATTTGATATCACTCATTTGTATTCCGTGGAGTTTGATTCCATGACTTTCTTTTTGGCATTCTGTTCATTAACATTAATTGTCATTGTGGATTATGTGGCAGTGGTATTTCAATAACCATGGGGTTTGATGGCTGAAAAGTTGAGCCTCTGTATTTACCACCATTTAAAAAATAATATATCATTAACATTTTATTTCTGTAATTCTTCAAGGGCCGCAAAAAGACTCACAAGAGACCTGAGTATGAAGATTTTAACTGGGAAGCAAAAAGTCATGGTGCCTTGGTACTTCTGCATAATGTTATACAGCTTCCATTGAATAAATTGTGGGAACCTCCTATAGCTGAGGAAGAATTTGTCAAGTAAGTCAAATATGTTCATTTCAGCAAAGAACGTGTATTTGCAAGTTTTTCACAGTGTGATTCTTGGGAAAAAAGCATCATAAGTTTTGTAAAAAATGCCCAATATCAAAGTGTATGGAATATTATTGTGGAAACATTTTGTATGACAGATTCAATATTGTACAAAGATCATGTATGAAAACGTCTTCCTTTAACTGAAGAGAAATTAGGTGGCATGGATCTCTGAGTGGAAAGATGTTCCAAAAAATCGTTGTTCCTTTTATTCTTCAAAGTGTGGTGCTAAAAGCCTCAGCTGACAACAAACTTCTTAACACTATGGCCATACAAAGTTATAGTTGTGCAAGAACTTTTTCCTCCAGACTGGTAAGCAAGAAGGCAGTATTGCAGATGATGGCCAACATATTTATTGATCTGGAACTTGTTTGTTTGTTTGTTTGTTTGTTTGTTTATTTTGTATTGGGGAACAGTGGTTGTGTGGCCTGGTACTTTAAATATCAATGGAAACGGACAAAATAACAGATATTTCTGTTCCAAAAATTCACATGCAGTTTGTGAAGCAGTTTTGCATGGTTTTAAAGTCAGAGATTCTAATGTGCAGTGAATGCTTTTAAAATCATAAGGGCATGTATTTTCTGAAGAAACCATACATTTAGTTATTTTATCACTTCAGGGAATTAACAAATTAACAGAAGAAAAGAAAAATGTATAGTTGCTTTATTCAGGATAATGCTACAGCCCAAATGACAAATTTCTCAGTGAGTGCCTTAGAACAGGTATTAGGCAAATAGTTGATAATTTTCATATTGTGAACTGTTTTACTTGTGGAGTGCACCAAAAGGTAGAGCTTAGATAAATAATCCACATATTTTCCTTGAACTGAAAAATAGTGTTCAAAGATAAATTGCCAATAATTCAGAACAAGCTTTATTATATGTGGAGGAATATTTACAGGTGTAAGGCCTGTGTACAAGCAGGAGGTTGGGCAACTTGAGACACTTCACTAAGATAAGGTAGCTTGAATGCAGGAGAATAACACTCTAAATTCCTGGCAGATATATATAGGCTTCCTATGCAGTAATAATTCTGTAAGCCATATTGTTTAGAGGCGTGATAAAATAACACAGTATAACTGTTAAATCATAATGCACGTGGGGAGTGAAGCGTACCCTGTTGTGGTATTACCTATTGTTATCAACTCGTGTACAAACTTGGAATCAGTTGCTTGACTCCAACCATGTATATTCATATAAGTGCTGACGTGTTCTACATCCTACTTATTGTACTACTTGGATTTATGGAACGCAATAAAATACAAATACAAATAAATACAAAGATAACTTCTGATGATATGAAAGAACAAAAATTCTGTTAAAATATATAGTTTCAAAGTGGAGCTAAAAATGTACCATATTTACCCAAATATAAAGGACCCCCTTTACAGTCTTCATTCTTCAGAAAATTGCATTAGCCAGGTTTATATGTTATGTTTTGTTTGTGGACTTGATACTGTGGCATTGAATAATCAATATAAGTTATGATATTGGAGTATTATTACAGTAAAAAGTTAAATACACATTTTTGGGTAAAGTAGTCACTGCCAGTACTTTTACTAGAAGAAGAGTTCTTTATAATCTTTGTACTTCCGGACATCATACACTATGTGCGACTCTTTTTAAACCCCTGGACAGTGGATTATGGTGAAATGTGTACCATGCAGTCTTAATTCACTGCCCAAGCATTGCTTTGGTTTGTCTTATGTTAACTGTTCTCAAATAGCAGCCATTCCCCATAGAGGCAACATAGTTCAACTTTGAATGGTTTGTTAATTACCATATCAAGGACCTGTCACTGAGAGGTCATGCCTTCTTGTATGAGCACTAGATTTGTGCTGGTTTAGAAAGTAGTGGATTTTCCTTTCTCCATTAAGTGACTTTGAAGGGATCTAAAACCAACATTTCTATTTTTATTTTGAATGCTAGACCAGCTTTGATTTTTTGTGGACATAACTTTTTTTTCTAGGAGCATATTACCTGTAAATCAAGAAATTAATATACGCCTTGATTATCACTTCTACTTACAGTCTTATTGCTGATTGCTGCTATAAAATCTTAGAAGATCCTGGTATTTCTGCAGCCAAGATGAAATACATGAGGGAAACAATATTTCAAGTGCTGGGAACATTGATCAAACGCTACAATCATGGCCTGAGCTGCAGTATCAAGATAGTTCATGTATGTGCTCAGATTTTGTAGTGGAATTACAGTGTGTTTTGATTTTATTAGTCTGGGGATACAAATATTTCAGAGTTTGCCAGCAATACTATTTTTGTGGTATGTCTCCTTTGAAATAATAATAATAATAATAATAATAATAATAATTACTACTACTACTCAGTTTATGCAAAAGAGTCTGTTACTATGGGCCTGAAGGTTAATCACCCATTCAACTATCTCCTGTCTCAAGCCAGATGTAAACACTCCTTATTTTCACACCATGTTTCTTCATGATTCATTTTTATGTTATCTTCCCATTTATGTTTTCAACACTTTCCTGACTCAAAATGTATGCTTTTTCTTCAGAATGAGAAGCCATAATTAATATTTCTTTGTCTCTACAGTTTTGGAATAGCATGTCATCTGGCTGCTAACTTGATGAAAGTAATGTGTGTGGTACTGTACTCTAAGGCATTGGCTAGTGTGCCAAGCTTGAAGACTTCATAAAATTATTGCTGATAAGAGCAGTTGATTGCATATGTGTATGTGTGTTTCAGTTGTTGAAACTGTATGAACATTTAGTGAGTCCATTAGCTCAAGGTGTTGTGCAACTGGTTGAAGAGTTTGGTTGCCGAACTATTGTTCGTGAGATAGTACGTGAGATCAGTAGTACTGACAGCTCTGATCTGATGCAAGACACATCTGGTACAAGAGCATATTCACAGTTCCTTGTGGAAGTTGCTGAGAGAGTTCCAGAGCTCATAGTGCCAGCTATCAACGAGCTCACTGTGCATCTTGAAGGAGAGGTATGCTTCATGATTTTGATTGACTGATTTACATTGGGTTCGAGCCCTTATGGTCCCAATGCACCTAGGCCTTATAGACGGGTCCTTTGTGCCCCATAATCTGATGTGAGCTCAGGAGAGCCCTGTCCCTTTAACAAAGTTCCAGATGGCTCTCAGACTTAAAATCTTAGCCTTCTGGGTCCAAGAAAGGAATCCAGATATACTATCCTTTTCTCTCAAAACTCCCAGCAAGTGAATCCTCTCCAGGTTCCCCAGTGGTGCCTTTATGGAGAGAGATGCCTGTATCTGTAGCCTTTCTTAACATATCTTCCAGGGTCCCCAGTAAAGGAGCCTTCCCCAGAGGCCCTCCACAGTGAGCCTCTTCAGAGAGAAACGCTCCATTCCTATAGCCCCCTTCATCCATCTCTCAAAGTCCCCAGTAGATGAGCCCGTTTCCAGGTTCCCCAGTGGGGCCCCTATGGAAAGAGATGCCCATTTCCAGAGCCATATCTACATATCCTCCAGGGTACCCAGCAAGGGAGCCCTCCTTCCAGGTTCTCTTCACAGAGTTCCCATAGTGATTCCCCACCTCCAGAGCCCCTTTCAGCCATCTCTCAAAGTTCCCAGTAGACGAGCCCACTCCAGGTTGCCCAGCTGGGCCCCCATAAAGAGAGATGTCCGTCCCCAGAGCCTTCTGTTCATAACCCAGGGTCCTCAGTAAAGGAGCCCTCTCTTGAGGCCCTCCGCAGTGAGCCACTTCAGAGAGATGCCCCTTCCCTGGAGCCCCTTTCAACCATCTCTCAAAGTCCCCAGTACACGAGCCCCCTTCCAGGTTCCCCAGCGGGTCACCTATGGAAATAGATGCATCTCCAGAGCCTTTTCTACCTATCCTCCGTGGTACCCAGCAAAGGAGCCCTCCCTCCAGGTTCCCATCACAGAGCTCCCATAGAGAGAGATATCCCACCTCCAGAGTCCCTTTCAGCCATCTCTCAAAGTCCCCAGTAAACGAGCCCTCTCCAGGTTGCCCAACTGAGTCCCCATGAAGAGAGATGCCCATCCCCGAAGCCTTCCTATCATAACCCAGGGTCCCCAGTAAAGGAGCCCTCCCTCGAGGTCCTGCTTCATGTTTTTAGTGCTGTTGAATTAGACCATACATGTTGTACTGAACCTGCATAGGTATAGGTCACCATCAGCAAACATCGCACTCCCATTTTAACCCTTGGTGGCCGTATGGTGGTCATTTCCCATGTCAGTAAATTTTCTATTATGATCCCGATTTGGGAATTACCTGCCAATAATTGTATGGGAATATTTTTCATCCTCATGGCTAATCTATGTTCTGACATCTGTGGACTTTTATACTTTGTGTACTAGAATTACTTGTTCCTGAATAATGTTTTCTCTGTGCAATTAAGTAAAAGGGCTACCATTGTTTACACTAAAATTGAGTAAAAATGGCTTCACAATTAAATACTGAAGTTTAGCACTGATAATAGAACTAATGTGGGTGGTTTCAATAGTAGATGTGACGATTTCTTGACGTCGTAAGGTGATTGTATCTTATTTTGTATCCTTAATGTGAGTGATTGAGTGATATGAGTGAGTGAGTGAGTGAATGCTTTATTGAGTCACTGTGGCTGCCTTGGTAGTTATTGTGTTGTGTTGCCTGTGAGGTGCATGTGTTTACACTCTGGTTGTCAAGGCAGCCATTGTTACTGGGTTTTGAGTTCTGTGTGAGTTACCTGCTCTTGGCAAGGAAACAGTTTTGAAAATTGAAACGTTCTGCGTTCACTATGAAGTATTGGTTGAGGTCCAAGAAAATGTTGAGCATTGAGCATGAGTTACAACGTAGAGAGTGTTCAATGTGAGAAATGAGCTGAGGCAGAAGAAACAGCCGAGCATTGAGTATGTAATACAACGCAGCATAACCAGATGGCATCACCCTGGTAGTTAAGAAGGTAAAGTTTTCCCTGTCCATGGCATGAAGGCAGATGGGGGAAGTAGAAGTATAGCTCTAGCCATTCTTAACCTTGGCATGGGATTGGAGGTGAGTGGTTAACTTCATGCACTGGCCAATTTACCCACAGGAAGTAACCCTGGTACCCATTGAATAGGAGGCTGGATGGGCCCCAGAACTGGTTTAGGCATTTTGGAGAAGAGAAAAGCCATATGCCCTTATTGGGATTTGAAGCCTGGAATGGCCATCTGTTAACCTAGTCACTGTAATGTCTGTGCTACTCTGGCCTCACTCTCATAGGTGATACTGAGAATAAAGAAGTGATGTAAGAGTCTGTGGAATAGCTTGCGAGTAATCGATTATTGAGTATTTTCATTATGAATAGATTATTATTGACACAAATCAACCAGCACTGATTACTGCTGATGGTTATGGTGCATTGATAGTGTACTGTGTGAATATTTTGGTGGTCTGTTGCGGTCGTGTGACTAGTTCGAAAATAGTACTGACAATGAGAATGAGGCTGTTGTGAGTGAAACCAGTATCCAGGGAATTGATAGTGGGACAGCTGATGACATCTGGCAGTTCTGTGGTACTCCTGACCCAGACATGTCAGAGAAACCATGTGCATTTGAAGCATCCGGAGGGTAAATGACCTTATTTTCCATTTGAATATTTTATCATGTTCTTCTCAGAGTATGTGAAAGGGAAGAGCATAGGATCACACTACTGCAAGAAAGATGTGTCTGGGTGACTTTGGCTGATGTGATAGTGACAGAGCTGAAACCATTTTGTGGTGGCATTCTCAAATGTGAATAGCTAATGAACAGCATATTTGATGTGTGGTTGACCGTGCATCGTAGTTCAGTATGGAATAAGAAACCAACTATATGTCACTTAGTATTATATTTATTTCTCCTTATAAGTTGCTCTTTATAAGTTGCTCAACATGTTTCGGGCCACCTTGTGCCCATCTTCAGGAGTTGACGACTTATTGGTATTTTTTCACGTGAAAAAATACTTATAAGGAGAAATGAATATAATACTAAGTGACATCTAGTTGGTTTCTTATTCCACATTGAACAGCATATTTGTTTTTCCTGTTTTTGAACATGGAACTTTTTGTCACCTCCAGCAGGTGCAGACAGTGTAAAATGGTTTTGCTGTAGCAGTGAGTTCATCAGAATAATGCAAGATGATGTTTATGTGACATTTATGGCTATTGGAATTAAAATCATGAAAAAAAGAAACAGTTCGTAGTAATCTGTGGGCAGTGTACACTTTTTTTTGTCAGTTCATACTGAAATGGGGGTAGTGTTTTTAGAATTTGCTGCTGTTGATCTAAAAACTGTTCCTGGCTTGATTAGTTGGAATGCAGTGTGTGTGTGTGTGTGTGTGTGTGTGTGTGTGTGCGCGCGCGCATTTGGGTGTGTATGCGCGTGTGTGCCTACAGTTTCAAGCTGATGTTGGAAGGACTTACACTCTCGCTTGACCACATGTTCTTTTACTCATCTCTACAGCTACTGCCACTGTCTGGCAATTAAGATGTGCAATCCTTGTATGTAAAACTGCTGCTTATGTCTTGGCACATCTAAACTGAAAGGAATTTGTGAAACTGTGTTTAAAAAAAATGCCGTTGAAGTTCCTACTTGCAAACAGTGGGTAATAACACACAAACAAATCTAAGAGAACGTGATAAAACCTGGCGAGAACTTTCTCGACACATTATTGAATGAATTTTAACATTCTATTACCACTCCACAGCCAAGGAAATTTTTTAGTGAAATAAATTATACCATTGGGCCTGGTGAATGTGTAGTGCTGTTCAATTCAGATGATAGTTACATATTTGGGAAGATGAAGCCAAACATTTCCATGGGAATAAGGTTTGGACAACACTTTATCGTCTCACTTTTTTACGAACCTTTATTCTCCTGGGGTTGGTATATTAACCTTTTGGCGCCAGAATTATATTTTTGATTTTTGCACACCCTGTATATAAAATGTGAATAATACAGGAACCAAATACGTTAGGTTTATGAAAGAAACTGCATTTTGAAGAGGAAAAAATGGAGAGTATATAACATGTTTAAAATATTCAGTACCTATATTTGTTGAATAAATATATAAAATGAAACGTTTAGAGGTTAGCGGTGCGGTGCGACCACTGTAGTCGTCGTTAGGTGTCAAAGGTTAATTTAGAGCATGGTTTATGGACTATATGAGTATCATTTCAAAAGGGAAAGATACAATTTTGAAAAAAATGATGTTTGTGGAAAATAAAATTATGCAGATTGTTTTAAAAATACAGTAAATGTCCTTGTTGCCTCTGTGTGTGTGTGTATTTATATGTAAATGTAAATTAATTTTTAGGGGTGTTTTCATACCTGCATTTTCTTATGCTTTCTCAGGTCTTTATGAAAGGTTAAAGAACACATTTTTGTGGCAGCTATTTATGGGAATTTATTTCAGACTGCCTAAAATGTGATACATTGCAGTTCATCTTCTCCAGTGACTGCATGCTCTTTGAACACCAAAATTCAGTTTTCATCTTCAGTTCTGTGTCATTTGTATTCTCCTTATCTCTAGGGTCTTGCACATGAATATTTCTCTCATCAGCATGTCACATCTGTTCAAGCAATTCTTCCTGTAGGGTTTTAGTCGTCTGGGATGTGTCAGTGGCTCCCAGCATGTTGAAGGAATGTGACTTCATTATCTTCATGGGTTTAAGATTGGTTCTTTATTTAAATCATTAGTGTGTATGTTTTTCAAGAAAAAAGTGTTTGCAGTCATATGAAACACACTTTCTTTAAATTGGTGCCAATAAGCAACCATTCATGGAAAAATAACAGAAACATCTGCTTCACATGCACTTCTAGCCTTTAAGTGCAGCACAAATAATTTTTTAAACATTCAGTTAAATGATATTACTGCATGGTTTAAATCAGTACTTGTGCAAATATAACACGCAAAAAAAAAAAGGAGCTTATGCTGGTACGAAGTCTCAAGTAGCATTTTTGATCTTTGCAAAAGGCTAGTATCCTCCCTTGTCTGTTGAATGCAGACGTTCAGTTGCAGTGTGGTCTTTGTCAATGCTTTTTTGTGGAACTTAGGCACATGTCTTCGAAAATTAGTACACAATAATCCATGTCTATGTTGGTATATTGGTTTGTTTTTAATAGGTATCAAGTGTTAAAAATTGTAATGAATGGAAGGCAGAGACAAGCCATATGTAGACAAATACATGGAAATTCTGGGTGAGCAGAATTATGACTTCAAGAGTGGGGCTGACGGAATTTTGGGCACTTGATTTATGTTACACAGAGTGTACATTAAGTACAAAACAACAGATGTAATGTTTCCTATAAAGACTGTGTGTCTAAAGAATGTGAAATTAACTGCTGTTTTGAAATTTCGGTATTTAACTGGTTCATGTTGTAACACATTGTGTTTTGACTAGCATTCATGTAGAAACTGTTGCTCTGTTTTATTTTTTCCAGTCTCCAGCAATGAGAATGTGTGTCTTAGGAATAATGGGAGAAATAGTACTACGCATGCTGAGTGTAGACAATTTAGAAGAGAGTCCCCGTGATATGCGAGATCAGTTCCTCGATCATCTTGAGGATCACTTGCATGATGTGAATGCGTTTGTCAGGGTGAAGGTGAGATTAAAATGCTGATAAAATGAAGGTAAAGTAAGGTGGAACAATTCCCGGCTACTTTTCTGCCGATGATCTGATAGAGCTGATGAAACTTCTGCTATCACTCAAAGAAAAAATAGACCAAAAAATGAATAAAGCAGTGTAATACAACCAAAGTCAAAGCAATAAAATTTGGGCTTGATGTGGTCAAATTTGGCTGTTGCTATGAGATTGGCTTACTATAGCGTGTAAGTGATATGTGCTTAGAGATGTGAAACATGTGCAAAATATTTTGAGACACTTTCTGCTTCTTTATTTAGAGCTCAGAGGACTTGATATATACAGGTAAAGAAAAGATAATGCCTGTGTTTAATTGAGCACTATGTGCTGGGGGAGTAGATATGAAGTTCCAGATGTTCTTAATCTGGGCAGCAGATAAAGCTGAATGGTCAGCTTCATGACTTGGCTACTATGTTAATGAGGAGAGTGAGTCAAGTACCCATTGCATAGGCTGGATGGAGCCCAGAACCATTATGGGTGCTCAGGAGAAGAGAAAAATCTCTTACCCATCTTGGAATTGAATCTGATTCCTTGAGTGCACAGTCCATAATGTAGTCAAATCACTGTATTGACTGAGCTTAACCAGCTCATGAGGACTTGCTGTGTGTTATTTAATGATGCTGTCATTTTCTGTAGACTGTATCATGGTGTTTCTCTGTCAGCAAACAAGTTTTCCTGAACTTAGCAAAACTAAGATGTTGGTACCATAGTAAAAAAATTCATGAATGGACTTAGAGGATTTTCCAGGTCAAGAAGATGGTAGATATGGACTTAGTAGTTCAAAAATCTTATTTTCCAAACAAAGTGTACTTAGTTGGTTTTTCTGATAGTCTCTCAATATATGGTTGGTGAGAGATGAATGAATGAGTATGAATGAATATGAAGCAGTGATGGAATGGTGATGACAGTGGGAAAACTGAAGTACTCAGGGCAAAATCTGTCCCCTTGCTACTGTGGCATCTACATATCCAACATGGAATGGCCGTGGGCTTGCATGTAGGCCCATGTGATGACAGGCTGTCAACCAACTGCATGAACCAAGGTACAGTCATGTGTTTAGAGTAAGAAATGCATTTTGGAATGCAGTAGTCTGCAGTTACACATACATGTACCATTACGTAGTGCATTTTTAATTAAATCTTGAAACTCATGTGTGGAAGTTCCACATTTTCTTATGGAGCAGGTGTGTAGTGTCCCATATACACCATAGTGGGATGATATAACTAAGACAAGGTAAGTGAAGCAAAATGTATGATTTTTTTTGGACCATAAGATGCACGAAGGTTTTAGAACAGAAAGTTAGGGAAAAAATATGTTATTCACATTTCAGTCTCACACTCTTAAATATTACACAACACAATGGCTATGCAGTTTGAAGCTTTATACTGGTTGTAGAATCCCATTAAATCTTCAGCACTGCTGTCACACTTATTTTAATTGTTCTTGCCTAACCGGCTTTATAGACCTCTCCAACAACAAGAACATAAAAATTATAATGATGCATTAGAGTGAAAACCACTAAAGCCAGGGTTGAATGTACGTTAAATTAATGCACCGTATCTTTATTCAGACTGTCCTGTATGTAATTTTTAACATACAAAAGATTGTTTCATTCAGAATTTGTAGGAATGTTTATGTTCTGTCGCCCCATGTCTCATTCCAGTGGTTCATTATTTGTCACCGTCCAGCACATAGCTTGAAAATAGAACATACTGTTGTTTGACACTTTATGAAAATATAACCACAATAAAAATTGGTTTGCTTCTTCAGACCCATTGTTACACAACATTTTAGGACCCTAAATTAACCTTTTGGCACCAGAATTATTTTTTTAATTTTAGCACACCCTGTATATAAAATGTGAATATTCCAGGAACCAAATATGTTAGAATATTGAAACAAACTGCATTTTGAAGAGGAAAAAACGGAGAGTATATACCTTGTTTAATATATTCAGTACCTATATGTGTTGAATAAATATATAAAATGCAACGTTTAGAGGTTAGCGGTGCGGTACAACCACTATAGTTGTCATTAGGTGTCAAAAAGTTAAGCAACGATAGGGTGGCTAATGTGTTGGTTGGATTTGGTGTTAGAATTTTCTTGGTTGAGGTGTTATTAATGAGACATGACCTAATGTATGCCTTATGCCTGTCTTTGTAAAGTAAGGAAAGTGGGCTAAGAAGTTGGAATGTGAGGATGATATCTTGTAGGAGACAGGCTGCCACTTGTTCTCCCAAAAACATCACAAAGTAATTGTACCAAAGACTGCAGACATTGAACTTTTAACTGTGTTTAGGCAATATATTATCAGAATTCAAGAGCATTTGGTCTTTGTGTTTAAAAATAATGTAATTGCACCATTCCAGGTTCTTCAAATATGGCAACGTCTCTGCCAAGGGAAATGTATTCCCTTATCGCGGCAGGGTCAGGTGTTGAAACTGGTTGTAGGTCGCCTTCAGGACAAGAGTTGCAATGTCAAGAAAAATGCTATGCATTTGGTCACAACATTTCTTGAAGGGAATCCATTTGCAGCTAAGGTTTGTTGTGCTATTTTATTTTCAATGTCATATCAACAACCATTTTAAGTACAACATCCAAGAAAATCTATATTTTTTTTTAGCTTAAGACCCATTATCAAGGGCATGCATACACGAATATTGGGAAGCTGTTAAAGGTTGTACATTTTACCTAACAGGCTCAGTTTAAAATATTATGTAATTGTTTTATGTGTAATTGAAGGGCTTGTTCAGGGTAAAATGGCTTTGTAGATAATAAAAGTAAAATATAGAGGAAGAATATACAAATTAGACACTAACAGAATTCACTGGCTATATTGAGACACCCCTAGTTTTCTTTAATCAGTCCCCTACTTGTTTTGGCCCAGCTTAGCTATTATCAAGTAGTTTCCAGTAGTAGAATGAGAAATGTACGAAAAGTTACAGTGGATGTACCAGTAAAAGAGTTATTCATAGAAAATTCTAAAAGATTTGCGATATGAATGAAACATGCCAATAATCAGTTACATTTTTTAAATATAATTCTACTGCCAGTAGCCTTACAGATGGAATGCTGCTTTTTCTTAACTGCATTTGCATGCATGAATGCACGTCAGTAGCCCCCCAATTTCCCCCCCCCCCCACAGTTTTACTGTGCATCTTGATATTATCATGTCTTTATCCAACTGAATGTACAATTAGATTGTTCTAGAAATGTTAAAACTTACATTAAAATGCTCCTACATGTTTTGGTTTAACAACCATCATCAGGGAGCTTATTGTCGTGCTTTGCTAAAGTTATAATTATTAAAATAGTTAAACCAAAACATGTAGGAGCATTTTAATGTACGTTTTAACATTTCTAGAACAATCGAATTGTGCATTCAGTTGGATAAATAAAGACTTGATAGCCCCCCAAGAAATTTATTTCATATATTTAGACAAGAAAGAAATTTATTGCACTTTTAAGATATGCTGCATAATCTCTGTTTTATTTTCTAAAATATTCTGTTTGTTTCATAATTTTATCTTTTCCTGTTCAAATAATAATAATGTTTTTCATAAACCATGCACTAAAATTTAAATTCCAACCCAGTTGTTTTAACCTTTTGGGGCCAGAATTATTTTTTAAAATTTTAGCACATTCTGTATATAAAATGTGAATAAAACAGGAACCAAATATGTTAGAATTATGAAACAAACTGCATTTTTAAGGGGAAAAACGGAGAGTATATACCATGTTTAAAATATTCAGTACCTGTATTTGTTGAATAAATATATAAAATGCAACGTTTAGAGGTTAGCAGTGCGGTACGACCACTATAGTCATCGTTAGGCATCAAAAGGTTAAGGTTAAATTGACTTCTTGTCATTTTTGCTGCACATGTGCACATAAACTTGAGTGTAAAATGTTTATAAAATAATGTGTTACGTATACATTCCTAGATGAAGGTTGTGTTGTCCAGACTTCTAAAAGGAATTGTAATTCTTAAAATATGTAATACAAGTATGTACCATTTGTAGTGAGGTTTAGACTAGCTGTCTGAAGTACATGGCCTGATCCTGAGTGTTTATTATTGTGAACATTCATCAAAATAAATGCTCAGTGAGAACTGAGAAGCCAAATTTGTGAGAGCCTAGGGAATGTAGGTCATATCAGAGACAAGACTATCCTGTGCTGGGAGAATGCCTTTTGCCTCCTTTCCTTTAGGGAGTGTATGAGAGAGGCTTCCATAGCCTGCTTTGGTTGAACCTGCCCACCCAGTTTAAATTGGGGTGCAGCTCTATCTCTCGCTTCTTGAATGAGCTGTTCTGTGTGCCTGAGTTTCCTGGCCAGAATGCTAGTGTTGTTAAGTAGGATGAAATTATCAATGTCAGTGTTGTGTTCTGGTGCTGCCAACTTCTGCAGATATACCATAGGAAAGTCAGCATAAGGCATTCTCCAAGAGCAGAATAGTTTAATCCTCCTGGGGTGACACTGACTTCCATGTGATCTCATAAAGAGGGCTATTTCACTTCTTACGCTTCACTCTACATGTGCTAAAGTCCAGAAGGTGGCCACATATGTGTAATGTTAGGTACCATGTATTTACGCTCATTTCCCATCTTAGTGGATGCTGATGAGGGCTGTTGTTTATCGTGGTTACTCTATCACAGTTTGTATTAGCTCAAAGAAGCTGTATCCTTATGCTTTTTAACATGGTTTACACATGCTGTGTTATTCCCATTCTACCTATATAACATAGATATAATTCTGTCACCCTGAAAAAGTGGCAACATTTTCAAGGAAAATGTTGCTGCTATCAGCCTGACATCTTACACAGTGTCAAAACCCAGAAGATTAATAATATTTGATGAAGAAGTAGATGAGAAGAGTAGCAGTGTTCTTATGTTTTGTATTGTGTCCCACTTAAGTAACTGATGCTGCCTTCTGATATTTTACATTATACTGAATGAAATATTGTATTGTACCAGCTGAGTCTAGGGGAGCTAAAGTCACAGCTACAAATGGAGATGCAAACCCTTCAGAAACTTCAAGGAAAAATTGGCACTGATGCAGAGAGGAGGAGGCATGTCACTGAGCTTGGCAGGCACCAAGCGTGGCTTGAACATGAACCAGAAATTGCTCGTGTTATTGAAGATATCTTACAAGCAGGTAATAAGAGTAACATTTGGGTGAGGTATTTTTACACAAGGTAAAAACTGTGCAATAAATTATTGATGTGAGAGATTCAACCCTTTGATATTAGAATGAAATGCCCAGTGTGATTTGCAACAGACTGAAATTTAAATAGGGGCTGCATAAGAGCAACCATAGTCATGTAATTTTGGATGTTCTGAGCATCACACTGCATATGACTTTCGGCACTAAAGGGTCGGTTAACACATTAAATATTGATGTATTGACTAACGTTTTTCAGTTTTACAAAGGTGTATTCTCTGTGCACCTTTTTGTTTGGAAATGCTTAATTTTTATGATATTTCTTGTTGATCTGTTTGACCCTTCATTTTGAAACAGCTTGTCTATCTTTCAGAGTTAAAAGTTATTTCTCACGCTTTTTGCTGCCGTGCGAAAAAGTATTTACATGCAAAAACAGTGCACTGAAGATGTGTTGTTATTTACAATAGTATTTTGTTAATGAAATGCTGTTGTAACACTAATGTGTTCACCCATGAAAGTGACAGACTGGCTAAGGAAGTGTAATGACATTCTTCCTGTGTGTAATCCAATAAAAAATAGGCACAGTAGAAAGAAAGACATTGCTTATGTAAACACTTACATAACACATTTATGCCAATAATATATCACTGATATTTATTTGGAAATTCTTCATTAATACAGAACATCTTTATTAATTTTAGAGTATTTTATTATTGCCCTGTTATTTGCCTGGAGGGACTGTGGTTGTCTATGAAAAAGCTTCCTTGTGGTAGTCACTGGCATGGCCAAGATACAATCCACAAATCATTACCACTTAAACCGACTTGCTTAGATTATTACATTGTGAATGAGAAAGACAAAGCATCACAAGTACATGTCAGTGTTGGTTTTTATATATTTATTTACGGTTTATTTAGTGGTGCTGTTGTTAGCTGTGACTGTAGTGTTGAATGATTAGTGAAGAATGTATTGGGTCATATAGGGAAGGGAGCGATGATGAACTGAATTGTGGTGTATCCTAGAATTTTCCTGGAGTGAATGAGAATGGCTCTGAAAAACCGCAGTTAAATAGTCTTTTTACCAGCTGAGATTGACAATGGGCAGCATCCAAATACAAGTCAGAAGTGCTACTGTATGTGCCATTTCACTAGGTTTGTGCATAATGAATGGCAGAATATGAAGCGTCACAGTCATATGTAATTTTTACTTATCATTCATTTGGCAATGCTGTCAGTATCTCGTTGAAGTGTTTGAGTTTCAGGATGAGAGAGAATAATGGGCTGGAATGTATGTGGTTAGAAGCAGTCATGACCTAATTAGAGATTTGCGTGTAGGCATTAAGGAAAGCCACGAAAACTGTCTAGGATTGGTGGTGTCCAGCCTATGATTTTACTGGGGTTTCTCAAGTGTGAGTCAGAAGCGTATCAGTTGTATGTCAAGAACAGGAAAATGTGTAGCGTGATTTCATAGTTTGTTGTTTAGACTAGGTATGTTGAGAGTGAGAATTGATACATGGACTGATGAACACCTGTGGGTTGGTGATGAGAGACTGGCAGACTATCGGTACTCTGCCAAAATAGGGTTTGGCATTACTGGAGCTCTTAGACAAAATATGCTCTGTTAAGGGGTGCCAAAGATTAGTGTGCAGTAGGGCCCTCTTTTTGTACTGAAAACTACATATGATGGACCCTTTGGGAACCTGATGGGCATTACAGGTTAATGGAATGACATTCTGCTGTACATTATTATCTTACTGTTTTAAACTACCTTTGTGGACTTTCTTCCATTTCTAGGTTCAACTGACGATGAGCCACCTACCCAGGTCTTGACACAAAACTCTCTAGCTCAATCTTTAGAAGAAATTCAAGTGAAGCTTGGCCAGAAGCAGTACTTGGAAGCTTACCATCTACTACGCAATGCAGAAAAGCAATTTCCTGGTGCCCAAGAGCTTAGGTAAACATTTTTAATTTTAATCATTTGCACTTTTTGCACTGCTGCCCAGCTGGATGTTTTTGGGCTCCAAATTAAGAGGTGAGAACCAGGGAGGGGGTGACTGCCCTGCCCCCAGTGTGTATGTAGTTGATTTATTTAGGTTTGCGTGCTTGTTGTTTTAAATAAGTGATTGTTGAAAACTCAAAATGTTACTGTTGTGGGTTGAGTTGACTAGTTTGTTTTTGTTATAATTAAGCCCTGTGATGTGTAATGGAATTGGGCCAGAACATTCTTCTGTTATGTTTTTGTTTTGTTAATGTATTCTGAATAGTGCTGCTTTTTAAATCAAATTTTGTAGGTATATCTTTGATCTGAGATATTTCTCATTAGTAATTTGCCCAATGGGCCCAATATTCCTGGTTGTGTCTGCCCTGACATCTAATGGCATAAGCAGTAAATGCAAACCTTTTTTGTTCCTCATATATTATATAGATGAACTTTTGTTTCACATCCATCTCTCTGGCTCTTTGCAATCCTGTGAGTTTGTACATTTTTGATTAAGTATTTGCCAAATTAGCATGCTTCATGTTAGTAGTGAAATTTTATCTTCAGCTGCAGAAGGGTGTAACACATGTGTTATCATTCAGGTGTGATATGGATATGGAAAGCCAAGTGGACTACTTTCTGAATCTCCTTCGTAAGATATTTGTGGAATGCAACTCCTGTGAAGGAAGTTCTCAACAGAGCAGCCAGAGTGAGGCAGTGTCTGGTACAGCCTCGCAGGAGTCTGAGCTAGATTGTCGGTCTACAGTGGAGAGTGCTGTGGAATCACAACAAGCAGTTGTACAGTATCTACAAGTGAGTGATATTTTCAGTTGCCAGTGTAGCATGGAGTCACTTCATTTGTTTGCACCTTAATCTACTGTGACTTGGCTATTACACAACAGTGTTAACATGACTGTTTGTATAGCAGACTGGCTGCTGTCTGCATTTCTGTTACCACGTTCCTAATTAACATTCATCTTACATGATATTTTTTAAATTTAGTAGTTTTATGTGGTTTACTCCATCCATTAAGGCAGCATTTTCCAGTTTTCTGTTTCTGGGACTTGTTAAACAGTGTTGAATTCTGCAAGGTCTAGTAGCCTGCGTGTTTCACACTCTACAGTATACACAGTAGTTTTCAAATTTAATTATTATTAATATGTCTGTATATGAGGGTCCTTCTGTCAGTCATACCGTTTTTGGGTGGGAGGATGGGGGAGTGCCTAAAATGTGGCAAAGCAGGACATAGAGTGTATACCCAGGCCTTGTTCTACTCTTGTTATTTATGCGTTTTTGCTTTAATGCCATCTGCCAATTTACCGCACTTCTTAATTTGTGCTCATTTTTGGTTTAACACCCTTGGGCTTGTCTTTTGTTTTTATTGAGTTTTTTTTTTGTTTGTTTTGCTTACAAATGCCACCTTGACACACTCAACTGAGAATCAAAAAGAAACTGACATGAAGATGAATAATTGCCACAATAATTTCAGCAGTAGTAGTATGTATGAACTGTGGGTAATGAAGTGACTGTGTAGTAAAACGTGTGAGAGTGAATCTGATTGTCCTTGATAGGACATCTCTGACAGCGACTGTGTGAAAAATCTACATTTGTGACAAGCTTGATATCTACAAACTAAGCTGGAACAGAAAACTGAGATCATGACTGTAATCTAACCACAATTAGAATCTTACCGATGATAGAAATTTAGTTGTACAGGCTATGAGAGTGGATTTAGTCATCCTTGTTAGTGACAGTGTGGAACATACATCATCCATTACAAGTGTTTGCAAGTTGTGTACATTTCCTTTTCAATTTACAGGGGCTAAAATTAATATTATTGGTTTATTTCTATATTAATGCTTGTAACACAATAACGGTGTAAGTACATATACATGTACTGCATGTAAACAGGTGGTCCATGATATGAGTGTCCCTAACTGCTACCTATTCCATTATTTCTCATGGGAATATAAGTTTTGATTTTTGCTTTTTTCATTTATACCCATTTTTTCAGGAATGCAGTAGGGCGTAAAACAAGGTCTGAGTATATAATACTGAAAGAGGTGCCATGTGCTAGGAATTGTTACCATAAAATGCAGTTTTTTAAAAATGTGCATACATTTTTAAAAGCCAGCAGTTGGACTCATCCCAAAGAGATCTATGTCTGCTGCATTTTTTTCTCAGTGTTGGTTGTTTAGTATTGAGCAGGAGGGTGATGTTGAATGGTGTATTGAAAAGTGTGTTGGAAGAAGGGATGATTATTATCTATTTTAATATATGCTTGTCTGTATTTACAGCACTAAGGAAAACCATGGGAAATGTCTGTCAGAATGTCAGGTCATGCTTAGATTCAAACTTGGCATCTTACAAATATGAAACAGCAGTGCAAATTGCTTGCTGCAGTGTTCATCCTGCAAGCTTTGTGGTCTGTTCTTACATGTTATATGCTGTAATTCATGTGGCACTAGCTGCTACTCTTTTATGTATGTGGTGGACAAGTCCTATTCAAATATAAGAGTTGTGGTTTGATCGCTAGGATACCATAACGTTTGTGGAACTTGTGTCAAGTGCCTTCCCGGTGATTTGTCAGCTGCTTCATTCCCGTCAAGTCACCGATGTTGTAGAGGCAATAGACTTCTTTACATCTGCATTTCAATTTGGTATGGCTGATGCTATAATTGGAGTTCAACAAATGTTGGTGCTGGTGTGGTCACGTGATCAGGCTGTTAAAGATGCGGTGGCTGTTGCATACAAAAAGTTATATCTTTGCACAGAAAATACTACACCCAGGTATGTGCATTGTTTTCTAGACTTGTAAGTGTTAGGTGACTACCTCCATTCTAAGTGAGTTGTGTTCACCATTGTTCTGATTTTTGCTCCTTTTTAATACTACTTGGAGAACTGCGGGTGAAACTTTTGATTCACAATCACTAAAACTGATCTGTGAATCTTTCCATAAATGATCCTAAAATTTCATCATTTATAAGGGGTAAGTTATGTTTTATGGTATGGTGCAAGTAACATATGATAGATGGAAATATACTGTGGCCAAAACTGTGAACTAAACATAGTTTAAATTCTTGGTGGAAAAGTGTGTAAAGCTTATGGATAAATTTGTAGAAGTGTAGATAAGTATAATGCACACACTAGGCCTGCACTGTTTAAATAATGTCACAGCCAGAGTACACTTGTTCATGGAAGAGAAGAGGAGTATTACACTAGACTGCCATTCCTTATTCCCCAATTCTAGTTGTGGTAGCTTAATCAGAATGTGACTATGAATTGGGTGGCTGAAATCTGATTCCTAGTGCCCAGAGAAAGCTTACCATTGACTGTGTCCATACTGGGCAGGCTAATTCATGCTGTGACATGTCTGATGTGTATCCTCAAAGTATCTGGTTTGAATCTTGGACAGGACTGAAGGTTTTTATGTAGGTTAATATATTTAATCTGAGTCAAGCTGAGTGCCAAGAAAGGTACAAATCCCAGTCAAGGACTGAGGTTGTGATTTTGTGCTAATTGGTCACGCATGTCTTATGCCATGGGGGTGGTGATGAATGGATATAGAAAAATCAGTGCTTGGAGTGCTAATTTTTGGGCCTCAGACTTCACATGAGAGATCAAACTGGGGCATCTGCAATAGGAAGCCAGTGCCTGCATCCCTAAACTATGGTATAGCAATCATACTGTCTTGTTAATGTTGGGTTTTTGTCATTTTTCTTGAATGAGATTCAAACTTGACTCTTAAAGTTTACCCTAGTTTTTGTTGTTTTCTTAATCAGGGCTCATGCTGTGCAATTGGTGAAAAATTTGAGTGGGCTGCTAAAGATTGTGAATTTGGGGCAACTTGCTGCTTTAGAAGAACTCATCAAGGACTGGGTTAAGAATGGTTCCATAGATAAAGCCTGCATACAGGTAAATTTGTTATATTTGTGTTTGATAATGCTTACAGTGATGATAGATTTATACAGTAGTTTATATGTTGTTTACTTTGCTATCCCTTGTTTTATTTTGGATGAAACTCTGAGACATATGTAAGAGTGGACACAATTTTTGTGCAGGTGATGTGGGAGAGGTTTTCACTGAACATTCCGGATACATCAGAGGATGATAGTCTAGCAGCCCTAGTACTGTTAGGAATGGTGGCAGGGTAAGCATTTTAAATTGACTGTGGAAGGGTTGGTGAATTTCTCAGTTTGGAAATTATTTCTGTTAGTCACTGGGAGAAAATATGTGTATTTAGCGATGGTGATGAATCTGTATGAATGTTCATAGTTGCAGTTTGATGAGGTAAGAAATTTTATTCCTGAGTTTTCTGTGTTATTTAGTAAGGCTCATGTTTATACGAATTTTTTGAAAAATGTTTGGATATAATTGGTTTGTATGGATGTAAAATGTGGTCACTTACTTTTGAGGAACCATGCATTGCAGTAATGTAGGTTTCAGTCAGTTGTAACATTATTAGTATGATATGTAAATGTATTACATTCAGACATGAACATATGTTTTGTAGAAGATTACTTTGATGCAGATGCATGGCATAACTTCACATCCTGTTGAAGATCCAGTTTATATTATCCTCACATCTGTATCTAGGTCTCCAATGCAATCTGTTTTTTTATGTGTTCCAAGTGGAATGTTGAATACATTCCTTTTGTCTTCATGCATGCTAAAATGTCTTACCCATTTCCTTCTTCATGTGATTGCTCTGTTTTTGGTGAACAGTACCAGTTATGAAGCTTTTTTTGGCAGCAGCCCTTGTGTTTTGTATTGTAACATTCTGTCTTCTTATGGGGGGCTGTTGTTATTGCACTCCCCCCCACCTGCAGGACCACCCTGTATTTATCTGTGGACTGATTTTTTAATGTATGTACCACTGTTTTCCATCTGAAACGCAAGGAAACACAATGCCATGGTGACAGGAGACCTCAGCTTGGTTACATAATATTTCTGTGACTGTGGGAGATCAAGGGTGAGATTCGTGAGACAATTAGCTGGCTGACAGTGGAGTGCATTGGTATGTGGGAGTTGAGGTATAGGATTTTCTTCTGTTACTTCTCAAGGACTCTTCTACATGCAGTTAGTTAGGTGAGAGGATAATACTGGATTGAATATTGGAAATATAATGTGAAGGTATGTGCTGGACTTTATGGGCTCAGGATACGGTACAGTAGCTACCCGCGTGTGACTGTGCCTTTTACAGTCATGAAATTGGTGGATTCAAGTATGTCACTAATATAAACCTGTGATGTATTTTGTTTCAGAGCTGAGACACAGACTGTACTTAGTAATATCCCTGTGTTAGTTAGCATTGGGTTTGGAGAAAGAGGGATGAGGAATTATAGACTGGCTAAAGAAACTTGTCAAGTTCTGTTGAAACTAGTGGCACAGAAACTACCACCAAATTCACCAGTTCCTCCACTTAGGTAAGTCATTTTATTGTTTGTCGCTATTATTCTGTGCTTGTTACAAAACCAGGGTAGCCTGCCTGTCAGTCTTGCAAGTTGGGACAGCTTAGTAAACTGGTTGCCCGTGTTTTCATTGTCAACAGTTAAAGTTTTTGCAATGGTGAAATTTTCTCGCAGTGGCTACTGGTGACTGTGTTGGGGAGAGGGGGGGGGGGGGCTTTGGGCAGCCAGCACATAAAGGTGAACTTTTTTTTCCTTTTTTTGCAAAATTTTTGGAGTTTTTTTCCATTCCCTTTTTTCTTTTTTTTTTTGGCACACACCGAAACATGCGGG